>Ga0209362_1001228_pt1 | contig 20838 bp, 24 predicted proteins | sample SaaInlV_165m_DNA_FD_184680 | JGI IMG/M metagenome (GOLD analysis project Ga0209362, IMG submission 184680) | Marine microbial communities from expanding oxygen minimum zones in the Saanich Inlet - Saanich Inlet SI037_S3LV_110m_DNA (SPAdes)... | ecosystem: Environmental > Aquatic > Marine >...
AACTACAGCACAAGGAAATGGCGGTACTGGCGAGGACTTCTATTACACCCCACCTACAGGATTCGTAGCGTTAAACACGGACAACCTCCCCGACCCTGCTATCGCTCTACCTACAGATCATTTTAATACATTACTGTATACGGCAAATAATTCAACATTATCAGTCACTGGTGCCGGTTTTCAGCCAGATTTTATTTGGTTTAAGAACAGGACAAATGCAAACCGCCATGCTTTATTCGATTCCGTTAGAGGCGCAACAAAACGACTAGCATCAAACGGCACTTATGCGGAGGTAGCCGATGCTGACACTCTTACAAGTTTTGATAGCGATGGATGGACTATTGGCGCAGATACAGGACAATATGGTGTCAACTATCCAACTGCATCGTCGTTTACAAGTTGGAACTGGAAAGCAGGAGGCACTGCTGTATCCAATACTGATGGGACTATACCGTCATCAGTTAGTGCGAACACTACTAATGGGTTTAGTATTATCACATATACAGGAGATGGTGTAAGCGGTAAGACAATAGGTCATGGGTTGTCACAGGCTCCTGATATGACAATAAGTTTTAATAGAGACGGTGGTAATCCTTGGGTGTGGCATAAAGATTTAAATGGCGGCGCATTCGATACTTATATACAACTAAACGCTATTGGCGCTTATTTATCTACCCCAAGTAGTGGATATTTTACAGCAATGTCTGCATCTACATTAACTATGACCGCTGGCACATCTACTATATATAACTTAAATAGAAGCGCATATGATTATCTTTTGTACGCATTCCATTCAATTGAAGGCTACAGCAAGGTAGGATCGTATGAAACGAACAATACTGCTGATAACGCATTTGTTTACACTGGGTTCAAACCAGCATGGGTTATGGTGAAAAATATGGACAGTGGCGGTAATTATTGCACTTGGACAATCATTGATAATAAGCGGGATACATATAATCCTGCTGATCTGTACCTAACTGCTAATGGCGCTTGTCAAGAAAATTATTCATCAAATACTAGTGGCACTTGTGTATCAAGAGGCGATATTGATATAGCAGATTTTCTTTCTAACGGATTCAAAATAAGATCTTCTTCTGGAGAGGCCGGTGGCGGCCCTAATACTTACATCTACTACGCTATAGCAGAATCACCATTTAAGACATCCAATGCTCGATAGAAATGTATAAATAGTATAAAGAAACATGGTACAACATAGGAGAATAAAAAATGTGGTACGTTGATAGCGTAGGTTTAGTCAAGACACCAAGAGGATTGACAATAGATGGGATACAACATCCCCGAAATATTTTTACAATGTGGACAAAGGCCGAACTGGCTGCCATTGGTATCAAACCAGCAAGTATTACTTCTGTAGATACACGATACAAAAACACTGGTGAGCTTACTTGGGATACATCGGGTGCAGAAGCAGTCGGTACATATGCAACAACTGATAAGGCTGCTGCGGATCTCAAAACAAGTATGGCGGCATCGGTTAATTCTATTGCTTCATCCATTCTTTCACAATCTGATTGGATGAGTATTCGTGCTGCTGATGGTGGTACGGCTGTTCCTGCTGCATGGGCGACTTATCGTACAGCAATCCGAACAACATCTAATGCAAAAGAAACAGAGATTGCTGCTCTTGCAGATATTGCTGCTATCAAGTTATACGAAGCACATCCAGTAACATACACACGAAAGACAGGAACAACTGATGCAGAAGGTGTTACTACATGGGCCGCTCCTAATATCACAACCGATACAACAGTAAACAAAGTAAATTGGACAGAAGAAGGTGGTCATGCAGATTCTTGGCCGACTGCACCAGATCATACTGCTGACCCAAGTTTTGTTAGTGTTGCTAATACCTAATAAATATTAAAAGAGAATTAAAGAATGTCTGAAAGTTATATAGGAAAAGCACCACAATACGGATTCTTTGAGAAGCAGAGAATCACTACGGCCAATGGTGTTCTCACAGCATTTAACCTAGCCTTTACTACAGCAGATTCAACACAACTTTTAGTATCGGTTGCTGGTGTTATTCAGGAACCAGGACAGGCTTATACTGTCCTTGCTGGTACTCCCCAACAAATATCTTTTACAGAAGCTCCGGCTACTGGTGTAGATATTTTTATTATGTGGTTGGGTAAAGAACTTACTGGTCCTAGATTTAATTCTGCGATGCTTACAGATAATGCTGCTATTACATCTTTGGCGTCTACTGATGATTTCCTTGTGTATGATGCTTCTGCTTCTGCACTAAAGAAAGTTAATTATCAATATGTTCATAGTGGTGTTGCTGATATGGCTGCTAATACAGTCAAAGTCAGAGATGCAGCGACTACAGGTGCTCCATCAGATAAGACAGTTGCAGACACTCAGCTATTGATAGGTGACGGCACAGGCTTTACTGCTGCTGCACTTTCTGGTGATGTTACAATGGCCAATACTGGTGCTGTTACTATTGCTAATAATGCAGTAGAAAATGCTATGATGGCTGATAATGCCATTGATACCGCAGAAATTGCTGATAATGCAGTTGGTCTTGCTGAGATGGCCGGACTTGCTAGAGCTAGTATTATCGTTGGTGATGCTAGTGGTGATCCTTCGGCATTAGTAAAAGGTACATCAGAACAAGTACTCCGTGTAAATACTGCGGGTACAGATTTAGAATATGCAGACGCCGTTGGTGGTGCTGCATGGGTACTAAAGTCAGCTAATTACACCTCTGTGGCTGGCGATGGTGTTATGGTAGACACCTCTAGTTCTGCAATCACAATTACTTTGCCTGGATCTGCATCACTTGGAGATTTTGTTAGAGTTTTAGATGCTACTAACAATGCCGCATCAAACAACATCACTGTAGCACGAAATGGACATAACATTCAAGGTTCAGCTGCTAACTTAACAATCGCTACAAATAGGGCTGCTATCGGTCTTGTGTATGTTAATGTAGCTCAGGGTTGGGTATTGATTGAGAACTAATAATGACAACACTTAAATCAATTAAAAACAAATATCTTCAAGCTTCAGATGGTTCTTCGTTAGGTGTAGATCAAAACAAGGACAATGTTTCCTTATTGGCGTTCAAAATGGCAGCTGCCGATAGTATTGCCAAGTTTGATATGCGTGATGGTATGTTTGATACTTTCACAGATGCTACTGGTGTAGATGCTTCTGCTTCTACCAACGAAAATCGAGGACCGACTAATTATTTCAGTGGTGGTACAGAACCTAACTATTATGGTGATAGTTCTTTAGGGAATTGCACGTTTGGCACAGGTGGAGTAACACAATCAGGTAACACTACAGGCATAGATTCTGTTTTAGCTACTGGCTCTGCTGCTGGTGGTGGTGGCAGTTCCAGTTACGGCGACCAAGTGCCAAATTCATCTGAGTGTTATGAATTTACAGTATTAAACAAGTCAGGTTCGTATGACGGTGATATGGTTGTTGCTAACTTTAAAGACTTAACGATTGACTCAGGAGTTACACTAACAACAGATCAACCATGTCGTGGTATGTTCATCTATGTCAATGGTAACTGCACTATCAATGGCGCATTGTCCATGACTGCCAGAGGCGGCGCATCAGACCCAACAGCGTCAGGCGGTTCAGATAGTTCTGCTGTTGGTACAAACGGTTTGCAGTACGGTGTTGTGACATCTGGTGGATCAGATACATTTACAAATGATGGTTCTGGTTTTGCTGGAGTAGGTACAGCAGTTAAAACGGCTATTGCAAATCAAGATAACTTATCAAGTAACGGCACGATTCTAGCTATTAGTAAAGAAGGTGCCGCAAGACAAACAAAAACATCAAACAACTATCCAACTCACGGTAACAACGGAACATCTGGTGCAGCTACAATCTCAACAGGTGGCGGAGGTGTTTCGGGTTGTGCCCCAGCAGCAGGAACAGTTTTTGGTGGTAAGGGTGGAGCCTTTTCTGGTGGTTCTGGTTCTGCTGGTTCTTGGGGTGGCAGTAACGCTTCTGGCGGGCCTGACAATGGGGTAAGTGTTGATGATGGGGCAGACTACGGTGGACATGGTGGTGTAGCAGCTGACAAGCATCACGGCGGATACACAGGGTACTGTGGTGGTGGTGCTGGTAACCCCGGCGGTGATAACGATAGAAACCAATCAAATGGTCAAAGTTGGCCTGCACCAAACCCAGGTGGTAACGATGGTGTTGGCGGAATCATTTGGCTTATTGTTGGTGGCAACCTTACTATTGGTTCTGGTGCAACAATTCAAACCAATGGTACAAATGGTCATGAGGCCAACTCAAACTTTGCTGGATCGGGTTCTGGTGGTGGAGCAATTCATGCAGCATATACTGGCACACTGACAAACAACGGAGCAATTCAAGCAAACGGTGGTACTCACGGCGACCAAGCGCAATCTTCTGGAGATTACGGTGAAGGTGCTGACGGAGGTAACGGTGGAACACAAACAACACAGATTAGTGGTACATCGTTTAATGATTTGACTTTAGTTTCAAACGCAGTCACAGCATTAGCACAACCCACTGCAGCTGATGTAGTTCTAACCTACACAAACGGTGCTGGTACAGCTACTATCAATACGGACTTAAAAGTTTTTGTATCCAGGGATAACGGAACGACATATACAGAAGGAACTTTGGTACAAGAAGGCACTGTAGACAGTGATACTATTCTTGCTTGTCGCCGATTAGATATTTCTGGACAACCCGCCGGAACTTCTATGAGATATAAGGTTACTACACATAATCAGTCAGCTTCAAAAGAAACAAGAGTTATGGCTGCATCTTTGGCTTGGGCGTAATGTGAATGGCAAATCTCAAAGATATAGGTTATGGTGTTGGTAAGTATCTAGAAGTCTCTGATGCATCTGGTATTCCTGATATAGGAACCAACCGAAAGAATTTAGACCTTCTAAACTTCAAGGTCGCTACCAATAACGCTTACGCTCTTTATAATTTTAAAGATGGTATGATAGATGCATACCAGACTTCCGGTGGTGTAGACGCTGGTACATCTACTAATGAAATTTATGATTCATCTGGTGACTATTATAGTGGTTATTTGCAGACTGTAGAATCAGTTACATCTAGTGGAGGTACAGTAACCACAGATGGTGATTATACAGTACATAAATTTACAGGTAGTGGCAACTATATTACAGATAAAGAACAAACAGATTATGAAATATTAGTAGTTGGTGGTGGCGGTGCTGGTGGAACTTATGGTTCTGGTGGCGGCGGAGGTGGGGGTGGTGTTTTAGCTCAAACAGGCGTTACTGTAACAGCTGCAACTCATGCTGTAGTAATTGGTACTGGTGGTTCGGGCTCAGTAGCATATCCTAAACCTGATGGATCTATGGATGGAGTAAATAGCACTTTCAATGCTGGCCCGGCAACATACACAGGATACAAAGGTGGTATGGGTGGCGGTCAATCTACAAACTCATCTGGGGCCCCGGGATATGGATCGGGTGGTGGAGGTGCTGGTAACGGTTCAGGACCAACATCAGGATTTAATGGTGGTGCTGGTGGTACAGGCGGAAACGCTGGTGGTGATGGTTATAACCCAAACGGAGGTGGTGGCGGTGGTGCTGGAGCTGCCGGAGCTTCTGTTACAACAAGTGCAGGACCGGCCGGTAATGGTGGTGTTGGTATAGCGAGTGATATTCTAGTAACTGGTTCAGATGTTTATTACGGCGGCGGTGGTGGTGGCGGCCGCCATGGATCAGGAACTGCTGGTACTGGTGGTAACGGTGGCGGTGCCGATGGTCAAGCTAATAGTTGTGGTAATGCTCCAGATGCTCCAGCAAATACAGGTGGCGGAGGCGGTGGGGCCGGAGGCATTCCAGCCTCATGTGGTGGTACATCGGGAGATGGTGGGTCCGGTATTGTTATTATCAGACGACCTACACAAAAAATAACTACTACCTACAATAACATGACCTTAATATCAAACGCACAAACAGCACAAGCCGCACCAACAGAAGGTCGTCTAATGATATACGAAGAAACATCTACAGGATCAACTACATTAGATACGGACCTCAAAGGATATGTATCACGGGATGGTGGAACAACTTACACACAAACTCCACTGACTTTAGATACAACTTATGAAACTGGTAAAACATTAGTTTCTGGTTCAGTAGATATCTCAGGACAACCATCAGGAACCAATATGAAGTATAAAATAGAAACATTAAACCAAAGTGGTTCAAAAGTTTGCAGATTACACGGAGCATCTTTGCTTTGGGCTTAATAAATATTATAAATAGTTAAACAAAAGAGAACACTACACCATGGCTATAGAAAGAATAATTCCAGAACCAACAAATTACAAAGAGAAAAGGGTATTAGAGTATCCTACTATTGGTGATGTTATTGATGCACTGGTCAAAAAAGAAGGTGGTGACTCCACAGAATGGGATGCGATTGTCATTGCAAGAGCTGCTGTAAAAACAAAACATCCAAAATCATAATATAAGAGAATAGAACTATGCCATTAACAAAACTAGACATAAAAGGAATCAAAGACGGTACAGACGGCCAGTTGATTACTTGGGATGCGAGTACTATTGCTGATACTGTTGCAACAGGTACGGCAACACAAGTACTGACATCACAAGGTGCTGGTGCTAAACCTGCATTTCAAGATGTCGTAGATAACGCTGCAGCCATGGCATTGGCGCTCGGAGGATAATAGATAATGGCAAATGCATTTAAAAACGCTGGGGTCGCCGTAGGTGCCACAGCAACAACAATATATCAAGTACCGATTGGTGTTAATTCATCGGTGGTACATTCAATTTATATTGCCAATGTTGATGGTATAAATTCGGCTACTGTAAATATTGAAGTATCAACAGACGGTGCTGGTTCGTCAGGCTTTTTTCATGTCGCTAAGACAGTTCAAGTTCCTGCGGACTCTACACTGATACTTGATAAACCGATTAACTTATTTAACACTAATAATGCTTCTACTGGCGACTTGATGCGGGCAACTGCATCAGCGGCCAGTGATCTAGAATGCTTTATCAGCATATTAGAGATTAGCTAATGTCATATCTAGGTCAAGCTGCATTAAAGAATAGTGAATTAAAAGTATTTAATGTTACTAGTTCTACATCAGCTACCCATACACTATCATGGAATGCTCCTAATGAGCAGAGTTTGTTTATTACCATTAATGGTGTCAAGCAGCAAGAAGATGCTTATAGTATAGCGGGTACTCCTACTACTATTACATTAACAGATGCTTTAGTCGCCACCGATAAGATGGAAGTGGTAGGCGTACTTGATATCGGTGAAATAACTGTTGTTGGTGACAATACTATATCAACAGCTAAATTGGGTGATAGTGCAGTTACTACTGCAAAGATTTTAGATAGTAATGTTACAACTGTCAAATTAGGCGCTTTATCAGTAACAAATGCTAAAATGGCAGATGATGCTGTCGGTGTTGCTGAACTCTCTGCAACAGGAACTGCATCCGCCACAACTTATTTAAGAGGGGATAATGCTTGGGGTGCTGTAGTAACTTCACCTGTTGGTGCCGGAACGGATAAGGTATTTTTTGAGAATGAGATGACTGTGGATACTAACTATACTGTGACCGCCAATAACAATGCGATGAGTGCAGGAATTGTAACAGTCGCTTCGGGCGTAACGGTTACTTTGACTGGCACTAGCGTCTGGACCATCGTGTGACAACTATAAATGTTAATGCAATTGAATCATCTACAAGCACACTAACTATCGGAGAGTCCGGTAATAGTGTAGTTGCAGCAGATTCCGTTAATGTAAATCTCATTAAAGATGCCTCTGGCGCTACAATGTGGCAGAGTAATGGCTCTGGAGTTTTAAGTAACGTAAATTCTGCATTTGGTGATTCACTTGTATTGATTTCTACACAGACCGCAGATGATTCAGCTAGCATTAGTTTTACTTCTGGTATTGATTCTACCTATAAAGAATATATTTGGAAGTTTATAAATATAAATCCTGCTACGAATAGCCAACATTTTGGATTTCAAGTAAATGCCTCTGGTCAAACTGGCTACAACGAAACGATAACAAGCACATTTTTTAGGGCTTACAATTTTGAAAACGGTGCTGCACAGGCATTAGATTATTTAACTGGCAGTGATCAGGCGCAGGGAACAGCCGCTCAACATTTATTTACATCCGCGGGCAATGATGCAGATAAATGTGTGGCGGGTGAACTGCATCTATTCAATCCTGCGAGTACGACTTATGTGAAGCATTTTTATGCCACAACAAATGGTTGTCAAGACGGTGCTGTTACACAAAATGAATTTGCTGCTGGTTATATAAATGTAACGGCTGCAATTACTGCTATTCAGTTTGCAATGTCATCAGGAAATTTTGATGGTAAGATAAAGATGTATGGAGTTAAGTAATGAGTAAAGTAGTCACTACAACAGTTTTGCCTAGAGATGGTTGGGATACTCTCAACATTGGTGCTACTGGTGATACGGTAGCCATTGCTGGTGATTCTTTAAATACTAATGTACTGCAAGATGCTGGTGGTAATAATATTTTTACTTCTAGTTCAGGCACAGTATCCTCAACTGCATTACAAGGTAGTCTACAATTATTAAGTTCACAGACAGCATCTAATTCTGCTTCAGTTTCATTTACAACTCAACTAACATCTACCTATGATGTTTATTGTTTTAAGTTTATAGAGATTAATCCTGCTACGGACTCTACTAACTTCCAGATGGAAGGCTCGACAGGTAGTTTTGGGGTTACAAAAACAACCACTGCATTTTCCGCTTACCACTATGAATCTGACTCTGGGGCTGCATTGGGTTACGAGGCCGGACACGATCTAGCGCAATCCACTTCCGCACAACCATTAAGTGGATCTATTGGTAATGGTAGTGATGAGAATGCTTCAGGAGAGTTATACTTGTATGCTCCGTCATCTACAACCTACGTTAAGCAGTTCTATTCCAAGCTCAATCTATATGGGGCGGACAACCATAGTGGAAATTGGTTTATTGGTGGTTACTATAACACGGCAAGTGCGATAAGTGGAATCCGATTTTCTATGTCTAGCGGCAACTTTGACGGCACAATAAAACTCTACGGGATAAGTAAGACATGAGTATCCTAGAAGCTAAAAAGATTGAACCTGCAACAGCGACAACTGTAACTCTAGGAGCTGCAGGAGAAACTGTAGCGATTTCTGCTAGTCAATTAAAAACGAATACAATTAAAGATGCTGGTGGTAATACTCTCCTTACATCTGATGGTAGTGGAACTTTATCTAGTGTGAATTCTGCATTAGGTTCTACTATGATTTTTATCTCAAGTCAAACGGCGAGTAATTCTGCAAGCGTTGAGTTTACTAGTGGGATTGATTCTACTTATGATGAGTATGTTTTTTATATAGTGAATTATGATGTAGCAACAAATGCTCAGGAATTTGGTGTGCAATTCAGTACTGATGGTGGATCATCTTACGGTATAACAAAAACAACTACATTTTTTGATGCTGAACATAATGAGGCTGATAGTGTTGCAGCTTTATCTTATCAAACTGGTAATGATAGAGCGCAATCTACCTCGTTTCAGAATCTCGACAGAGGTAATGAAACTCATGCTGATAGCAGTGGTTGTGGTTGTTTGAAATTATTTGCCCCATCATCCACTACCTATGTAAAACAATTTTTATGGACAGGCAATAATCATAGACATTCAAATGCTAGTGTTAATACCTTTGTTGGTGGCTATTTAAATACAACGAGTGCTATTAATGCAGTGAGCTTCATAGCTGCTAGCGGAAATATAACCGCCGGAACATTCTACCTCTACGGTATAAAATAATGAGCACAGTATATACAGACACAGTAAAGACATTAAGTCCTAATCAAGATTTAACTATCGGGACTACAGGGCAGACGGTTACTTTGCCGGGTAATGACCTCCGAGTAAACACAGTTAAAGACAAAGGTGGAAACACTCTTTGGACTTCTGATGGTGCAGGCAATCTTTCTAGTGTTAATAGTGGACTGAAAGGTAATCTGCTTTTACTTTCTACACAAACAGCTTCCAATTCTACTTCTGTTTCTTTTACTACTGGAATTGACTCTACCTATGATTTATATATTTTTAAGTTTATTGATATAAATCCAAGTACAGATAATCAGCGTTTTGAATTTCAAGTCAACGCATCAGGTCAAACAGGCTTCAACGAAACTATGACCACAACCTTCTTTTATGCTAGACATAGTGAGGCCGACACTAATGCCTCACTTACCTATTATTCCGGTGGAGATCAACAGCAAGGAACCGCTTATCAAAACCTTGGCTGGATAAGTAACGATGCCGACCATTCACTTGTTGGGGAGTTGCATTTGTTTAATCCAGCCTCGACAACCTCTATAAAGCATTTTGATTCAAGAACAACTTGGAATAATGACACTGATGGTCTTATGGATGGTTATATAGCAGGATATATCAATACAACAGCGGCCATTACACAAATAGATTTCAAAATTCAAGCTGGTACTTTTGACGGCACCATAAAAATGTACGGATTACTATAATGGCTACACTTAAAACAAAAGCTATACAACCATCTACCGGAACTAATGTAAATTTAGGAACGTCTGGGGATGCTGTTTTATTGAGTAGTGATTCTATTCAAACGAATCTCTATAAAGATGCTGGTGGGAATACTATTTTTCAATCTGATGGTGCGGGAACACTTTCTAATGTTAATAGTGCTATGAGTGGTGCAGGACCTAAATTGATTACATCTACAACAGCTCCAGCTGGAACTTCTAGTATTTCATTTACCAGCGGCCTTGGAGATTACGATCACTTGATGTTTGTTTTTACAGAAATTCAGCACAGTAACGATGATAGATTTTTATCCTTTCAAGTCAGCACTGATGGTGGTTCTAGTTACGGAATTGCAATGACGAGTACATTCTTTTATGCTAATCATATGTGGAGTTGGAGTAATGCTGCTACTCTCGGTTATGACACAAGCCGAGATTTAGCAAACTCAACAAGTTATCAGAAACTAACTCAGTCTAGTGATAATGGTGGAACAATAACTGGAGCAAATGCATCAGGTATAATGCATCTGTTTGGGTGTGCTTCTACTACCTATGTAAAACAATGGTATGCAAGAGTTGGAAATATTTACTATATTCAAGGTGTATATGATAATTTCATAGCAGGATATGTAAATACAACCTCAGCAGTAAATGCAATTAACTTTAAACCAGATTCTAATACCTTTAAAGGCACAATTAAAATGTATGGTATAGCCTAATGACTTCAATACTTAAAGCCAATTCAATAGAACCAGAAGGTGCAACCACCACAATAACTATTGGAGAGACTGGCCAGAATGTTGTTATTGGTGCTGATAGTATAAAGAATAATGTAATGAAAGATGCTGGTGGTAATGCAATCTTTACATCTAATGGTTCTGGAGTATTGTCTGGTGTTAATGCAGGATTTGGAAGTGCTCAAGTATTAATATCGACTACAACAGTATCAACTGCGGTAGCTAATATTTCATTTACTTCTGGTATTGATAGTACATATAAAGAGTATGTATTTGAATATATTACTCTAAACCCTGCTACGGATTCTGTAGAATTACAGTTCCAAGTAAGTTCAGATGGTGGTAGTTCTTACGGAATGAATACTACAAGCACCTATTTTAGAGCCTATCATACACCAGATAATTCCGCAGCATTGGTGGGATATACAACAGGTCGAGATGTAGCTAACAGCACAGCTTTTGTTCCAATGGGTTTTGATTTAGGAAATGATGCAGACCAAGCTGCTTCTGGTGTATTACATATTTTTAATCCTAGCTCTACCACTTATGTAAAACATTATTATGGAAGAATTTCTATGCAACAAGATTCAGACGCTGCTTTTGACGGTTATGTGGGAGGCTATATTAATGTAGGTGCCACAGCGATTAATGCAGTCCGATTCAAAATGAGTAGTGGGAACATTAACGCTGGAACAATAAAGATGTACGGAATTAAATAACTAACGAGTATAAATAGTATAGAGAAAGAATTATGTCTGAAGTCAAAACAAATAAAATATCACCGTCTACAGGGACCGCACTAACTCTTGGAGATAGTGGGGATACTTTTACTGTTCCTGCTGGGGCTACTCTTGCAGTAGCATCAGGTGCGACAATTGATGTAACCAGTGCAACCAAGACAGGGTTTCCAGCCGCCGGTTTGAATTTTATTTCTACCACCACAAACAACGCCGCAGTATCTACATGGGACTTCACTGATGTTTTTACATCAACGTATTCAGTCTATTTTATGACGTTTGAGAATATCTACCTTGACACAGCAAATCAGGAATTGAGGTTATCGGTTGGGAATTCTGATTTATCATCACTTGAGAATGGTGGGTTTGTTATTTGGGAAACTATTATTGCCGCGACCAGTAGCACAACTTATAGGGCATCTGGTAGTGCGACATATTGCGATTTGAGTGATACCAATAGTACACATATTCCTGTATCTGGTCATTGTTATTTTTCCTCTCCGCAAGATTCCTCAATCAGGACAACATATTATGGAATATCGAGGTGGTATAGGCAAGCAACAAATCACCGCATGGGTCAATTCATGTTTTATGGGGAAGATTCTGAATCTCATGTGTCGTTTAGATTCTCTACTAGTAGCGGAAACCTTGGATCAGCCTCTAATGTTGCCAGAGTAACCCTATACGGTCTTTCGGAGTCTTAATATGACATTAACAATAATAAATAGTTTAAAATTAAATGGAGTAATGAATAATGCCTAGATTTAAAATGGTGGATGGTGTATCCGTCCAACTTACATCAGCAGAAGAAACTGCTAGAGATGCCGAAGAAGCCGCATGGGCCGCTGGTGAAAACGGCAGAGCACTTGCTGGGATGCGAGAAGATCGTGACCGCCGATTAGCTGCGACAGATTGGTATGGTGTATCGGACCTAACAATGTCAGCTGATATGACAACATACCGTCAAGCCTTGCGTGATCTACCTTCCGGTAAAACTACCAAAGCTCATGTAGATGCAGCAACGTGGCCAACGAAACCCGCAGCGTAATAAGAGGTTTTATAAATGCCAAGAACAACTATAAGAAGTGACGATATAACAGACGCTCAAATAAAGACCGCTGATATGGCAGATGATGCCATTGGGGTTGCTGAATTATCTGCAACAGGAACAGCATCTGCAACTACTTTTTTAAGAGGGGATAATGCTTGGCAGTCAGCAGATCCTGCAACTGATTCAATTGTTAATGCACAGATTAATACTTCTGCTGCAATTGCACAAAGTAAATTAGCTAATGTCGGAAAGTATACGAAAGCGGCAACAGCACCAACCTCTCCAGCGCCAGTTACAGGAGATACTTGGTATGACTCTACCAACGATGCAATGAAGGTATGGTCAGGTGCTACTTGGTCGTTTATGGGTGGTCTGACTACATATACTGGTGGTACATACACAACATATACACATAACTCTGTAGATTACGGAGTTCGTGCTTTTACTGCATCAGGAACATTTGGTGTAATCGGGTCTATCGGTACTATTGATTTTCTTACAATTGCTGGTGGCGGTGGCGGCGGTTATGATAATGGTGGTGGTGGAGGTGCTGGTGGTGTTGTTTGGACAGCTAGTTCTTCTATTGCCGTCGGAAATCATACTGTGACTATTGGTGCCGGTGGAGTAGCCGGTGCAGCTGGTGGACCTAACCCTGGCGGAACTGGTGGAACTTCTAGTTTTTCAACCGCAACGGCCGTAGGTGGAGGTGGCGGCGGTGGTGCGGGTATAAATGGTGCTAATGGTGGTTCGGGTGGTGGTGGTTCACGAAACTTTGTAGGTGGCTCCGCTACGCAAGGAGCCTCTGGTGGCACTGCTTTTGCTAATAGTGCATCTGGATCAACAAACTCCGCAACAGAAGGCGGTGGTGGTGGTGGCGCTGGAGCCGCAGGTACAGCAGGTACAACGGGAACTATCGGGAGCGGTGGTATAGGAGTCAGTACGTTTGTTAATTCTTCTGCTACCGAAACAACTGCTTTTTTATTAGCGGCGCTTGCGGGAACAGACTCATCTAACGTGGCTACAGTTGGCGGTTCTTCAGGAACTCTCTACATCGCAGGTGGTGGTGCTGGTGGTACTCAAACATCGGGTAGAACACCCGCAGTAACGGCGGCAGGTGGCGGCGCTCCAAGTGTCGCTTACAACGTCGCTACTGGTATTGCGGGATTAGTTAATACAGGTTCTGGTGGTGGTTCATCAGGTACAGGGTCTGGTACTGGTGGTATCGGTGGTTCCGGTATCGTGATTATTAGGTGGACAATATGAGTCATTTTGCAGAAATAAATAGTAATGGAATAGTTCAACGAGTTATTGTTGCTGAACAAGATTTCATCAACTCAGGTTTAGTAGGAGATTCATTCAATTGGATACAAACTAGTTATAACAATAACTTCCGTAAACAGTTCGCTGGAACTGGATTTACATGGGACAAAACTAATGAAGTATTTGTAACACCCAAACCATATGCTTCTTGGACTCTTGATGGAAACCATGATTGGCAACCACCTACAGCGATGCCTGATGATGGTAAGAAATATATATGGAATGAAGGTACTACATCTTGGGATGAAGAATAGTCCAATTGTAATAAATAATACAAAGAGAGAAAGAATATAAATGTCATATATAGGCGAACAACCAAGATTTAGTGATTACCCGTCACAACTGTTATCACCAAATGGAACAGATGTTTCATTTACACTAACGAATAGTGTACAAACTCCAGCGAGTATTATTGTATCTATTTCTGGTGTAAAACAGTCGGTTGGTGCTTATGCAGTAACTGGTACAACAATAGATTTTGGTGCAGGCAATCCTCCACCTTCCGGTACGAACACATTGGAGATTGTTTATCTTGGGCTGAAAGCAGACCCATCACCTATACAAGACCAGACACTAGGATTAAATGCTATAATGAGAACTAATGCACAGACAATTAGTGAGAACCTTAGTGTGGCATCAACAGTAAATGCTCAGTCAGCTGGGCCAATAACAATTGCAGATACCTATGTAGTTACAGTATTAGGTAATTGGACGGTGGTATAATATGGGTACATTAAGTGTAGATAAATTAATGAAAACCAGTACAGGTGCCGCAGAGTTTACACTGCCGGCTGCTGATGGTACTGCTGGACAAGCAATGCAGACGGATGGTTCTGGGCAATTAAGTTTTGGAGAAAGTGGTGGTATCATCACAACAGAGGGTGATTACTTCTACAACTACAACACTATATCATCTAATTTAACAACAACAGTAGAGACTACTAAAGCAGCCTTTGTTGCTGGTCCAATTACTATCGCTGATGGATTTACATGGACTATCAGCGGCGAACTAACAATGATCTGAGGAAAAAAAAATGGCAGCAACACTATTATTAGACACAATCACTAGTTCTGGTAGCACTATTACAGTGCCTACTGGAAAGACTATGGCGATTACAGATGCTGGTAACTTAACCATCGGTGGTGTGGCAATCACGACAGGCGCTCAAGGAGTTTTATCCAAGACCGCTGCTTATACTATTCTGGCTGCTGACTTCACGGGTAAGTCAAGTCTTATTGTTTTAGTTAATGTATCTGCTGGAACTGCCACGGAAACGGTAATCACATTGCCTGCCGCTTCCGCGTTTGGTACTTGTGCCATTCATGTTATTTCAACAGCGGCGCATGGTGCTGGGAATACTATAGCCATTAAAAATAGTTCGGCTGTGGAACAATACACTTTGTATAAGATTGGCGATCATTGCGAGTTTGTCTCAGACACTACTACTATTTTTAGAACTGGTAATGAACATTTATCTGCTTCTGGTCTTATATATAGAAATACTACAGAGCCTGTGGCAGGGGTCGCGACAGAACTTATGTTTTCAACTGGCGAATATACTGTGTATTCAGATATAGGAGGTTGGTTTGACACAACGAATTTTTGGGTTAACATCCCATTTGATTGCAATATTCTTGTACAGGCTCTAACCACCACTCAGAATACAGGTATACAACATATTGAACCTAAAATACAAAGACTATATAACAGTCGCGCCTCAACGGAGATAATTTGCTTCCCGCAGGGAGATATTAATACCCCTGTTCAACCAAATCAGCCAAGTTTTACATGGGATTTTCTTGCGGGTGACGATTTAGAATTCTATATGTATAACAACCATAGTACTGCTACTTACAATGCTGGCGGAAGTGCAAGCGGTTATAACAAAGGTTGTTATGCAAAATGGACAGTTCTAAGGCGTTATTGATATGTATGACGCATTAGGCAAACGATTAGGAACTGCGCTATTTTATTTTGTAGGTGAGTCTACTGGCTGGGAAGTTTCATTTTGCGGTAAAGAAACAGGAGTTTTAACTTGGAATAGAGATGAACCATTGCCTACGGTGGAGCTACTACAGGAAGCACTATGGAAAGGTGATTGGGCGGAGGTTCGTACACACCGAAATACACTCCTCGCTGAAACAGACTTCTACGCTCTAACCGATGTCACAATGTCAGCTGATATGACTACATACCGTCAAGCATTGCGTGATCTTCCAGCAAGTACAGCAGACTCAGAAGATGTAGTATGGCCGACTAAACCATAGAATAAATAGTATAAAGAGAAAGAATATAAATGAGCAAAGTATATACAGACAATATAGAAAAACGCACAGGTGGTACAGCAATGGCTATTCCCGCCAGTGGTGCATGGCCTAATGCTAATATTGCTACTGGTGTTGATGCTGTAAAACTTGCTGATGGTACAGTAACAAATGCTGAACTACAGTATATCAATACACTATCAAGTAATGCTCAGACTCAAATAGATACTAAAGCAGCTTCTGTAGGTAATGCTGTTCTTGGTACTGCACAGACATTCACAGCAGGTCAGAGAGGTGAAGTTACTGCTCTTACATCTGCAGCAACAGTCACTATAGATTTAGCTAACTCTAATAATTACAGTTGTACAATGGCACACAATATTACGTTTGCCAATCCCACAAATGTTGTTGCTGGACAAAGTGGTTCAATCTTCCTTACACAAGATGGTACAGGAAGTCGCACAGGATCATGGGGAACTAACTTTGATTGGGCCGGAGGCACAGCACCAACACTCACCACAACAGCGGCAGCAGTGGACAGAATAGATTATGTTGTCCGCTCAGCAACCAGTATTCAAGCAGTCGCCACATTGAACCTGTCATAGGAGACTAACTCCTATGGGCGTCTTATCAGAAAACGCAATCATCGGGGCTTCGGCTGCCGGTGGTTACGATATTGACCAGTCGTTGCGGTTTGAAGATGGTGATTCTGCTTATCTGAGTAGGACACCAAGCAGTGCGGGTAATAGAAAAACTTGGACATGGAGTGGTTGGGTAAAAAGAGGTGCGCCAGATCAGCGAGGGTTTTTGTTTTGGTCTGGAACGGACATCTCAAATAACAACGATGGAATCGAATTTGACGGAACCCAACTCAGAGCCTTTTCTTACCTTTCTGGCTCTGCTGTTTTCAACATTAATTCTAATGCTGCTAGGTTTCGTGACCCTTCGGCATGGTATCACATCGTAGTATGTTTTAACAGCACCGAATCTACAGCGGGAGATCGGGCAAAACTATATGTAAATGGTGAGCGATTAACAGGTGTTTCTGAAACACAAGCAAGCCTTAATGCTGACTGTGGTTTTATCAACACAACCACCGAACATAGAATTGGAAATGCAAATGGCAGTCACAAATGGGACGGCTACCTAGCAGAAGTCCACTTCATAGACGGCACAGCCCTAACACCATCATCCTTTGGTGAAACAGATGCCGCTACTAACCAATGGAAACCCATAGAGTACACAGGAAGTTACGGAACCAACGGGTTCTACCAGAAATACTCAGCCACGGAACTAAATACTTTTATTGATAGTAGTTCTTCTGCTCACACCATAACCGCTAACGGTGATGTAACCAACACAAGAGCGCAATACAAGGTTGGTGACTCATCCATCAAGTTCGATGGCACTGGGGATTATTTAAGTGTTCCCAGTTCATCTGATTTTAATTTTGGAAGTAGTGATTTTACTTTAGAGGCTTGGGTGAAGCGTTCTGCTGTTGATTCGCAACACGTATTAACCGGGTTTAGTAATGGGTCAGGTGTTATTCGTGCATTTTTTATGGATATTGATAATGATAATACTGTACGATTTATTATAAGAGAGGCTGATTTAACTTCTAATACAGCGAATTCTACAGGAACAATAGATACTAATTGGCATCATATCGCTGGTGTACGAGATGGTAATACATTACGGATTTTCATTGATGGTGTTGCTGATGGGACTGCTGATGTAACAGGAAAGAGCGCCGCTGATGGAACTTCTGTCTTGGGCATAGGTACTATTGCAGGTTCTGCCAGTGAACTTAATGGCTACATGGATGAAATCCGTATATCCGACGTAGCAAGATACACCACAACATTCACTCCATCCACCACAGCATTTGTCGCAGACTCAAACACTAAACTCCTGATCCACTCAGACTTTAATGGTGGACTAGGCGCAGATAGTTCTGGGAATAAAAACGATTTCACTCCTACCAATCTGGTTGCTACAGATGTTGTAATTGACACTCCCACGAATAACTTTTGTACATTTAACCCGCTAAACGGCGATTCGGATATTGTTGGAGTTTTAGCAGAAGGTAATCTACGAGTTGGTGATGGCGCAGGCCCAGGCGCTTCGGGATATAACTTGTTTTCTACTTTTGCGGTTTCGTCTGGGAAATGGTATTACGAATATAGAGATACAAGCCCTTCGACTAGAAACTCTGGCGTTGGTTGGGTTGACGTAAATATGCCAAGAGACGGTAGCGGCTCTGGAGCAATGAATGTTACTGGGTCTTTTTGGTATAGCGATACAGCATACCGAAATGGCATGACCGCTTCTGGTGGCTCTATGGGAGCCACTTTAGATACTAATGTTATTGCTGGAGTTGCTTTAGACGCTGATGCAGGAAAAATATGGTTCAGCCACAATGGAACGTGGTTTGATAGCCAAGACCCTGCAAACGGCACAAATCCAAAATCAACTGCGTCATCTAACCCTGATACATGGATGCCAATTTTTCAAGACGGCAATGATGGTTCTGGCACGATTAATTATGGTCAGGATAGTTCATTCGCTGGCGCGGTTACAGCACAAGGAAATGGCGGTACTGGCGAGGACTTCTATTACACCCCACCTACAGGATTCGTAGCGTTAAACACGGACAATCTCTCCGACCCTGCTATCGCTGATCCTACTAAGCATTTTAATACTGTTCTATGGAGTGGTGACTCAAGTTATCCACGAAGCATAACTGGAACTGGTTTTGCTACCGACCTACTCTGGTTTAAAACAAGGAATCAAACATACGATAATATTGTTCTAGATTCTGTCCGTGGTCTTGGCTCAGGTAATGACAAGGCTATCGTAACTAATTTGACTTCAGCAGAAGGTATAGATAGTGGGAATTTCAATGTATCTTCCTTTGATTCAGGCGGCTTTACGATGGCAAGTCCATCTAGTACGGATACGCAGAACGCAAGTGGCGATACTTATGTTGGATGGAACTGGAAAGCAGGAGGCACTGCTGTATCCAATACTGATGGAACTATAACGTCATCAGTTAGTGCGAACACTACGGCTGGTTTTTCGATAGTTAGTTACACTGGATCAGGTAGTGCGGCTACGATTGGACATGGCTTGAGTTCTGCTCCGGAATTAATCATAGTGAAAGCGCGAAACACCGCTGGTTATGATTGGCTCGTTTATTCTGATCCTGTGGGGAATACAAAAAATCTGCGTTTGAATTTGGCAAATGGCGAACAAACAAATTCGGTATTTTGGAATGATACAAGCCCAACCGCATCAGTATTCTCTGTTGGAACAGGTGGTGATGTCAATATTGCTGCTACTACTTTTATAGCCTACTGTTTCCATTCAGTAGAAGGCTACAGCAAGGTAGGATCGTCGTACACGGGTAATGGTAGTGCAGACGGAACTTTTATCTACACGGGAATGAAACCAGCATTTTTGTTAGTAAAAAATATACCGACTGCCGCTAGGCAATGGTTTATTTTCGATAGTGCAAGGGATACTTACAATACTGTAGTGAAAAAACTCTATCCTAACTTAACTAACGCAGAAGCAGATGCTGATGCCTATGATTTTGTTTCAAACGGATTCAAGGTTAGGTCAACTGATGCTAACTGGAATACCAGTGGTGAATCTTATTTGTATCTAGCATTCGCAGAATCACCATTTAAGACATCCAATGCTAGATAGGAACGTATAAATAGTATAAAGAGATAAATAGTCATATGGCAAGTAAAATACAAGTAGACAAAATTGCAAGGGGCTCGGGAACACCAGAGTTCACTATACCCACAGCAGACGGAAGTGCCAATCAGTTTCTAAAGACTGATGGTTCTGGTGTATTGTCGTTTGGTTCTGGTGTTGCATTAACAGGCTCAACTAATAATACGATACCTACTGTAACAGGGGCCAATGCATTAGCTGGTGAAGCTAACTTTACTTATGATGGTAATACACTAGACATCAAGAATGCTGGTACTGCATCATCTATTAAAGTTTATTGCGAAACTAGTAATTTACATTATACTGAAATTAAATCAGGACCTCATAGTGGGGCAACAAGTTATACAATAACATTACCTAATACACCACCTTCA
>Ga0209362_1001246_pt1 | contig 20705 bp, 11 predicted proteins | sample SaaInlV_165m_DNA_FD_184680 | JGI IMG/M metagenome (GOLD analysis project Ga0209362, IMG submission 184680) | Marine microbial communities from expanding oxygen minimum zones in the Saanich Inlet - Saanich Inlet SI037_S3LV_110m_DNA (SPAdes)... | ecosystem: Environmental > Aquatic > Marine >...
GTTGCCTTTTACCAAAAGGTTTTCGGATTGGAGGTGACCAAGCGGCACGAATCCCCGCGCGGTTCAAAACTCGTTTTTCTCGCCGTACCAAATAGTGATGAGGAAATCGAAATTACCTTTTACCCGGATTCAGGATCGGTGGAAGTGCAGGAAGACCTTATGCACCTAGCGTTTGAGGTAGAGAGCATGGACTCGTTTGGGGATCACATTCAATCGTTGGGAGTCGAATTCAGTGACGGTCCCACGCAAAGTTCCACTGGTTCGATTTTCGCCTTTGTAGATGCTCCCGAAGGTTACGAAATAGAAGTTATCCAACGACCTTAGAAGCTTTTTAGACCCTAACCAAATACTGAGGCTTCACGGATATATGATCTGGAATTCAAGCCTGTCTCTATGTATTTACTGGATCCCGTAATAGTTGTCATGGGTGTTTCCGGATGTGGGAAAAGCACTATCGGTTCCGCTCTCGCCGAACGCCTCAGCTGTCCGTTTCTTGAAGGCGATGATTTTCATCCACGAGACAATAAAGTCAAAATGGGCGATGGCATCGCCCTCAATGACAATGATAGAAAAGGATGGTTCACGGCGATTAGAAACGCGTTGGAGAAGAAGTCCAGCCTTGTTGTAGTTTCATGTTCCGCCCTCAAGCAAAAGTACCGAAATTTCATTTCGGAATTAAACCGACCAGTCTTATATCTTCATCTTGTCGGGAATCGCTCATTGCTGAAGGAACGGATTGAGAACAGATCCGGACACTTCTTCGACTCAAAATTGCTGGATAGCCAAATTGAAACACTTGAATCTCCTTCGGATGATGAGCTTGCCGTAACCATCGAAATTTCCGATACTGTTGAAAATGTCGTGAATTCCTGCATCCACGGTTTAAAACCACACCTATCCGCTTCACAAAGTTAAGCCTCCATGCATCACATGAAAACTACTCTCATTCGCTATACCATCGTAACAGTTTTTTTATTTCTCTTCGGTCTCTCTTCGGGGTGTGTTACAAACTCTACAAATTCAGCAGAGAACAAGGGTTCGGCGGGTAAGGAATGGAAAACCGTTTTTGACGGCAAGGCCCTCGGTGCATGGACAGTCACCGACTATGCAGGCAGAGGTGAAGTTAGCTTCGATGAAAACGGGAGTCTCGTCCTCGGAATGGGTATCGAGTTGACAGGAGTCCACTTACCGGGCGGAGGTGATTACCCCACTGTCGATTATGAAATTGGCTTACAAGCTAAGCGCGCCCAAGGCGGCGATTTCTTTTGTGGTCTAACTTTCCCATACTCAGACTCAAACGCCACACTCATTCTCGGCGGGTGGGGTGGTGCTCTCGTCGGCATCTCAAGCATCGATGACTTCGATGCATCCGAAAATGAAACGGGAGATGTTTATGTCTTTGAAGAAAATCGCTGGTACGATGTTCGTCTTCGTGTAACCAAGGCGAAACTGGAGGCATGGATAGATGCAAAGAAAATTATCGACTGCGAAGTCGACAATCGAAAGATCAGCATGCGTGCCGGAGAAGTGGAACTCGCCGCTCCTCTAGGGCTTTGCAGTTATGCCACTACAGGAGTCATTCGTAATATGCGCATCCGGGAATTAAACCCAGTGAAACCTTAAAACAAGAACATCAGCAACCTCTCGTCCACTAAACCCTAAACCTCAACTTTAATTAACTACCATGAAAACTATAAGTATTCTCTCTCTCGTTTCGTTCACACTCGTTGCAGCCCCGACATTCGCTCAAAAAAAGGACGCCAAACCTGTTGCAACCCCAGTACCACAGCAAAAACTGGAGCTCGTTAAGGTTGCCTCTCTAAATACAATTGAATCGAACCAAGAATTTCAGAAAAATGTACAGCTCGTTCAACAACAACGTACTTTAGCCGTTCAGTTGCTCTCCAAACTTCAGAATGAGCAAGATGAGGAAAAGCATGCTGGATTGAAAAAACAATTGGAAGATTTACAAGCCAAGTTAAATGAGAACAACAAGTTGATGTTCAAGACCTATGGCTTCACTCTTAACCGTAATTACGTCCTGACAGTTGAAAAGGCTCATGTCCACATGTGGGTTACAGCCGAGGAAGCTGCCGCGATAAAGTCCCGCACGACAGCAACAGATAAGGCTGAAAAAGGTAATGCAAAAAAAGACGATGGCAAAAAAGCCGGAGGTCTTCGCGGTCTTTTTGGCGGGAACAAGAAAAAATAAGTCGCTTTGCCCTAATTTTCTCTTGGTGAGGACTTAGCGACTTTTGGACTTCAAAATTTAGATCCTCTGAAAACTACTTATTTCTCGCCGATTTCCTCCCAAGCATAGGCACTGTATCGATAAAACCTTCGTGGAGATTTTGAGGATGTGTCATAGTAAATCCATTCACCAGCACCAGATTCTGATTGGTAGAGATTGGGATAAATGTAAGAACTGGTCCATAGCCAACCGATCGTAGGGTCGTAAAGCCAAATTGAGTTCGTATCGGTATTCTCACTTTCACGGTAAATCCAACCGTGGTGCTCGTGGAACAGCCAGCCTAAGTTAGTATCGTAATAGTTGCCAAACCATGTGAAGTTTCGCCAACCGTAATCCAAATTCTCGGCGTAATCCCAGGTGTGTTCAGCATGGTCGAGTACAAAAATGCGAACACTTGCGGGAGCGGTAGTAATGATACCGTCCGACAAAGTGACAAAAACTTGATAAATGTTGTCGGCGTCAGCATCTGCCGGCAACTCGAAGTCGGGAGAAATCTTAAAAGTAAGCAAACCTGATGTTGTATTCAAATCGAACAGTTGAAAATCGCCCTCTTCCTGAAGACTAAAAGTGATTGTATCGCCATCCTCGTCCTCGCCATTGAAAGTTAGGACTGTGCGATTATTCTCAATAACATTTTCCTGAACTGTACCTGCAGTAAGATTATTTAGGAGCCTGGGTGCAACATTTAGCTTAGAAAAAACTGCTGTTATGTTCCTATTATCGTTCATGGTCACAGAAATGTCTGTAAAACTACTATTTGCATCTTCCTTCCATTTTGTAAAAACATGCCCTGAAAATGGTGTTGCCACGAGAGTGACGTTTGAATCAACGGCATAAAGGAAACTTTCACTCGAGGAGATCAAATCCCCTCTGGAGGTAGAAACTTCGCCGAATCCCTCGACTGCGACAGTTAATATATAACTGGTTGGCAACTCGGAAGTATCGTCTAAAATAGAAATTATTAAGGTTGCTGAAGAGGTATTAATGCCATCGGAAATAGTTACTAACAAATCGTAAGCATGGTCAAGGTTGGCATCATCAGGTTTTTCGTAGTCAGGAGATATGAGAAAACGAAGAATGCCCGTGCTGGAATTTAAGTCGAAAAGGGCAGAATCCGTTCCGGAAAGAGCAAAGGTTACAGTGTCACCGTCCTCGTCGGAGGCATTTAGGTCTATTGCGACAGTTGTATTTTCAGTCAAAGAAATGGAGAAACTCTTTTCAGTCAACGTGTGAGAAAATTGTGGAGTGGAATTGATTTTATTGAAGACAGCGACAATCGTTTTGTTTGCGTCCATTGTAAACATAAGAGGATTTTCGCTGCCGTTGGCATCACCCGTCCACTTAGAGAAGACATAGCTTGTGCCCGGCGTTGCCGTAATGGAAGCAGTGTCGTGAAGTTCGTAGGTACCCTCGCCAGTATCCGAGACTGCACCATCTCCTTCCGTTTGCGTGACAAGATTGACATAAATCGGTGTGTTGGAACCCGAATCGTTAACAGTAACTCGAAGCACTACCGAGTTGGCAGGAGCTTCAGAATCAGTGTAAAAAACGGTGAGGATATATATATTGTCAGAATTTGAGTCGGCGGGAGAAGCGAAACTGGGGGGGGTGAGAAATCGAATAACTCCGGTATCAGAGCCAACTGCAAAAAGTGATTCGTCTGCGGAGTCACCGAGGGAAAAAATGATAGAATCGCCATCCACATCGTCAACGGAAAGGGTCACTACCGACACATTGCCCTCCGTGACAGTAACTAAAAGCTCACCTGCCTCTGTCGAATTAGAAAGAACCGGGGCAGAGTTTATACGATATTCGTAAGCACCTAAGTCTGGACCAGAACCATAACGGGTTTTGCCTAGGGCGTCGGATACAGAATAACCGAGAACTGAAACAGAAGCTTGATCGATTGCAGGAGAAGATGCCTGCAAGCCAAGATCATCATCTTCTGTACCAACTAAATTATCTGGTCCGTCAGCATCCGTGAAGAGAGGATCGTCCGAAAGGTTTGCGGTACCGCTTGGCAACCCTTGGGACTGCGAGGATAAGAAAATAGAATTATTAATCCGAGCGGTTCCCGTGTTTTTGTAAATATCCGGGACTGTATTTGCCGAATTATTCCAAAGAATGGAGTTCTCTATCTCAAGAACATCGCCGTCAAACAGGAGTGAAATTCCAGCCGTGTCCGCCGAATTGCCGAAAATTGAACAGTTCACAAAGCGAGTCGTGCCATCAGCTTTAAGGACACCGCTCTGGTCGTTTGCTTTATTTCCGGAAATGACACAGTTGACAAAAGAGGTCGATGTGGTGTCGTTTACCAGCATAGCCATTCCCCCAATAGAACCGGAACTCCCATTCGCCTCGTTACCGATAAAACGACAATTTGTGAAAGTCATGCTCGTAGTCCCCCAAGCCGAAATTGCACCTCCAGAATTACTATAATTACCAAGAAAGAGATTGTTCGTAGCATGAAAATTATGAACTCCTGAAATATAAATTGCCCCACCGTAAGCATCAGCAGAATTATATCGAAATTCGTTGGCACTGAGCACTGGAAGAGAAGTCGAGTCAATTGAGATAGCACCTCCAGAATTCGACGCAGCTGCATTCGAGGTAAGAACACAATTCGAAATCGTAGGTGAGGCATTATTTAAATGTATGGCACCACCGTAGTTATTGGCATTGGTAATGTTGCCAGTAAAGGAGCAACGTAAAATCGTTGGAGACGTATTTTTAAAATAGATGCCCCCTCCCCCATTCCAAGAAAGGTTTTGATTGGATGTAAAATTGGAATCTGAAAGTGATCCCGTTGTTTCTTCCCATAGTATTGCTCCACCTTCATGGGTTGCCTTGTTCGCAGTAAAAGAGTTAAAGGATCCTGCTATTGAACCCCCTTTGAGCCGAATTGCCCCACCACCGTTCGAATTAAGACTTTGGTTGGTGGAAAAAGAACTAGAGTTGAGTGTTATATTCGAATTTAGGCTGTTAATAGCTCCACCGTAAAAATAGGAATGATTTGAAACGAAGCTACAGGAAGTTAAGGCAAGAGTAGAAGAATTGAGATCAACTGCACCCCCATCACCAGTCGAACCCGTGGTATTCCCCTTGAAAGTACAATTCTCAAGCGTGGCGTTAGATTCATTCAAAAAGATGGCTCCTCCCTTTTGGTTCGCAACATTACTGGAAAAAATGCAGTTTTTGACCGTAAAAGCTGAATGCTCAGCCCAAATCGCACCTCCTTTACCTCGATCGTCAGAATAATTTTCACTGGCATTTCCATTACTTATGGTAAAGCCGTCAAGGGTGGCATTCGTGGTGGGGATCACCACATGGTAACAATTGTCGCCAGAAACATTAGGATCACCGATCTCGCCAGAGAGAATAGTTAGATTCGCCGAGTGATCTCTTTGAATCAGGGAAGTTTCAGTCCCCGTAAAGCCTCCGTACACAGGAATGTCCGGGGGAAGCAGAAAGACCGATGGTCGAACTGTCCCTGGCTTATATATGCCTTCGGCAACCCACACCTCTGAAAAAGGATACGTTGATCGCAACGCAACAGCCAAATCCGTATAGGCATTAGCCCAACTTGATCCATCACCAGCACCAGATGCATCAACGTCGACGTACAGAATACTTGACCGGCTAGCGATAAAGTTGTGAGCAACTGAGTCTCCAGAAAGTGCAGTTACCGAAGTAGTCGCAGGTAGAAAAGTGTGACCTATTTTACTGGGTGTCATAACTCCACTCCAACCCTCGGCGATTTGATTCCGGAATGTGCCATTTGCGTCGGTAAACACGGATCCTCCTCCATTGGAGAAAGTCAAGGTGACTCCAGAAATTCCGGAACCGAGTGAGTTGGTCGACACACCGGCAATAAGGTGAGAAATTGTGGTTGTGTTCCCAGTATCCACTTCGTTTGCCAAAACCGTAGTAGAGTTGACCCCTGATGCAGAAAAGTTGATTGTGGCACTCCCGTTGACCATATCAGAATCCAAAAGGGCAGAAATTTGCAAAGGGTGCGGAAGATTCCAATTCGTCGAGTCAAAAATCATCGATGAAGGACTGGTTATGATCAGGTCGGCATCACCACCGGCAACAAGAGAAATGTTAACCGCCAAGGGAGAGGAAGGCTTTACCGCAAGTCGGACGCCTAACGATGTTGAATTTCCTTCTTGGATCGCCACTGAAAGGAGAGAGGGGACAATGGCCTGCACAACTGCGGAACGAAAATTGGCGACATAAGGGCTAGAAAACTTGAGAACCTGCGCGTTATCCTCCGAACCTATGTTACCAGTCGCTGTTCCAAGATAAAAAACATCGGGATTGGAGAAGAAAGGTATTGTGTTAGGAAAGGTGGAGGTAGGTTCAGTATCGTAGGACATCACAGTAGCGTATCCGGGATTCCCCGAAAGCCATCGCTTACCATAGGAGAAAGATCTGAATTCATAACCGTCGTCCACACCACTGGAATCCTCGCGATTGTGCAAGCATCCCATGTTGTGACCGAGTTCGTGAGCCAGGGTGTATGAAGGAGCACCGATTTGATCCCAAACGCTTACACTGAATCCTTGAGAAGCGAAATCCAAACTGGGGTGCATCATGGTATTGGCTAATCCTCCCGAGCTACTCTCTGTAGCAAGCATAGCCACGAGATCGGCACCATATTGATCGCGGAGGTCATGGACATCATCCATATAGCCGTCATTCGGATTCTCGAGACGTGCTAAATCCGTTTCTAAATTTCCTGTTTCGCTATAATTAACTTCTGAGAAATGAACTAGGCGAAGTTGCAGGTTCACACGACTGTTGCGATAACAAAGGTTGGCATCAGCCACAGCCTTGACTGCATCAGCTTCAAGAAGAGATAATCCACCAGCGGCAGTTGCCACAGAACTAGGATAGACAATTAATAAATCAATAAGATTGCCATCCCCATTACGCCAAGTCTTGGTTCGACGATTCCGTCGTGGATCACTCGGCAAGTCTTTCTGGATTAAGCAACCACCGCAAGGGAGTTTCTTCGACATGACTTGTTTAATCTCTGGCTGTCTACCTTGCCCCCGAAAAGAATAGGCTCGCCCATTAGAAAAATGAATCGAACCACTGACCATGTCATCAACCTTGGCAAATGTCACAAACCCCGCACTTGTCTTCGTTAACTGCCCTGTCCAAGAAAAATCTCCTTCTCCTAAATCAATACTGGAAATCCAATGGGCTTCGACATTTTCTCCATTAGCCAATCGCAAGACGATCTCAGAAGAGAGGAGGTTCGCGTCATCAAGCGAATCACTCGCGAACGTGAAAGATGAAAATGTCGCTATGAGGAAGCAGCTACCAAAAAAATAAAAAAGGGGTAGCATTGCCATAAATCTGTGCATGGAATGATTCACCTTCATACGAAATCTAAAATTCATAAAAACATCACTTTATTTACTAATTCACTCCACTTCGGAGAAAAGCAAGCAGATCGAGAACTTCGTCTGGATTCATTGAGTTGATCAAGCCTGGCATCATAGCGGAGAGCTTGGATGGTTTAGTTTCCTTGATTTCTGTCTTGGAGATTTTAAGAACATGATCAGGAGCCATGGGCGTTGGCATAATGAGAATGTGATCATCTTCCTCGTTCAAGATGCGACCGAACTGCTCGGTACCGTCTTTTTTCAATACCACGCTGTTATGGTATTGATCCGAAATCACGTTATTTGGATTAAGGATGGCGTCCGCGAGGTCGCGAGGCCCAAAACGAGTTCCTGCTCCAGTAAGATCAGGACCTCCCAAACCTCCTTCGCTGCCAAAACGGTGGCAGTTCGCACACAGGCCTGCCAGAAACATAGCGTGTCCATTTTTTAGGTCTCGATCATTTAATCCCTCTTTTTCGGCAAGCTTGCCAACAGCCTCAACGGTCCACGAGCGGCCAGGACCCTTGGGGCGGGGAAGCACCGCGGCGACAGTAGTAGTAGTAGTAGTAGTAAGTTCTTCACTTAAAGCTTCCAATTGCGATCTTTCCTCATCGGGAACGTTTTTGAGGGCTTCCTTCTTTATGTTATTGAGAAAGCCGGAGAAACTGTTACCGCCACGAAAGCGCTTGGCATTGTTAAACCAACTAAAGAAACTTTTGCGCAGACTGGGAGTCCAACCGGCCTTGGCGACGCGGAGACAGTAAGCATAGTTGATTTGTTGTTTCTCGGGTCGCGAGTCCAAAGTGGCAAGGAAGGCATTGCCATAGCCACTTCTTACTAGAAGCTTCGTGTCTAGGTATTCGTCTTGCTCATTGCGATTTTGTGCCAGTAAAGGAATCGTTTTAGCAGGTACTGAATCGGATTCAAGATAAGAAAGTATAATGCAAAGTTCACGATTAAGAGCATCTGTGGCGGCAGGATAGTGAGGGTCAAGTTTACCGATTAGTTTTGTCGCAGCTTTCGGGTTAGGCCGACCCAGGCGGATAAAGACAAGACCATAGTTACGCAACAGGTGTAATTGCTGAACCTCGCTTAGCTTCACCCACTCAAGACGGTCGAGTGCAGTTAGAATTTCATTTTGCAAGTCAGAAGAACCATTACGGGCAAGCGCAGTGACAGCAGACAGCAATGTTTGAGGGTCCTTTGCCGACAATGCCTTGGTCGACCATGTGTCAACGGGTTGGTGCTCCAGCGCGATGCGGGCGGCATTACGAATGAAGCGATCTTCGCTGCCAAGGTTCTGCCAGATTTTGTCAAGATCTCCTTTGTTTCCCGGACGCTGCAAATCTTCCATGGAGCGACGAATAGTTCGGAGATCTTGTCCTTCAGCAAATTCTCCTGAAACGGACTTGGTTGATTCTTCGCCCGTGTAGGAAACCCTGTAGAGAAAAGATTTAGATCCACGGCCACCAACCGCAAAATACATAGAACCGTCTTTCGGATGGATTATGGCATCCGTCACGGGGAGCGGTTTCCCGCCCACGAACTCTTCCCGCACCGCCTTGTAAGAACTTCCTTCAGGCTTCAGATGAATGGCCCAAATGGAACCATAAGTCCAGTCGAGCGCATAGATGGCCGATTGATACTTGGAAGGAAATTTCGCACCCGATCCTGAAATGACGCCCGTTGGAGAGCCGGGTCCGATATCAACAACGGCGGGCAAAGTATCGGCATAGTAAGATGGAAACTTGCCGGACCCATTTCGCCAACCAAACTCTCCACCATTTACGGCATGACAAATTCGCGTCGGGCGATACCATGGTGAGCCTGCATCCCATTCCATGTCGGAATCGTATCCAAATAATTCCCCATCACCATTGAAGGCGATTCCATAGGTATTGCGAAATCCGGTACTCACCAATTCCCACGATTTACCCTCGGGATCAGTTCGGCAGATCCACCCACCGGGAGCCATGACGGATCGAGCATGCCCACGAGCATCGGGCATCCGAGGCAGCAACTGATCCTCCTGCCAGACCTTGGGCACCAAAGAACCTTCAGGTGATGGCAGTCTAGTCATGTTACCGGCGACGACGTAAAGTTTCTTTCCGTTCGGCCCTAGCTCCACGTCATGGGGACCATGCTCCCCGCCTCCGGATAACGCTCTTAACTTTTCAAGTTTATCGAACTGATCGTCGCCCGTGGTATCCTTTAGGCGATAAAGACCGCTTCCAGGGCCGCCATTAGCACAGACGTAAAGGCTATCAAATGCCCATAGCATGCCTTGTCCGCCAGACATTTTTGCATCCATTTTCTCGACTGAAATTTCTTTTTCTCCACTTGGCAAAGTGATGCGAAAAAGACCCGCACGACCTTGATCACTGGCGTAAATTCGACCTTTATCATCTACGGCAAGGCTCACCCACGAGCCCTGAGAACGCGGGACGTCATAAATCATTTCCACCTTAAATCCATCGGTGTGACGAAGTGTATTGTTGGCGATCCCTGCGGGCCTAGATGCTGAGGGATTTCCACCTCCGCCTGAAAATACATTGCCCCATGGATCATCCCCAATCGTACCGACTACAACAGGTTCTTTTCCGTTGGGAAAACCATCCATTTTCCAGTTGGTCGCCTCTCCAAGAAGATCCTTGGGAGCCTTATCGACAAAACGCCAAGAATCGTCGGTTACGATCACAGCCTTCTTGCCATCCGCTTTAGTGACTTCCAATTGCAACACAAAACCCGCGGGTCCACCGGCGTTTTGGGCTATGACCGCAATCACATTGCCACCCTTCTTCAGCAGTTTCTTGACATCTGCAGATACCGCCGCATTCCAATTTCCACTGGAACCGATAGATTTACCATTAACGAATACCGTGCTGCTGTTATCGCAAGTAAAGAGAATCTTGGCTGCTTTCGGAGCACTTGCCAAATCTACCGTTTTGGCAAAATAAAGCGGGTTATTGGGCCGATCACCTCGAGCATCCCAAATCCATTTGGCTTTGGGTTGAGCAGCTTTCACCCCATGATGAAAAAGAAAAGCTAACGCTAGGAGTATAGAGAGGATACGATAAGAGAACATAGTGAAAAAAGAACGATAAGTGGTGAAATCGGCAAAGCTAAAAGCTCCACCATTACAAGCTTTTGTTCCTAGGGAAAAGATGGTGCACCCAGTTAATTGAATTTTTGGAATAAACTCCCCTAAGGCTTGCAGCCTTCAACTTTTTGCTCTCTCAAGCGAAGCTGACCACAAGCGGCATCGATGTCGTGCCCTTTCTCCGTGCGCAAGGTTACCGCCGGCGGATGTCCCCTCTCGACAGTTTGAAAAAAGGTTCTTATGCGGTTCTCGGAAGGCCGTTTCCATTCAAGCCCCTCAACCTTGTTATAGGGAATAAGGTTCACCTTGGCTCGGAGACGACGGGCGTGGGAAGCAAGCATTTTGGCCTGAATGGGATCATCGTTCACTCCGTCGATGAGAATATATTCGAGGGTGATCATCTTGCGACGGGTTCGGATAAAAGCCTCACAGGCGTCCAGCAATTCGGACATTGGATAGCGCTTGTTGATCGGCATGATTTTCTCACGAGTCGCGTCGTCGCCACCATGAAGAGAGATTGCCAAACGAATTTGAGCGGGATAATCGGCAAGTTCTAGAATACGTGGTACTAAACCACTTGTGGAAAGCGTAATGTGGCGTGCGCCGATGCCCAAGCCCTTGGGAGATAAAATCACATCGAGCGCAGGTAGCAGCGCAGGTAAATTTGCGAGAGGCTCGCCCATGCCCATGAAAACGAGGTTGTCGATCCTTCTTCCAGCTTCGTTTCTCGCGAGCAAGATTTGCCCCAAGATCTCCCCTGTCGATAGGTTTCGCTTCAACCCGTCGAGCCCACTTGCGCAAAACTTACACCCAAGAGCACAGCCGACTTGAGTCGAAACGCAAAGCGTTAGGCGTGAAGCACGAGAACCATCCGTCCCGAGAGTTGCTGGAATCAGAACGCTTTCGATGAACTGCCCGTCACGCAAACGCCATAAAAATTTGCGAGTTACGTCGGCAGCCCCTTGAACGCGAGCCTGCTCCATTGGTCGGATCTCCCAATCCTTTGTCAAACGAGTACGCAGGTCAGCAGGTAAATTAGACATGGCATCGAAATCGAGTACGCCTTTATCGTAGACCCATTGACGAATTTGCTCCGCTCTATATGCGGGAACATCGTGAAAGTCCCAACCCTCGGGAGATTTGTCTGTAAGAAGAGGACGTAAAGATGTTTCACTCATTCAAACAAACACCTAAAGAATGCCCACGAATTTCGCGAGTGGAATGGAGAAAGAGATTTTAAAACTTAAAATTTTAGGCTAGAAGCTTTTCGATCGGTTCAGCACCTTCCACTCCCACTAAGCGACGGTCGAGACCACCATGAAAATAACTGAGGTCATTGGGGTCTAAGCCTAAAAGATGTAATATCGTGGCATGTAGACGCTTAACGTGGAAGCGATCGACTACAGCGGAACTGCCTAATTCATCGGTCTCTCCAACACTAATTCCACCTTTGATACCGCCTCCCGCCATCCACATGGTAAAGCCATATGAATTATGATCCCGCCCAGTACCTCTGGCATATTCAGCAGTTGGTTGACGACCAAATTCCCCACCCCAAACAACGAGAGTTTCATCTAATAGGCCTTGTTGTTTAAGATCCTTTAAAAGACCGGCAATAGCTTTGTCCGTATTGCCTGCATGATAGGTGTGATTCTTTACGAGATCACCGTGGGCATCCCAGTTTGCATCATTATGATTTCCACCCGAATATATCTGCACAAAGCGCACGCCGCGCTCGACCATTCTTCGTGCAAGCAAGCACTTGCGCCCGAAGTCTTCGGTACGAGAACCGTCGATACCGTAAAGTTTCTTGATGTGGTCGGGTTCCTTTTCGATATCTACGGCTTCGGGAGCTGAAGCCTGCATCTTGTAAGCCAATTCATAGGAAGCTACGCGGGCGGCTAAGTTCGTATTATCGTAGCGTTCGGTAAGATGACCTTCGTTGACGTTTCGAAGGTGATCCAAAATCGTGCGTTGCTCCAACCTGCTCATCCCATGTGAATTCTCGAGGTCGAGAATGGGAGAACCTTGTGAACGCAGAACGGTGCCTTGGTAACTAGCAGGCATGTAACCGCTGGACCAATTTTTGGCACCACTGATAGGACCGCCCGTCTTGTCGAGCATGACGACGTAGCCGGGCAGGTTTTCATTTACGCTACCTAGCCCATAATTAACCCAAGACCCGAGAGATGGATGACCAGACAGTAAATGACCGGCGTTCATCATAAGCATGGCGGATCCGTGAATCGGAGAGTCCGCCGTCATGGAATGAACGAATGCGATGTCGTCCACGCAGCTTCCGACATTTGGGAAGAGAGTAGAGACCTTCTTTCCACATTCGCCGTATTCATCAAATTCCCATTTAGGACCCACTACCCGGCTTTTGTTGCGCTTCCCACCTCTCCCAAAGGTCTTTACGTCAATTGTTTTACCATCGAGCGGATACAGCTTGGGTTTGTAATCAAAGGTATCGACATGACTGGGACCTCCATACATGAAGAGGAATATGACCGACTTGGCCTTAGCTTTGTAGTGAGGGTTCTTGGGTGCAAGCGGATTGACGAAACCAGCCATTTCCTTAGCCGCCGCCTTGGACTGAAAGAAGCCGTCTTGGGCCAACATGCCAGTTAAGCCCAGAGAGGCAAATCCTCCTCCTAGGTCTTTCAGAAACTCACGGCGGCGAACTTGTCCGCAGAACGTATTTTGTGGCTTGTTCATAGTATTTTAAAAATTAAAGGGATAAATTATTTTATTAGGATCAATCTAGATAAACAAATTCATTCAAGTTGAGGGCCAGCAACGCGAATCGCTCCATAGCAACTTCGTCCGAAACTCCTGCTTTTTCCTTTATGTCTTTAATCATGGATAGCCCTGCTAAGATTTCTTCTTCAGCGGGTTCCCTAGAAAACGCTATCTTAAAAGCATGCGCGACTTGAGCAGTGGGATTGTTACCAGCCTCGTCTAGCAATCTTTTCGCGAACAACTTTGCTGAATCGTTCATAAACTTTCCATTGAGCATGTTTAGGGATTGAGTAGGAACGGTCGTAGCAAAGCGGACTGGGCAAGAAGTATCCATATCCGCCATATCATGGTTTATCAGGATGGGCATTTGCATGGAACGCTTAACTTTAACGTAAACGCTGCGACGGTTGGATTCCTCTGGTGAAGAATTGCCCCAACCAGCTCCAATTCGAGAAGCAGTCGCCAACACGATTTTTGGGAGAGGAGGAGTGATGCTGGGCCCTCCAGGTTTCAAATTGAGTGTACCGCATGCTCCTAAGACGGAATCACGCACTTCCTCCGCGGTCAGCCTGCGCATATCGAATCGCCAAAACAAGTTGTTGATGGGATCTTTCTCAAAGTTCACTTTGTTCGGAGTCGATGAACGGCTGTAAGCCTGAGAAGTCATGATCACTTTGTGCATGGCCTTCATGTTCCAATCCTTGGCCATAAACTCGGTAGCCAACCAGTTCAGCAGGTCAGGATGACTGGGTTCTACTCCTTGAAAGCCAAAATCACTTGTACTTCGCACGATTCCGCGACCAAAGTGATGTTGCCAAATACGATTCATCATAACGCGAGCCGAAACAGGATTATCCTTGGAGGTGATCCATTCTGCGAGAACACGGCGACGCCCCGAGGTTCTCGGGGTTTTATAATCATCGGGTATGATGGCTTCAGGAGGACGAAGTACACTGGGGAAAGCAGGTTGGACAACATCTCCCTCGAGAACGGGGTTGCCTCGCCTGAGCACCTTTATGACATGATTGCCCGACTCGGCCACGGCCATGACCTCATATTCGTTCTCCTTTGGCTTTGCGGTGAGGTGTTTTTGCAGGTCACGGGACCTTGCCCTGTAGTTATTAAATGCTCCGTCACCCATGACGTTCTTACCGTGCTTTCGGATGAGCGCGACCAGATCAACGGCCTCGTCGAAACTGTCCATACCCAAGTCGACATACTGTCCGCCCGAGGTTTGCCGACAATGAACGGCAATCACATTCTTTCCCGTCTGAAGGGCGTCGCCCGCTTCCTTGGAAACGTCATGGGTCGCGTACTCGGAAACATGGCCCTTGCGATCGAGAATAAGTTTGCCATTCAAGTAGACGCGAGCGTCCTCGTCATGATGTAAATGGATGCGAAGTGTCTTTGGGATTGCGGCAAGACGGAAGTCCTTTCTAAGCCAAATGTCGGAAGTATGCCACTTGGTGTTGACCTTGGATCCAGGAGTGCCCTCTCTTCCGAAGCCTCCTTTGCCGGAATCCCACTTGGAATCCCCAAAACCAACTTCAAACCAGGATTCAGCGGGTTTATTGGTGGTATACTTCCAAATATCTCCAATGGATCTGGCATCGGAAATCAGAAGAACGGCCTTATTCCTGATCTTGGATGATTTTTCGAGTAGCAGATCCTGATTGTACTTAACGAGGAACTTTCCCTCGAAGTCACCGATCTGCCGTCGAAGGTCTTTTTCGCGCCGTAACCATTTTTCAAATTGGCCGGTGAATTGGATGTTGCCCTTCGAGCCTTGTACCTTGGTAAGGTTGGTTCCCCCTTTTCCGTGGGGCGAAACATTCGCAAAGAAGGAAAGCATTGAGTAATAGTCTTTGGTAGGGATAGGGTCAATCTTGTGGTCGTGGCAACGGGCGCAACCGACAGTCATTCCCAAGAAAACGTCGCTGGTTGTCTTTAAGATATCGTCGAGGTAGTCGTATCTGGCGAGTTTGCGATCAGCGGGTTCGTCGTCCCATATCCCAAGACGATGAAAACCGGTCGCGGTAATTGAGTCGGCGTCCTTATCGGGCAATTCGTCACCAGCCAATTGTTCCTGAACAAAACGATCGTAAGGTAAATTTCGGTTGAAAGCACTTATAACGTAATCTCGATAGCGCCATGCCATGGGTTTTTCGCTATCACGCTCGTAACCGTTAGTTTCGGCGTAACGCACTAGGTCAAGCCAGTGCCGACCCCACTTTTCTCCGTATTGAGGGGAAGCCAACAATTCGTCTATTATCTTCTCAAATGCAACTGGCGAATTGTCCTCAAGAAACTCCTTCACTTGCTCGGGTTTAGGAGCAAGACCAACTAAATTGTAATAAGCTCGCCTTAAGAGAACATCTTTAGACGCCAAGGCATTGGGTTTCAATCCCTTTGATTCAAGTTTTGACAGGATGAAGCGATCAATCGGGTGCTTGGCGGATTTGTCCTTAACCTCAGGCAACTTCGGACGCTTGGGCTTAACGTAAGCCCAATGAGCCATGGTCCGCTCGTTAACCTTGGTATTGCCCAGCTCCGCAGTCTCCTCGTGCCCACCTTTCTTGCCATGGATTTCGTCTTTTGGGTTAAAAGGCAGCCCCATTTGAATCCACTTCTGCAAAATTACGATTTCTTCGTCCTTGAGCTTCCCGATCGGGGGCATCTCATGGTCTTCATCTTTGTAGGAGACCATTTCCAGAAGTAAGCTGGCTTCTGGTTTATCAAAATCGACAGATGACCCTATTTCACCACCCTTGATAATCCCATCTCGGGTGGTCAGTCGAAGGTCACCTTTAATGCGTTCCTTGGCACCATGACACTTCCAACAATTCTGTTGAAGTATAGGTTTCACTTCATTCTTCCAGAAAGAAAGACTTTCAGCCGACAACTTTTCCTCTCCATGTAAAATGGGTCCGGCAAGCAAGGTAAAACAAAGCAATATGAACCAAAATATTTTAGGTAAAAAATTCAATTTCATAAATTTCAAACAATAATGTTATTAATTTTTAAGGTTTTTTGAAAATAGGCAAACTAGGCCACTTTGAATGCAACATATCCCAAAGAATGAGAAATTTCTTCAGCATGAAGGGAGACTTGGCTTCCAATTTGTTTAAAATCCTTTTCCTCCAACCGAGATGAAGGACCTGTTATCCAAATAGCACCCACGGGGTATCCCTGACGGTCCATAACAGCGGAACCGATACAGTGTTGCCCTTCCATTTCTTCAGCATGATCAATAGAATAACCTAACTCGCTGTAGCTATCGAGCTCATCTCTAAAAGCTTCCTTGGTGGTGATGGTCTTTTCGTTAAAAGGAATAAAATCCATGCTATCCAAGACCTTATTTCGTTCTTGCAGAGGGAGCGAAGCCAGCATTGCTTTGCCAGGAGCCGCTGAGTGAAGATAAAAGCGAAGACCCGGATTAATTTTGAAGCAAAAATTGTGTAATCCCGGCACTTGCTCCAAGACAACTCCTTTATCTTCGAGCAATACACCAGCAAGCACCGTCTCCTTCGTCAAATCTCGCAATCGCCTCATAACGGGTAATGCATTTTCCAAGAAGCTGGGGTCACCGGCTACTGGAGTAGCCAACGACAAAAATTTCTCGGATAGAACATATCCGGAACCGTCGGGTTTTTTTCTTGCGTAAGCACGATTTTGCAAAGTCTGCATAATGCGGTAAACGCTATTGGTAGGCAACTCCAACACTTCGGCAATTTCATTGACCAGCATCCCCTCGGGGTGCTCATTCAGCAATTCTATAATCGAGAGTGCACGATCTAAACCTGGCACCTGATATCGGCTGTTAGAGGAATGATTACTCATAGTTAAATTGAAACTTCAACTAGCATTCAAATATCAACAGTGTCAAGATTTAGGACATTTCATGACCAAACTCGCTCAGAAGGAGAAAACGACCAAAAAAACATTCGATAGAGAACCTTGGTTTGCCAGAAAGGGGTTTCCAGAACTTCATAAAGTTTCGATTGTTGGAATCGAGTCCTTGATTTCCTCAAATGCCTTGTCGGGATCAATCAGCAACGGGTAATAGTCTCCGCCCATGCGTTGGCCCTAGGGAACTCGAGGGTAATTGTCCGCACCAGGGGCGTTGATTCCATCGTCTTCTCGGTTGCTTACAACCCCATCGGGAAAAACGTTAATCAAGGTTGCCCGGCGACTTCTTTCAGATCTGTTTTCATAGGATCCATGCATCAGGACTGGATGGTGAAAAGATGCTTCTCCCGCCCTCATCGAAACAGGTATTTTCTTGTCGGATTCCCTTACTTATTCGAGAGTGAGAGCATCCCGAATAGCATCCATATCGCCAGCCAGACTCTTCTTTTCCAAAAGACCCCAGCGATGGCTTTCTGGCACATAGTACATGCAACCGTTTTCAGTATCAACATCATCCAAGCCCATCCAGCATGTCAGGTGAGATATGGGAGTAGTCCATGGCCAATAGGAATAATCCTGATGCCAAGCTACAACGCTACCATGTTTTGCAGGTTTGCTGAAAAGTTGATCGTGAAAAAGCCTGAATCCCGTTCCCGGCGATTGATAAGCGACCATCAAAAAAGCAGGATTCCATAAAATATCGTGGTAGGCGGAACGCACCCAGCGTGATCCGGTTGAGACATTTCATGCAATTGGGACTTAAGAGAAACCAATTGTTTATCATTTAATAAAGGGACGCGATGTACAAAACCTTTTCCTTGAAATGGCGCACTGGCTCTTCGCTCAATGCATACTGCAAAACATTTCTATACGCTTTCAGGTTGAGGAAATAGGTTAATAAGCAATTTCTTAATCAATCCAAGATCATTATCTTTTTCATTACCACTGGCGGTTTTGTTAATGAGATCAACCTATCAAACTCCTATTGAAGAGTCTTGTAAGAACGCGTCAAATAATTGTGAATTTCAACATGTCGGTGATATGAAAGCATTAATGCCGATATATCTTCCATTTACACTTTTCACTTGTCACTCGCTTCGTAATCATTGACGGGACAAACAACGCGAATCAGAAAAAAATTAAATATGCAAATAAAGATACTATTTTTGAAGCTCTTATGGAGTTTCATTATAATCATCCCGCTTTTCTACTCACTCTCAGCACAACAAAGAGGTCAAGGAAGACCCCCTTTGCGAAAGCACACCATAAACGAAAAGAAGGAATGGAGACATGTTCCTGCAACGAAAAACCTTCGGTTTGAAAGCAAGACCACTTTTGGATTAGGAAGACAGCAAATAAAGGTCGAGGCCAATGGCATACCCCAGCACAAAGTCGGACAATTCCCCAACCGATACAACCCGCATACCATCAAAGAGCAGGCATACGAATTCGTTGTACAGGCCAACCAAAAAGCGAGTCGTCAAATTACACCTCTTCACAATGAAACTGGATTTGGTCCTCCCAACACGCCATTCGGCATTGCAATAAATGGAGTACTCTTCGATCCCGGCACAGCTGAATTCTACAATGGTAATCGTCGATCGGATTGGAATTACGAGGCACTGAGTGGAGCGGTTCCCTTGGGAGTGGATGAAAATAATGCACATGTCCAACCAAACGGAGCATACCATTATCATGGATTACCCAAAGGCTTGCTGCAAAAACTCGACTGTAATGATAAAAAGCACTCTCCGTTAATAGGCTATGCAATGGATGGATATCCTATTTATGCCATTTACGGTTACAAGGACCCGAAGGACTCGAAATCATCTATCAAGAATCTCAAAAGCAGCTATAAACTAAAGGAGGGACGACGCCCGCAAACAGCTCGAGATCCGGGAGGAAAGTATGACGGAACCTTTTCCAAGGATTACCAATACGTAAAAGGGTCCGGGGACTTGGACGAATGCAATGGTCGCTTTACCGTAACTGCAGAGTATCCCGAAGGAACCTATGCCTATTTTCTAACGGAAGATTGGCCGGTAATACCGCGGAACTTCAAGGCCACGCCACTTAAGCTAAGGGGCGGCTCTCCACGTTTCAACGGTCATCGACATCGACCGCCTCCTCGACCAAGACGATTCCCGTAGCAAAAATCACTGCATGAAAGTCACGATCCGTTCTTTCAGAGAAGCCGAGAGCGACATTCGTTTCGTACGAGACATCGTCTTCGGGCAAGAGCAGAACGTGGCGAGAGAAGTTGATTGGGACGGCAAAGACAGTCAGTCCATTCAGGTTGTGGCAATTGATGGTGATGACAATCCAGTCGGAACAGGCAGAATGCAACCGGATGGAAAAATCGGTCGCCTTTCCGTTCTGGATTCATGGAGAGGACAAGGTATTGGGCAGAAGATGCTGAGGGTTCTCGTGGAGACTGCCGAGAAGAAAGGTTTTCAAGAAGTTTTCTTGCACGCTCAAGTTCATGCGGCTTCTTTCTATGAAAAGTGCGGTTTCCACAAGAATGGGGAGGAGTTCTTAGAGGCCGGCATCCCCCATGTTAAAATGACGAGAAACATGTCAAAGATATAAATTTCTCGTGCTATACCGAATTGATGAAAAGAAAAAGGCTTTTGGCATCGATTGTTTTCGTAAGATAATCTCTATCGTAACGCTGTTTTTGCTGATCCAACCAGCTTATGCGGAGTTATCAAAAGAAGAGGCGAAGTCCAAGAAGGTTGAGGAGGTACTTACGAAAACAGTGGCCCAAGCGAAGGTTCCGGGGATGGTGGCAGCAATCACTTCTTCGAAAGGAGTCCTCGCGATCGGGACCGCGGGGGTTCGCAAAATCGGGACCGATGTAAAATTGACGAAACTGGACCGAATTCACTTGGGTTCCTGCACCAAGGCCATGACCTCGGTGCTTCTGGCTACCTTGGTCGCCGAGGAAAAGCTCACCTGGGAGACCTCGCTGATCGATATCCTGCCCGAACTCAAGGGCAAGATACATTCCCACTATCACACTATTACCGTCTGGCAATTGCTGACCCATCGGGCGGGAGTGGAGGCCAACGCGGCGAGCTGGTGGATCCACGGCAAAATGGAGCTAAAGAAGCGGCGCTTGGCGATCCTTCAGGCAAACCTCAAGCAGGCTCCGGCCCGCAAGCATGGAGTGTATCACTATTCCAATTTGGGTTACATGATCGCGGGATGCATGGCGGAGAAGGTCACCGCTTCGACATGGGAATCCTTGATGCAAAAACGCATCTTTGATCCGCTTGGCATGGACTCGGCCGGCTTCGGTCCTCCC
>Ga0209362_1001250_pt1 | contig 20676 bp, 12 predicted proteins | sample SaaInlV_165m_DNA_FD_184680 | JGI IMG/M metagenome (GOLD analysis project Ga0209362, IMG submission 184680) | Marine microbial communities from expanding oxygen minimum zones in the Saanich Inlet - Saanich Inlet SI037_S3LV_110m_DNA (SPAdes)... | ecosystem: Environmental > Aquatic > Marine >...
GAACTAAATGGAGTCCTCATCTTGAATGCCAATTTGGATGAACTGAATAAGCAGAAGCCCAAGCATAAGGGATCACAGCGTCGCAGCGGTCATCTTTGCTTCTGCGGGCACGGGGCGCCGGTCAAGTTCAAGAACATAACGATCAAGGAACTGCCCGCCACGAAGCCTTGAGCAAGTAAACGGACTTCTACCCGAAGAGGCCTTGGAGCCTCTCCTCCTCGGGGATCTTCAGCGGAAACTTTTTGCTGAAGGGGTGATCCTCGATCCCAGCCAGCTCGCGTAGCGCGAGATGGATGTGCTCAGGTCGGGTGCGGATGCCGTTTTCCTCGTCGATTGACAATGTCTTGTTGTCGATGGGAATTAGGAACTGTCTTTCGTCGGTAGCTCCCACGACACGATTGCCGCGGATACCTTGTCCCATGAACATGATCGAGCCGATCGACCAATGGTCTTTCCCTTGGCCTTTGTTGTAGTGGGGCGTCCGTCCCATCTCGCTCTGTATGACCACAACCAGCTTGTCGCGAATCTTCAACTCCTCGGCTCGCTTCATCAAGTAGTCGACCCCGGTCAAAAACTCCGGGATCAGTCGCATTTGGTCGGGATCGTTGGTGGCGTGGCTGTCGAATTGGCCGATTGATAAATTGGCCGATACGCAGACTCCGCCCTTGAAGCACGACAATGCGATGTCCGCTTGTCTTGCCAATCGTTCCTTGGGTGCGTTTTGGCTGATGAACGGCGTTACCCGCTTGAGGGCCTTGGAATTCTTTTGAGCCGCGTATAGCATGCTTTTAGCTCGTTCCGCCCGGGGCAGCGGCACTTGCTCCATGTGTGCCGCATCGGCTCCTTCGCCCAAGGCTTTCTCGATCAAGTCGAGGGCGAAGTCATCGTGGTAAGGCAATCGCGCAATCCCCTGTACGGAGTCCGCATTGGCGATCAGTTTTAGGGATTGCGGATAGGGGACCCGAGCCATTGGAACCAGGTTCCCGGTTGCGGAATAGTTGCCGAAGGTCAGGAAGCCCAAGGGTGCCTCCTTGGCTAAACTGGCGGCCGCGAGCGCAGCGAAAGTGGGGTAGGCCAAGCTGTCGAGCTTGCCGGTTGCCATGTACCGTTTGCAGGGGGAATGGTTGTTGATGGAGTAGTCCATGCCATTGAAAACGAGTAATTCTTCACCGTAGACCTTGAAGAAATCCTCGTTGCTCATGCCTTTTTTGACCTGCTTGGCAGTCGGGGCGAACTTGTGTTTCCCGTTAGTTAGGATATCGCCCTCCTTGTACAGGCGATTGATATCATTGACTCCTTTTGGGTCCATCAAATAGGTCGTGTCCCAACCACCCGAAGCATTGAAGACCACGTAATAGGGGCCCTCGTAGGCATCTGGCTCATTTGCTTTTCCTTTCGCCAAGCCTTGCCAACTTAGGGGCATGGTCAAACCGAGGCCGGCTTTCCCGCAGAATTTGATGAAGTCACGTCGCATGGCTAAATCGTCTATTCGTAGAGAAATTCGGGTTGCCGCAGAAGGTAGGTCACAACGGCTCGCCAAGCTCTCAAGGTGTAATGAGGATCTGCGACTAGTTTGCCGTCGATTCTGCCGCAATGATAAGTTTCCCTCTTGTCTATGCCTTTGCGTTTGGCTGCCTCCGCCACCACCGCGGAAAACAGCTTGAAAGTCCGCTCGATTTCCGGGTGATCGATGGGTTCGCGCCGATCGAGCAGGTGACCCTGCAGATGAACAATGGCTTTTCGAATCTTGAGGTCATTGGCAGGGCTCGAACCGGGGACGACGTCCTTTTCAACTTTCGGGAATAGGCGTCTCTTTGTGGGTTCGCGGACAAAATCGGGGGTGACGTGGATGCAGGAGACGTCGTTTGCCATGATGCGCTGGATGGCGCCCATGGCTCCGCTGGGTTCGGATAGGCGTTCAGTGACTGATTGCGAATTGATGCCACCGTAAAGAATCTTCATTTCCTTTTCCACCTTCCCCCAACGCTCGCCGAACAGGGCCTCAATCTTCCGCTCCAATTGCTCCGGAGCGAGCAGTCGAGTGACGCCCAGGTCGTGAAGTTCCGCCTTGCGGTGTGGATGCTCAACCACTGCCTTGAGTCCGTCTGCCCTGTAGAAAGGCGACTTTGCGAGCTCCTTGAATATCACTTTCAGGTTGAAATCCGCCTGGGCGAAGCGCTTGGCCACTTCGGCGATTTCACTCCTTTGCATCTTGTAGGCGCGTCGTCGGGGAGTGAAAAGCGGGTCATCGACGTCTTTGGGTGGTCGCAAGGCTTTACGGCCACTAAGCAGATACCAGACGTGTTCCGTTATGGCGACGGCGAAGCGGGGATCTTTGGCGGTCTTTTGGGCCAACCACTGCAGGGAACGCCATTTGTCTTCCTGTGGTAAATTCTCTCCCTCCAATCCTGGCCCGAACATATCTTCGAACCAGCCTTCCGGGCGAGGTCCGAAATGTCCTTCCTCGTTATAGAAATCCTGAAAGAGGCCGGCGACCGGGTCGATGCTGCGGTGACAGACCACGCAATCCGCGGCTTCCATCCACGGAGTTTCGTATTTCACGTCGATGGCGGCGGCATCGGAGACTTGATCGGCCAATTCCATTACGTCTATTCCAAGGAAGTGCTGGTAGTACATTCGAGCCCTCAGGCGGTTGCGGTTCGTTGCCGTGGTCGGGTAGCGGCGAAGGTATTGAAAGGTGCTCAAAAGACCCGCATGGGGATAAAAACCGGTTTTTGATTCCTGTACCAACGGAGCGTTGACGGGATTGTCGTTTCTTGCCCGCAAGGCCGGAAGTTGTGCCGGTACGTACTCAAAAGGATTGTCGGCATCCTTGAACCTCTTCTTCACTTGATCGAAAATTCCATAGCCTCTGGCTGAGTATGGTGAAACCATCATGTAGTCGGCGGTCATGATCTCGGTAAACGGTCGGTTGTTACGAACCACGTGAGCAATTAACTCAAGGGGTTCCTCACGGATGGCCTTGCGGTATTCGCGACTCATGGCATAGAGGGCTTCTTTCCTTTCTTTTTCGTCCTTGATGTGACTGAGGTCGTACTTGTGATACCATAGGCGACTCTTTTCGAAATGATTGTAGGACAGGATTAGCTCCCCGTTCCCATCGTAACCATTGGTCAGGAAAATGTCGTTGAACCCTTCCTTGAGGCGATCGAAAAAGGCATCCTCGGTCATTAGTTTGTCGAGCGTCGCATCCAGTCCAACCTGGCTCTTTTGCTGAACAGCTTGTTTTTCCTTTGAAGTGGGGAGGCGACCTGTCAGGGACAAAGTGAGGCGTCGCAGCAAGCTTTCGTCGCCGATCATGGTTACTCCCTCGAAGAAAGAACGCGGCTTGTATTTTTTTTCGGTGGTGGCTGCTGGTGCGGATTTCCCTTCCATGCGCTGGACGAAAGCTTTCAGGATGGCATAGCCGGTGGAGTCCGGTTTCAACACTTGTTCACCTTCATGATCCATTTCCCCGATGGGCTTCAAGAGCAGTCTCGGCAACTGTCCTTCTTTGCGCATCCGTGCCATTTTGGCGAAGGCCTTTAAGTTTGCCTCGTTGGCAGCTTGCAGTTCCGTTCCTTCTACCAGGATCGTTTCTTGTAAAATAAATCGGCTATCCTCTGCCTCACCAGAGGCATTATGACATTTCTGGCAGGAAAGTTCGCCGACCTTAGCCCAAACCTCATTCACGAAATAGTGATCTGGCGACAGGTCGGTTTTGTCCGCTCCAGTTAACGATACTTGCAGGCTCATGGCCAGTAGCATCATTTGTATTTGCTTCATTGCGCTTTACTTTATTTCGCTCCTGTAAAACTCGCAAAGAAGAAAGTAATCGCAAGATTAATTTTTCCTTTTAAAGATGTAGATTTTGATAATTCATTTTTTAAAAAATTTGTTTTGATGAGTGATGAAGCCAAGCAATCACGGACCTTTTCTATTGGAGGAGAATTTATCGTTAGTCGCATGGGTTTCGGAGCCATGCGACTGACTGGTCAACCGGGTAACTTCGGACCATATGCTGAATGGGAAGAAGGCAAGGCGCTTTTGTGGAGGGCAGTCGAGCTGGGGATTCGATTTTTCGATTCAGCGTATGCTTATGGTCCCGAATGGGCGGATAAGCTAATTGCCGATGCTCTTCATCCTTATCCGGAAGGACTCTTTGTCGCGACCAAGGGAGGGGTCGACAAGCCTGCTCCAGGGCAGATCGTAGTGGACGGTTCTCCGAAAACTTTGCTTAGGCAAGTTGAGACTGCTTTGAGAAACTTAAAGACCGATTGCATCGATCTCTTTCAACTCCATCGGGTCGATCCTCAGGTACCCTTAGAAGAGTCAATAGGTGCTCTGGATGTGGCCCGTTGCGAAGGGAAGATTCGTTTTATCGGCTTGTCCAACGTCAACCGGGATGAGCTCGACAAGGCATTGACCGTTGCTTCGATCGCAACCGTTCAAAATCGTTACAATCAAGCTGAACGTGATGATGGTGCCATGGTCGATTACACGAATGAAAAGGGGATAGCCTATCTCCCTTGGGGACCTCTTGGAGCACAACCGATGGAGCCAGGAGCCAATCTTCCCGCTAGAGAATCCTTGGCTTGGTTACTCGGGCATTCCTCAAATATAATCGTCATTCCGGGAACGACTTCTACTCTTCATCTTGAAGAGAACGTTTCCGCTTGTGACTTTGCCTAGATTGTTGAAGAACCACTTACTACGAAGTTTTGAAGTTCATTCTCATAGATTGAGAAACGTTTAATTAGTCCCAGTACCAAATTGGGAGCCGAGTCGGTTTTTCCGTGAAGATCTTAAGCGTTTTGGCGGGAATGTTTTTCTTATGCACGATGACGTGGTCGACATGCTCGTCGAACCATGAGTCGAAGAGGGTCCAGAGCCCCTTTTGACCCTCTTCGTCCCCCCAGCTGTTCTCGATGAGCCATTTTTGAGGAACGCCCTTCTTGAGGTCGGTCCCGATGATGGCCATCATGTGCCCGGCCCGTTGGGCGCACAGGCGCTTGCGTTCACCCTTGGACAATTCCATGGGAATTCCGAACAAGGACTCGTAGTCAAAGAGCTTGTGTTCCATCAAGCCGTGCTTGTTGGATTGATCGATCCCCATGTCGACCCCGAAAGGGACCGGTTCATTGGCGAGAATTGCCTTGAGGCAAATCTTCTTGATCTCGCCGATCTCCAGGTTCACGAAGTTCATCTCGTCAGTTCCAACCGTACAGTATTGCTCGTCAAAGACGTAATGCTTGCCAAAGGGCCTGTCCGGGGTATGGAACAAACAGTGGTAGTCGGAGAGCTCGAGTCCGAGGGTTTGCTTGAAAAAACTTTGCGGGGTGTATTTTTTTAAAGCAGTGAGCCGATCTTGTTTCACGCTCTGCTTGCCGCTTCCCTTTGCATTTTTTTGTTTCTCGTAACGCCACTCGAATCCAGTGGGCGGAACCCCCAAATTCAAGCTGAGAAACCGGAAGACGTCCTCCATGGCGTCTTCCTTGATTTCGCGCAAGGCCGTCTCCTTGGAACCCTTGTCGCTCTTCCTCAGGATTTCAGCGGCCTTGGAGCGCAGGAGTTCGGCCAGTACCTTGCTCATTATCCGGGTGTCCTTGTTGTTCTTCGTCTCGGGCATGACGGAGGCGGGGACCAACCCGTATTTTTGGATCAGGGTCTTGGCGTATGCCCACCATCCCCCGTCTCCGGCAATCCATAGGTTGAGGAGTTTCCAGGAGCGGTCGAGAGGGTCGGCGTCCCGCAACTTGATTATGCCCTCGAGATAACGGTTCCCTTTTTCCAATAGATCCCAAAATTGCAGGTAAGCGGTGGAGAACTCGAAGTTTTCCAAGCCGAGCTTCTGTATGACCCGGGGCCTAAGAAGGTTGAGCGAGGCGTAAAGCCAGCAAAGCCCGGCCGCCTTTTGGTGGGTGATTCCCTTTGTCGCGACCCGGTGGCTAAAATGCCCGTCGTCTTTGGCCTTTAGTTCGTGGCTTAGCGCGAGTTCGTTGAGGTCGCAATGGGCGATCGCATTGAAGCGAGCCCGATCGGCCTCGTTCATCTCGAAGGATGAGCGAAACCGGGCAAGCAGGGTGGCGGAAAGAGTGCCTTTGGTAGACCTAGCCGGTTTCCGTTTTGCGGACGCTTTGTCCGTCATGGGTGCTTGGGGTAAGTGTGTTTGCTACTTGATCAGTTTGCGGGCTGCTAAGTTGTTGAGGCGGTGAGCCACGTCGATCACTCCGTCGGTAACCGCCTTGTTGTAGGTCCGCCCGTCGGTGGTGTTGACCCCGTGTCCCTTGACTGCCTTGCGCAACGGGGCAAGAGCCGGGTCCTGATGATGGAACAGTTCGACGAAGACGTGCTTGAGCTTACCAGTCGGGGCATAGGCGGCGAGCAGGGCTCCGATCCAACCATCGTCGGTAGAGAGGCACCCGCGAGTGGTTTTTGCGGAGGCATGAAAAATGCCGAGGGCATCGTTTTTCGCCAAATCCTTGATGACTTTTTCATTCTCTTCCATCGAAAGATCGGAATCCCCGCAATGAGCGGCGTCGATCATTACCTTGAAGAATTTCTTTTTGATCTTCTTGTTGATTCCCTTGACCACGGTGGCCGCCTTGGCCGCGTTGGTGAAGTTCTGAAATTCGACTCCTCGCAGAAATTCCATGTGCCAGGCCTCGATCGAGCTTTTGGCAAGTCCACTTTCCTTGAAGCAGCGGGCATGGACCTTGATCACTTGCTTGACTGCATTGTCAAAGGCCTTGCCCTTTAGCTTCTTGCCGGCCAGCCATTCCTCGAAGGAAGTGGAGGAGACGTGCTTCACCTTGTATTTCTTGGCCACCTCGAGCCCGGAATTGAGCATGTCCACGACGGCGTCCTCGTCCTTCGGGTTGAGCGGGTTGGCACCGCCGACCATCATGATGAGATGAACATTGAGCTTGAGGGTACGAAACCCTTTGAACATATCGTCCAAATCCTTGGAATCGGTTCCCGGGAACAAGGTAATCTGGACATTGTTGAGTTTGACTGGAGAAGTCCGGCAAAGCAGGCGCATGCCTGATACGACCTTGAGGTCGCCCGAGCGGGTGCGGGGAAGCTTGCCCGATTCATCCGGGGCGAGGGTGCCGACGAACATGAGGTGAGTGGGGACGACGCCGATTTCGACTTTTGATTTGTTTCGTATGGCCATGATAAAAGAAAGGAGGTTAGGTGATTATTACGGGGTGTTAAGAAAAGGAATGATACATTGAAAATTTAGCAAGTTAATCAAGGAAAATGTCTTTTCGGCAAATTTCATAGCGACGTTTCCTTTGCTCTTGGTTTGTATGTCGGAATGAAGATTCTCGTTCGATCTCTCGTTGTTATTCTTGCCTGCCTACAGGTTCATGCCAAGCAGGGGAAAAGGCCCAACGTCGTGGTCATTCTGTGCGACGATCTGGGCTACGGGGATCTGGCCTGCTACGGGCATCCGAAGATCAAGACACCTCACTTGGACCGCATGGCCAAGGGGGGCATCCGTTTCACCGACTTTTATTCCACTGCTCCGGTTTGCTCACCTTCTCGCGTCGGCCTGTTGACCGGACGCAGCCCGAACCGGGCGGGGGTGTATGATTGGATACCAGGCGGACGCGGGGTACATATGCGGGCCTCCGAGGTGACCATTCCCCGGCTCTTGAAAAAGGCCGGATATGCAACCTGCATGTCGGGCAAGTGGCATTGCAACGGGAAGTTCAATTCCCCCAAACAACCTCAACCCGATGCGGCCGGGTTCGACCATTGGTTCGGTACCCAGAACAATGCAAGTCCGTCTCATGAGAATCCAAAAAATTTCGTGCGCAACGGTAAGGCGGTCGGGCCTTTGAAGGGGTACAGTTGTCAGCTTGTGATGGACGAGGCCTTGGGTTGGTTGAAGAAACAACAGGCCAAGGATGCCGAGCAGCCTTTCTTTATGTACGTTGCCTTTCACGAACCGCACGAGCCGGTGGCTTCGCCCAAGGAGATGGTCAACCAATACGACGGAGTGGCCAAGAACCACAATCAGGCTCAGTATTTTGCCAACGTAACCAATATTGATGCCGCGGTGGGCAAATTGATAAAGGCCCTCAAGGCCATGAAGCTCGATGAAAACACGCTGGTTGTCTTTACCTCCGACAACGGACCGGAGACCCTCCTTCGCTACGGACCGAGGTCGGGGCGATCCTTCGGTAGCCCGAAACCCTTGCGGGGAATGAAGCTATGGACCACCGAGGCTGGCTTCCGGGTTGCGGGAATCATGCATTGGCCGGCCCGCATCAAAGCCGGACAAGTCAGCTCCCGTCCCGTCTCGGCCCTAGACTTTCTTCCCACCTTTTGCGAACTCGCTGGAACCAAGCCCCCCAAGGATCTGACTTTGGATGGAGCAAGCTTCTTGCCTGCTCTCGAAGACAAGCCGGTGGTCCGGAAAAAGCCCTTGGTCTGGGTCTATTACAATGCCCTCAATCATCGCCGGGTCGCCATGCGAGACGGGAAATGGAAGGTTTTGGCCAAATTGAATATCGGCAAGTACAATACGGTGCACGCTGGAAACGCGGATCAAGTCAAAGGGGCGACTTTGTCCGACTTTCAGGTTTTCGACCTTTCCAGTGATATTGGAGAGAAAAAGGACTTGGCGAAAACCAATGCTCCCAAACTGGCCGAGCTGAAGAAAAGGCTTTATGCCCACTACCGTGAATTGATCGATGGTTCGCATGTTTGGGGGCAGTGATCGTTGTTGTTTTCCCTCCTTTAACTTTTTTCTGGCGAATGATACGAACTATTCTCTAGCATTTAATAGATGTCCTTGAAGATTTTGCCGATTGTTGCCGTGCTTCCCTTTCTTTCCAATGGAGAGGAAAAGGTTTTTTTCAATCGCGACGTTCGTCCAATTCTGTCCGAGAATTGTTTCGCCTGCCATGGTCTAGACGCCAAGCATCGCAAGGCGAATCTGCGACTGGACGAAAGGGCAGGGGCCTTGGCCGATCGCGATGGTGTCCGAGCCATCGTTCCCGGCGACTTGGCAAAGAGCGAAGCTTGGGCAAGGATCATCTCGAAGGATGAGGACGAGGTCATGCCGCCGCCGAAGTCCCACAAAAAATTGACCGCAGCCGACAAGAACATGCTCAAGCGATGGATCGAACAAGGCGCCGAGTATGAGGGACACTGGTCTTTCACGGCTCCGCAAAAGCAGGAAGTTCCCAAAGTGTCCGGAACCGCAAATCCCATCGACGCCTTTTTACAGGACCGTCTGCAAATGGAAGGGCTCAATCCAGCGAAAACCGCCCAACCGGAGACCTTGGTTCGGCGACTCTATCTCGACCTGACCGGTTTGCCGCCGACGCCTGCCGAGGTGGATGCTTTTCTCGCCGACAAATCGTCCTTGGCATGGGACAAGCAGATTGCCGATCTCATGGGGCGGGAAACCTATGGGGAGCACATGGCCCGCTATTGGTTGGACCTCGCCCGCTATGCCGACACCCATGGTCTTCACCTCGATAACGAGCGCTCCATGTGGCCCTATCGCGACTGGGTCGTGCGCGCTTTCAATCAAAACCTACCTTTCGACGACTTCACCCGCTGGCAATTGGCCGGCGACCTCTTTTCGGAACCCACCATCGACCAACTTGTCGCCTCTGGCTTCAACCGTTGCAACGTAACCACCGGCGAAGGGGGCAGCATCAAGGAAGAATGGATCTATCGGTATGCCGTCGATCGCACCTCGACCGCGGTGGAAGTCTGGATGGGTTTGACCGCAGGATGCGCCGTCTGCCACGACCATAAGTTCGATCCTCTTTCGACCAAGGAATACTATTCCCTCTACTCCTTCTTTCACAGCGCCGCCGATCCCGCCATGGACGGTAACAAGAATAATACACCACCTATTATTCGTGTTCCCCGAACTGGTGACGACAAGCGCCTCGCCGCGCTCGATGCAGAGATTGCAAAGGTGAACAAGCGTCTCGCTTCGGAGGTGACCAAGATCAAGTACGTTGATCCTGCGTCACTCAATCCGTTGCCCAAGCCGGAACGCAAGGAAACCTTGTGGTTCGAGGATGGTTTCCCCAAGGGCAAGCTACAGGTCAACGGTCCGCCGCTTCAGTTAATCACAAAGGAAGAAGGGCCCGTATTCAGCGGCAAAAGTGCCATTACTCGTACGGCCAAGAACGCCAGGGGGCAGGACGTGTTCTCCGAAGGCACTCCCTTGGCTATCCCCAAAGGAGGCAAATTCTTCGTTCATTGCTACCTTGATCCCGAAAACCCACCGGAGGCCGTCATGGTGCAATTCTACGTTGGTGGCTGGAATCATCGCGTCGTCTGGGGAGCTCACGAAAAGATCGGTTGGGGAAAGGTGAATACTCACGAGCGAGTCGACATGGGCCCGTTACCCGAAAAAGGGAAGTGGGTGCGCCTCGAGTTTTCCGCCGCCAAAGTAGGCCTTAAGCCTGGCCACAAGGTGACGGGTTATGCTTTCACCCAGTTTTCAGGCAAGATGGGCTGGGATCACTTCGGTATCGAGTCGACCACCAATCCGGCCAAGGATCCGACCCTTTCTTGGAAGGCCTGGAAAGGGCAGGGCGAGGGAGTTCGGAACAAGGACCTATCCGAAGATTTGCGGAAGCGCTACAAGGGGAAGGTTTCTGCGAAATGGAACAAGGCTCAGGAGAAGGAACTGCGCCGGCATTGGTTGACTAATATTTACGCTGGGACCAGTGAGACCATCGGACCCTTGACTCGAGAGATAGCCGCTCTCGAGAGAAAGAAAGCCGACGTCAACAAGAACACCGCCATCACCTTCGTCATGGCTGACTTGCCGAAGGCTAGGCAAAGCTACGTCATGATACGGGGCCAATACGACAACCCGGGCGAGAAGGTTTCACGTGGGGTGCCCGCTTTCCTTCCAACGCTGCCCGCCAAGCCTAAGGATCGCGACTACAACCGCCTTGATCTGGCCAACTGGATGGTGCGTGATGATCACCCCCTGACCGCTCGTGTGGCGGTGAATCGCATTTGGCAACAATTCTTCGGCACGGGTCTGGTCCGCACCAGCGCCGACTTCGGCACTCAGGGTGAATTGCCCAGCCATCCCGAACTCTTGGACTGGTTGGCCCTGCGCTTCATCGAGGACGACTGGAACGTGCAACGTTTCGTGACGCGCATCTTGACCAGTCATGCCTATCGGCAAAGCACGAAGGTCACCCCGGCTCTGCTTAAGAAGGATCCCGAAAACCGTCTGCTTGCTCGTGGTCCGCGCCATCGGTTGGACGCCGAAATTATTCGGGACCAGGCCTTGAGCCTTAGTGGATTGCTCGTTCCCAATGTCGGAGGCAGGGGTGTCATGCCCTATCAACCTCCCAATATTTGGGAACCCGTTGGTTTCGGTCGTAGCAACACGCGCTTCTACAAGCAGGGGAAGGGGGACGACCTCTATCGCCGCAGCCTGTACACCTTCCTCAAACGCACCGCCCCGGCTCCCTTTATGGCCAGCTTCGATGCTCCCAACCGCGAGCAGAGTTGCACTGCTCGAGGTCGTAGCAATACCCCCATGCAGGCACTCCAGTTGATGAACGACGTTCAACACGTGGAGGCTGCCCGCAACCTCGCCCAGCGCATCCTCAAGGAAGGTGGCGCCAAGGACAATCAACGTATCCAGTGGGCTTGGCGTACCGTTACTTCGCGGCGGCCAGCACCGGACGAAGCAGAGATCATCACGGATGTTCTCAAAGAGCACCGATCTCGTTATGCCGAGGACCTCGAGGCAGCCAAGCAACTCATCGCCTATGGTGAAAGCGTACCGGACAAGGAACTCGCGCCCCACGAGCTCGCTTCCTGGACCCTCGTGGCCAACCTTCTTCTGAATCTGGACGAAGTGGTGAACAAGAACTGATGCCGTCATGAATCCTGCTCTCGAATACCATCAATTGCAAACCCGCCGCCGCTTCTTCCAAGGCGCCGGCCTCAAGGTGGGGGGCATCGCCCTTGCCCAACTGCTTGGCCATCGAGCGTTCGGGATCCAGCCCCCCGCTGGTGGCGGTGTACATCCGGCCCTTCCTGGATTTCCGCATTTTGCGCCGAAGGCGAAGAACCTCATCTACCTGCATATGAACGGGGCTCCCGCCCAGATGGATCTCTTTGATTACAAGCCGAAGATGCAGGAATTCTTCGACAAGGACCTGCCGGCTTCGGTGCGCAACAAGCAGCGCATCACTACCATGACCAGCGGGCAGGCTCGTTTTCCTGTCGCGCCCAGCAAGTTCGCCTTCGAGCGTTGCGGTCAGTCGGGTATCCTAATGAGCGAACTGGTTCCGCACATGAAGGAGATCGCCGACGACGTCACCATGATCAAGTCGGTCCACACCGACGCCATCAACCATGACCCCGCCTGCACTTTCGTCATGACCGGCAGCGAGGTGCCGGGCAAGCCCAGTCTCGGATCATGGCTTAGTTATGGCCTCGGCAGTGAGAGCCAAGACTTACCCGCCTTTGTAGTGTTCACGCCGACCTTCCCGAAAGCCAGCCAAGCTCAGGCCCTTTTTACCCGCATGTGGAGCAGTGGATTCCTTCCCTCCAAGTACGATGGTGTTGCTCTGCGCGGATCCGGAGATCCCGTCCTCTACGTCAAGAACCCTCCGGGTGTCGATCCGAGTGATCGCAGGGCCATGCTGGACGCTCTCGGTAAACTGAACCGGAAAACCTTTGACCGCTTTGGCGATCCCGAGACTCAGACCCGAATATCCCAATACGAAATGGCTTTTCGCATGCAGAGCAGCGTGCCCGAGTTGACCGACTTGGGGGCCGAGAGCAAGGCCACCCTCGAAATGTACGGACCCAATGTGCAAAAGCCCGGCACCTACGCCCACTCCGCCATACTCACGCGACGTCTGATCGAGCGCGGCGTACGAACCGTGCAGATCTTGCACCGTGGTTGGGACCAGCACGGCAACCTGCCCAAGCTGATCAAAGGGCAGTGCCTAGACGTCGACCAGCCGACTGCGGCCCTCGTCAAGGACCTCAAGCAGCGCGGTCTCCTCGAGGACACTTTGGTCGTCTTCGGGGGCGAGTTCGGTCGCACCGTCTATTGCCAAGGCAAGCTCTCCAAGGAAAATTACGGCCGTGACCATCATCCCCGCAATTTCTGCATGTGGATGGCCGGCGGAGGCGTGAAGGCCGGAACCACTTACGGTGAAACCGATGATTTCAGTTACAACATCACCGAGAATCCCGTACACCTCAATGAGATCAATGCCACCATTATGCATTGCCTCGGGATCGACAACCACCGCTTCACCTTTCCCTTCCAAGGCTTGCAGCAACGGCTCACAGGTGTCGAGGACGCCTATCCCGTGCAAGGTATTTTGGCCTGAACGAACATCTCGCCGCAACTCCATCCAACCCTTGAGAAATCGATAACGTTATGCCCACTCGAACCATATCATTCATACTCACCGCCTTGTTGGCCACCCAGTTTACTTTCGCCAAACCCGACAAGGAATTCGTCAAGATATTCGATGGCAAGACACTCGATGGCTGGGAAGCCATGCCGGCCAAGACGGCTCCCGCCTGGACGGTCGAGGATGGCATGATCGTGGGCAACGGGGCCAAGGCCCGCAGTTACATCGTGTACCAGAACAAGGAAGTGGCCGATCTCGAGTTGAAGTTTGCCTACCGCTTCCCAGGCAAGGGCAACAGTGGAGTGAGCATTCGGGCAATCGTCGACCCTACGGGCAAGCGCGGTTTCCAGAGTTATCATGCCGATATTGGTCATCTCGGTATAGGCCCGCAGGTGCTCGGGGCATGGGATTTTCATACGCCTGGCCGCAGGGAGCACCGTTGTTTTCGTGGTGAACGTTTGGTGATCGATGCAAACGACAAGCCCACCTTGACCAAGATCAAGGGAGCCGTGACCAAGGATGACATCAACAAGAATGGGTGGAACAAGGTTCATGTGGTGGTGAAGGGCAACCAGTTCAAGTTTTCCATCAACGGCAAGCCGGCCTCCGAGTTCACCGAACATTTACCCCAAGGCAAACGCCTCAAGCGGGGCATGATCCAGTTTCAGTTGCACGACCCGGGCATGTTCGTCCACTTCAAGGACATGTACTTGAAGGTTCTGAAGTAGGTGGTTTCTGGATAGTTCAGCAATTATGAAAAATTTCCTTCTATTCTTGCTCTTTTTTTGCATCGGGCAAGTTGCCTTAGCCGAGGAGGCTTACGAGGTCACCGGCAAGGCATGGAACGCACTTGGTCGCAAAGATTGGAACGCGGCCATTTCTCACGCGGATCGGGCGCTCAGGACTTGGGGAACCCAGGCAAAGCGTACGAATGCCAAGTTGAACGGATATGCTCCCGCCAAGGATGCAAAGAAGTATTCCAACCTCAATGAGGTAGGCACCTGCCTCATGCTCAAGGGTGACGCTCTCCGGCAAAAGGGTGATCTCAATGGCGCGACCGCGACTTATGAATTACTTCTGCGTGATTATCAATATGCCCAGGTCTGGGATCCCAAGGGCTGGTTCTGGAAGCCTGCCGAATCGGCCCGCAAGAACTTGGCCAAACTGAAAACGGCAGCCACCCCGTACAAACTGAAGGTTGCCAAGAAGCATTTTACGGATGAGCAACTTAAGTTTCCCGGGAAGAAGGGGATTTGCCTGACCATGCGAAAAGCCGGGGAATCCGGATCGGCTGAAGGAAATCTGCCACGTCTCAAGAAGGTCAACCCTTACTGGAGTTATTCTTGGGGATGGGATCAGGTGCCCAACCAGCCGTCCAACGTCGAGTTTGTTCCTATGGCTTGGGGCGCATGGTCGGTCGATGGATTGCGCAAGGGGCTTCAAAAAAGTGTTTTTCCGCATATTAAGTCGGGAAAGGTCAAGCGCTTCTTCGGGTTCAACGAACCCGATAAGCGAGAGCAGGCTAACATGTCCTATCAAAATGCCCTCAAGTATTGGCCACAACTGGAATCCCTCAACGTTCCCCTGTGCAGCCCCGCTTGCGCCAACCCCGAGGGAATCAACGACAACAGCGTCCAGGGAGTGCGCGGTACCTGGATGAAAGATTTCATGAAGGAGGCTGACCGTAGAGGTTACCGGGTCGACTACACGGGCGTCCATTGGTACGGCGGTACACACGTTCATCACTTCAAGGACAAGATGAAGAGAATGTACGAGAAGTACGGTAGAAGACCTCTCCTCGTTACTGAATTTTCCCCTGCCGACTGGGAGGCCCGCAAACTTTCCCAAAACCGGCACAAGACGGAATACGTGCTGGCTTTCATGAAAGAAGTTCTTCCCTGGTTGGAGAGGCAGGACTGGATCGCTGGTTATGCCTGGTTCTCATTCGAGCATAACCAGGCTGTCGGACATACTTCTTCCCTCTACGACAAGAATGGCAAACTGACCGCTTGTGGTCGCTACTACCGGAGTGTCACCACGGAAAACCCGGACGGTGACCAGTCCATCAAGTAAGGTGCGCTAGCCTCTTTTACGAGCTTCGGCGCGGTTCACCACATCCTTGAGCAGGCCCTTTTGGGGGAGCTTGCCGGCGGGGATTTTTTCGAGGATGGCATGGCTGTTCTCCCCCATCCAATCGAGGACGTTTGCAAGCATCTTGTTTCCGGAGTTGTTGGTGATGGTTTCAAGCATCCATTTTTCGGCAAAGGTTTTGTCACCCGCTTTGTAAATCGCCCAAGCGGCAAGGGGCGGAATCTCATCTTGATCCTCTAGGACTTTTTTAAGGGAGGGAATGGCAGGCTTGGCCCCTTTTTCAAGAAGGAGCAAACCGACCACGGACCAATAACGGATGGCCGGGTCGTTGGCCTTTAGTCCTTGGGTCAGGGTCTTGAGGTTCTCCTTATTCCGTGCGAGGGCGAGGTCGGCATAGTCCAAGTATTTGGCCAAGGGGTAGAGTTTGGGATCGCGAACGAAGGCATAAACGGTTGTTTTCTTTTCCTTGATGATTCGGTTTCTCATTTCCTCGGGCATGAGCCCTGAATCGAAGTACTTGAGTTGTTGCCGTCTGAGTTCCTTTTTAAGTTCCTTGATTTTGGTCTGGTGAAGGGGGTCGTCGATTTGGTTGTCGACGTTATGGAAATCCTTGAAGTTGTCGTAGAACTCTTCAGATGGTCGGGGTTCGAAGAAGCGACCGGTCACCGCATCGGTCTTGCCAGCCTGATGATGTCTTTCCCAAGCGGCCGTGGCCTTCATTTTGTGCATGTAGGCCAAGTACTGTCCGTTGGGTGCGAAGGGAGCATAGTTCTTGTGATAGGCGAACTGCTCGTCCCGCATCACCCGCACGTTGTCGAACCGTTCGTCCGCACGCTCTCGCCAGGAGAAATGGTATTGCGCCGCAGGTTCGGCGCCCGGACCGAGAAAGATCCTGCCTTGAAAATTTTTCGTGATCTTGGCGCCCGTGAGGCTGAGCCAGGTCTTGGGCATGTCAATGAAGCTGACGATACGGTCGACGGAGGATCCGGGTGTCTTGCCCTTAGGGTAGAGGTGTTTCCACTTTTCCGGTATTCGGACGATCAATGGACAGTGAATTCCGCTCGAATAGAGGAACCGCTTGCTTCGGGCGATCACGCCCCCGTGATCCGAGTTGTAGACTATGATGGTGTCCTCGTAGAGTCCGTCGTCCTTGAGGCGTTGTATGGCTTCGCCGACGGTCCGATCCATGTTTTCGACGGCTCCTCCGTACTTGGCGTAGGTTTCCCGCATCTCAGGAATGTCCGGATGATAAGGAGCTAGAATCATTTTGGCCGGACTCTTTGATTCCTGACTCAGGCCTCCGAAAGCGCGGGATTCATGACTGTGCCCGATATTGAATACGGTGAAGAAGGGTTGTCCTTCCTTGCGCTTTTTCCATGTGCCCGCGTAGTCGCCACCGGAATAGTTCCAGAAATCTTTGGGGTTGCGGCCATTGAGACCTCGCAAGTTGTAGTCGGTCTTCGAACAATTGCTCGTGAAGTAGCCGACCTTTTGCAACTGTTCGTTGTAAAAGCTGATGAAGGAGGGAATCGCAAATCCGCTGCGCATCGGTTGCGTGCCGTTCGAGATCGCGTGCATTCCGGTAATCCAGGAGGAACGGGTTGGGGCGCAGACCGCTCCGTTGTCGAAGCAGTACAAGTATCGGAATCCTTCCTTGGCCAGTTGGTCGATATGGGGAGTCTTGGCGTTCTTGGCTCCGTAACAACTGATCCATTCGACGCTGTTGTCCTCGCTGGTGATCCAAAGGATGTTGGTTTTTTCATCTTTTCCGGTGACTGGAAGCAAAATGGCCAGGAAAAAGGCTAGAAAGGAAAGCTTGGCTGAAAGGCGGATCCGTGAAGTCATGGTTTTTTACTTGGAAGGGTTTCGGGGTTTACGCTTGTTGCTCTTGTCTTTCTTTTTCTTGGGTGCTGTCGTTTTGGGCGGGATGGTTGATTCCCCGCAATCGCTCATGAGCTTTTTGAGTTTTGTCTGCAAGGTTGCGATTCTTTTCTGATGCTCGGAAAGGTTGGAGAGGTCGTTGATTTCGTATGGGTCGTTCACGACGTCGTACAGTTCAAAGGTTTTGGGTCGAAGGATGCGTTCCACTTTGCTGGCTGCCGCTTCGTCGGTTTGCGCCTTCTCTTTCCACTCGGTCCATGGCTTGGCGAAGAATTTTCCCTTGGAGGTGAAATTACCCCAAATGTGCTCCCTATCGGGGTGACCGGTCCAGATCAGTTTGTAGGTGTCCGTGACGATGGCCTTTTGCCAAAAAGGATGGACGTTGGAGATCAGGACTTCATCACGATGACTTTTTACCTGCTTGTTGGTCCATAATTCCTTAAGTGACCTGCCATCCAACTCGGGATCCTTTCCGCCGGCGAAATCGACCAAAGTCGGAACCACGTCGCAATACATGGCGAGGGCGGTGGTTTTTTTGGGAAGGATGTGGCCTTTCCATTGGGCGAGGCAAAGAGCCCTCGATCCGTGTTCGTAGGGAGACCATTTTCCACGGGGCATGGCAATGCCTTGTTCGCTCAGAAAAATCAGAATGGTATCCTTTTCCAAATCCATCTTTTTCATCAGTTCGCGGGTCTCCCGAACTTGTCGGTCCAGCACCTCCACTTCGGCTGCATGTTTTGCAACCGCTTGCCGGGCCGAAGACGTATCGACATAATGGGGACGTAGTTGAATCTGATTGGTAGGGAAATTGGATTCCTTCCCATGGTCCCAAGGGTGGTGAGCATGGGTGGATCCGATAATCACGCAGAATGAATTCCCCTCCTTTTTTGCTTCGGTGACGTATCTTTCGATGCCGTCAAATGAATGAACTTGATTCGATCCGTTGGCACCGGCGGCAAAGCCCGGAATGGCATCAATCTTTGCGGAGCCCAAACCAAAGTGCTTCTTTCCCGACAAGCCAACCTTGTATCCAAGAGGGATCAAGTGGTCGGCGATGTTTTTAACCCCCGTACGTTTCTCCTTTTTTGCATTTGCGAGCACACCATTGTTTTTGGGTAGCAGACCGGTGTAAAGTTCGGCCCGCAAGGGAGCGCACTGCGATACGCTGCAATAGAAGCGGGTCATCATGCAGGATTCGTTAGCGAGCTTGTCTATAGCAGGAGTGCGGGCTTCCTTCATGCCCGTGCAACCGAAGGCATCCCATCCCACGTCGTCTCCGATGATTATGATGAAGTTGGGTTGCCTTGCTTTCCCCAGTGCGGAAAAGAAGAATAGAAGCGACAACATTAGAAAAAGTCGCGAAAAGTTATACCTGTTGTGAGTCATTGAATTTACTTTCTCGTTTGAAGGAATAGATTTGGATAAGGGCATGTCGAATTTATTAATAGTCTTTTCTCTAATGTAATTCTTCAATCAGTCGAACCTTGCTGTCTTTAACCTGTTTATTCCCGACAGCGGAAAAAACGTCGCATTGCACTCTAATTCGCGCCAAGGTTTCTTTCCCTTACTCATCGATTTTGCCTTATGAAATGTCTTCGAACGCTTTTCCCTCTTCTTGCCACCATGCTCATGGCGACATTTGCTTATGCCCAAAAAGGGCGGACTGCTAACGTCACCGTTCCCGAAGAGCTCGAGGCCACTTTGTTTTCGCCAAATACCCTTACTCCCTGCGTTGCCTGCATCGGAGTGGCTCCCACCGGTGAAGTCTACGCCGGCGTCGATCAAATCGGCTCGCTCGGCAAGGGTGGCGGCAAGGGAAAGATCATTCGCTTGATTGACGCCGATCACGACGGCGTGTCGGAAGCCCACACGGTCTATGCCGTGATCGACAACCCGCGTGGCATCGTGCCTGTGGGCGACAAGCTTTATGTTCTCCACACCAAGTGGGGTGAGGGCAAGAAATTCGAGGGTATGTTCCTCTCCGTGCTTACCGATGCGAACGGCGACGGCAAGGCGGATGGTCCACCCAAGCATTTGGTCAAGGAGATCAGTAGTCGAAAATTCAATCAGGCCCGCGGGGTGGACCATACGACCAATGGAATTCGCATGGGAATCGATGGATGGATCTACGTTGCCATCGGCGACTTCGGTTTCGTCGACGCCGAGGGCACCGACGGCACCAAGCTTACCATGTACGGCGGTGGGGTGATACGGGTGCGCCCCGACGGCACCGAACTCGAGTCTTATGCCCATGGGTTGCGCAATATCTACGACGTCGCGATTGATCCCTTCATGAACATGTACACCCGCGGCAACACCAATGATGGCGGCGGTTGGAATATGCGCTTCATTCACGAGATTCAAACGGGCGAATATGGTTACCCCAAGCTCTTCAAGCGTTACACTAGCGAAATCATTCCCGCCCTCGTTGACATGGGCGGTGGTTCCGGCACCGGGGCGATGTTCTTCGACGAACCGGGATGGCCGGAGAAGTACAACAACGTCCCGATGATGTGCGACTGGGGGCGTGGTCAATTGTTCATTCATCGCATTACGCCGGATGGCCCCAGTTTTACTCAGGAACAGGAAAACTTCATCAAGTGCGGACGGATAACCGACGTCGACTGTGATGGTTCCGGTCGACTCTTCATCGGTAGCTGGAGCAATTCCGGTTTCAGTGGAGGCACCGGCGGCTACGTTGCCCGGGTGATCCCGAAGGGCTGGAAGTACAAGGAGTTTCCGAACTTGCAAAAGCGCAATCCAATCGATTTGGCCAATTTGCTGTCCACCCCCAGCGCCAAGACCCGCCTCCATGCCCAACAGGAAATTTTGAGGCGTGGTGGTTCGGGCAAGGAGGTGCTGGCGGTCGCCGTCGACGAAAAATTGGATCCCAAATCACGGGTGGCTGCGATCTATACCCTGAAGCAATTGCTCGGGAAGAAGTCGCACAAGGAACTTTTGAAGCTGGTCGACGATCCAGTTGTCACCGAGCATGCCTTACGCGCCTTGGGCGATCGCAAGACCCAGTTGGACGGCATTCCTCAAGCTCCATTCACCAAGGCCCTGAAGAGCAAGAATCCGCGCGTGCAGGTGGCTGCTGCGGTGGCCCTCGGGCGCCTCGGCGACAAGTCGGCGGCTTCCGCTCTGCTGTCCGTTTCCAATCCGCCGGAGATCGATCCCTTGCCTTCATTCGCAGGAGTGCCCAAGCAAGATGCCGGCCCTCAGGACGTTCACCAAAGCTCGCTCATCGATGGCAGCAAGGTGCATACTTTCGATGTAGACGTCTCGGGCTGGAAGGAGCTCTACCTGACGA
>Ga0209362_1001253_pt1 | contig 20652 bp, 17 predicted proteins | sample SaaInlV_165m_DNA_FD_184680 | JGI IMG/M metagenome (GOLD analysis project Ga0209362, IMG submission 184680) | Marine microbial communities from expanding oxygen minimum zones in the Saanich Inlet - Saanich Inlet SI037_S3LV_110m_DNA (SPAdes)... | ecosystem: Environmental > Aquatic > Marine >...
TCTAAAAAATTAAATTTATCTAAAATGGAAATATTAAAGATTTTTTTTGATAAAGAATATTTTTGTTATATGACAGGTTTTGTTGCTGGTATGCCTTTTCTAGGTGATTTAGAAAAAAGAATTAGATGTGATAGGTTGGAATCACCAAGAGTTAAAGTTCCAGAGGGCTCTGTAGGACTTACCGAACAATTTTCAAATATTTATACCCTTGAAAGTCCAGGAGGGTGGAACATTATTGGAAGCACACCCAAAAAAATATTTTTAAAATCAAATTTAAAAGACCCAGCATTAATTAAAGCAGGAGATAGAGTTAAGTTTTTTCAAATCTCAAAAAAGGAGCACATGAATTGGAATGAATGATACATATTTTGAAATCTTACGAGAAGGAGTAAATACAACGATTCAAGATAGTGGTAGAAACCACCTATATCATATTGGAATTACAGTAAGTGGTGCTAGTGATCAAAGAAATTTTAGATTAGCAAATAAAGTTGTAAATAATGATTTAAATGAAGCAGTTATCGAATTTGCATATCAAGGACCTTTATTAGAATTAAAAAATGGTAGAATTAATTTTGCAATAACAGGTGAAATATTTTTTAATATTATCAAGAAAAATTCCGAAATAGAAGAAGGCAAGTGTTATCAAAATTATATTTTAGAAGAGGGAGAAAAAATTGATATCATTTCAACAAAAAAAACTACCTACGGATATCTATCAGTAGAAGGTGGCTTCAAATTAGATAAAATTTGGAAAAGTTATTCAATAAATACAAAAGCAAATATAGGACCAAATAATGGAAAAAAATATTCTCTAAATGAAAAAATTTTCATCAAAAAATCAAATATTGATAATAGTAAGAAAAAAAAAATAGAATATAAAAATTCTTTTGACAATATAGTTAGAGTTATTAAAGGCACTAATTATGACTATTTTTCAAAAACAGCTAAGGATATTTTTTTTAATGAAGAGTATGTGGTTACACGACTTGTAGACAGAATGGGAATGAGACTTGATGGTCCTTATTTAGAAAATATTGTAAATACGAATATTAAATCTGAAGGACTAATAAAAGGAGTCATTCAAGTTCCAGCTGCTGGAAAGCCTATAATATTGTTATCTGATCATGGAACTATTGGTGGTTATCCAAAAATAGCTATTGTTATTTCAGCTGATTTAGACAAAGTAGCACAATTGACTCCTGGTACAAAAATAAAATTTAAAGAAGTAAATTTAGAAGAAGCAGTAAAACTATTTAATAATTATACTGAACAAACTAATAAATATTTAGATGAACTTAATTAGAAACCTTCCAGGACCATTATTAATTTTTTTTGGAGCATTAAGTTTAAGCTTTGGTGGGTTAATAGTAAAATCTTTTGAAGGTGCTACTTTATGGCAAATACTATTTTGGAGATCTCTTTTTTTTGCATTAACTGTATTAATTTTTTTAATAATAACTTATAAAAAGAAATTTTTGAGTTCTTTTTATGCATCAGGTGCACCAGGATTTTTTGGAGGAATTATTTTATCATTTGGTTTTTGTGGATATGTTTTTGCTATGTATAATACGACTGTCGCAAATGCTAATTTTATAATTTCATTACAAATTTTATTTTTAGCAATTTTTGGGTATTTTTTTTTAAAAGAAAAAATTTATCCAGTCACGTTAACTTCAATTATTTTAGCAATCACAGGTGTTTTTTTGATGGTAGGAAGCTCTTTGTCACCAGGAGAAATATCAGGAAACCTTGCTGCATTTACTATGCCTATTACATTTGCAATTTTAATAATGATAGTGAGAAAGTTCCCAAATGTAGACATGGTTCCAGCGCAATTTATTGCTGGAATTAGTTCTTGTTTAATTGGATTTTTATTATCCGAAAAACTTATGATTTCATCTCATGATATTTTTTTAGGATTTATTGCTGGTTTTTTTCAAGTAGGGTTTGGATTTATATTTATTACAATTGGAGCAAGAAGTACACCATCAGCTATGGTAGGAATAATAATGCTGTCCGAATCTGTTCTTGGTCCTATTTGGGCATTTTTATTTGTTGATGAAAGACCTTCATTATTCACCTTAATTGGTGGTGGAATTATTTTATTTGCAGTTTTACTACAGTTTTATTCATTATTTTTTTTAAATAAGAAAGAAAAAGTTATAGATTGACTCTGACTTCTATCTGATAGATTATTTCTTAACGGGAGAGACTACAGAATATCGTAGCGCCGAAGGAGCAACCACCCAGGAATCTCTCAGGCAAAAAGGACCGTAACATATTAACTCTGGAAAGAGATTAACTTCTCGCCGAAGGAGCAAAACTCTCAGGCAAACATACAGATGGGTATAAACGAGTTAATATGGAAGATAAAAAAACAGCACTTAATTCATTGCATAAAAAATATGGAGCTAAATTAGTTTCATTTGCTGGTTATGAAATGCCTATTCAATATTCAAATGGAATTATTGAGGAACACAAAAGTACAAGAATAAATGCTGGAATTTTTGATGTTTCTCATATGGGACAATTGTTTATTAAAGGTGATGACTCATTGGCTAAAGATCTTGAAAAAATTTTTCCTACAGAATTAAGTAGTGCCGTATTAAATCAATCAAAATATAGTTTTTTAATGAATGAAGAAGCGGGAATTCATGATGATTTAATTATTACGAAGCTAGAGAGTGGCTTTAATATCGTTTTAAATGCAGCTTGCAAACATTCTGATTTTAAACTTTTATCAAAACTATTAGTTAACAAATATGAAATGATTTTAAGCGAAGAATTATCGCTTATAGCAATACAAGGTCCAAAAGCAGTTAAAATATTAGAAAAAATAATTAATGGTGTTTCTAATTTAAGATTTATGAATGGTAGCAAATTTAATTACCTTAATGAAAATATTTATATTACCAGATCGGGTTATACTGGTGAAGATGGATTTGAAATATCTATAAAGAATAAGAATGTAGAAGAATTTGTAGAAAAACTTATAGATCAAGGCGCTAGTTTGATAGGCTTAGGAGCTAGAGATACCCTAAGATTAGAAGCAGGACTTTGTTTATATGGTCATGATATGGATATTAATAAAAGTCCAATTGAAGCTAATTTAAAGTGGGCAATTTCAAAAAATAGAATTCTTAAGGGTGGATTTATTGGTTTTAAAAAAATTAAGTCTCAAATTGAAAAAGGAGTCAGTAAAGTTCGTGTTGGCATTAAACCAGAAGGAAGAATTATAGCTCGAGAAAAAACTTTGATATTTAGTAAAGACGATAAAAATATTGGTGAAATAACAAGTGGAACTTTTGGACCCAGTGTTCAAGCTCCAGTCGCTATGGGTTATGTAGAAAATTCATTTTCTAAAATTGATACTAAGATTTTTTTAGAAGTGAGAGGAAAAAAATATCCGGCAAGTATAAGTAATTTGCCATTTTATAAAAAAAGTTATGTGAAAGGAGTAAATAAATGAGTGAAGTAAAATTTTCTAAAGAACATGAGTGGCTTAAATTAGATGGAGATATAGCGACAATAGGAATCACACAGCACGCAACAGAAATGTTAGGAGATATAGTTTTTGTTGAATTACCAGAAAAAGGATCATCAGTTATTAAAGATGGTAATGCCGGAGTAGTAGAATCCACTAAAGCAGCGAGTGATGTATATACACCTGTTTCTGGTGAAATAGTTGAAAAAAATCAGTCAATAGTTGATGATCCGGCAAAAATTAATTCTGATCCTGAAAATGAAGCATGGTTTTTCAAATTAAAAATCAAAGACAAGTCTGAAATAGATTCATTAATGAATAAAGAAGAGTATGAAAAATTTTCAAAGGAAAGTAGTAATTAAATGTTAAAAAGTGCTCAAAAAGATTTTGTTCAAAGACATATAGGTCCTTCAGAAGAGGAACAAAAAAAAATGCTCAAAGAGTTGGGATATAAAGATTTAGATGAGCTAATTAAGAATACTGTACCTGAAAAAATTCTTTTTAAAGATAGTTTAGAGATTGGTGATCCAAATTCTGAATATAAAGCACTTAGAAAATTAAAAAATATTTCAAAAAAAAATAAAGTTTACTCAAGTTTTATAGGAATGGGGTATTATGGAACTTATACACCATATGTAATACTTAGAAATATATTGGAAAATCCAGGATGGTATACTTCTTATACTCCTTATCAGCCTGAAGTAGCTCAAGGAAGACTTGAGATGTTATTAAATTTTCAGCAGATGGTTATTGATTTCACAGGCATGGATATTGCTAATGCATCTCTTTTAGATGAAGGAACAGCAGCTGCTGAAGCTATGGGTTTAAGTTATAGAATATCCACAACTGAGACAAAAAAAGTTTTTATTTCAAAAAATTGTCATCCTCAAACTATTGATGTGATTAAGACAAGAGCAGAACCTTTAGGTTTAGAAATAATAGTTGGAGATGAAGATAAAGATATAGAAGAAAATATTATTTGTGGCATTATTCAATATCCTGGCACTTTAGGTGATATTAAAGATCCTAGTGAAGCTATAAGTAAAATACATAAACAAAATGGTAAAGCAGTTCTAGTATGTGATTTATTAGCACTTGCAAAACTAAAAACACCAGCGGAATTAGGAGCAGACATTGCCGTTGGAAGTTCTCAAAGATTTGGAATTCCAATGGGTTATGGTGGTCCTCATGCAGCATTCTTTGCTACAAAAGATGAATTTAAAAGATCAATGCCAGGAAGAATAATTGGTGTTTCAGTTGATAGACATGGAAAAAAAGCTTTTAGATTAGCTCTTCAAACAAGAGAGCAGCACATAAGAAGAGACAAAGCTACAAGTAATATTTGTACTTCGCAAGCTTTATTGGCAATAGTTTCTGCAGCCTATGCAGTTTATCACGGTCCAAAAGGAATTAAGAAAATTTCTGAAAGTGTTTCACAATTAACAAAAAATTTTGCAGACAAGTTAAAGCAATCTGGCTACGAGCTTTATTCAGATTATTTTTTTGACACAGTAGCAGTAAAAACTTTTGATAAAACAGATAAAATTTATAAAAATGCACTAGATCAGGGAGTAAATATTAGAAAAGTAAATTCTGAAATGTTAGCAGTTTCATTTGATGAAAGAAAAAATCTTTATAGAGCAAATCAATTACTAAAAATATTTAATTGTTCCGAAACCATTAAAGAAACAATGAATGAAAGCTTATCAAATATACCAAAAAATTTATTAAGAACTTCTACTTATTTAGATCATCCAGTTTTTAATAGTTATCATTCTGAAACTGAAATGCTTAGATATTTAAAAAAATTAGAAGACTCTGATATAGCATTAAATAGATCAATGATTGCCTTAGGATCATGTACAATGAAACTTAATGCAGTTTCTGAGATGATACCAGTAACATGGAAAGAATTTTCACAACCACATCCTTTTTCTCCAGTAGAACAAATAGATGGTTATAGAGAATTATTTACTGATTTAAAAAATTGGTTACGTTCAATCACGGGGTTCTCGGGTATATCATTACAGCCAAATGCAGGAGCACAAGGAGAGTTTGCTGGTTTAATGGTAATACGAAAATTTCATGAGAAAAATGGAGATTCTAATCGTAATGTTTGCTTAATCCCAAGTTCAGCACATGGTACAAATCCTGCAAGTGCTCAAATGGTAGGCATGAAGGTTGTGGTTGTAAAATGTGACCAACATGGAAATGTAGATTATGATGATTTAAAGAAAAAAACCGAAGAACATTCAAATAATTTAGCAGCATTAATGGTTACCTATCCTTCAACACATGGTGTTTTTGAGGAAAAGATAACTGATATATGTGAACTTATTCATAGTCACAGAGGCCAAGTTTATATGGATGGAGCAAATTTAAATGCCCTAGTGGGAATTGCAAAACCAGGAAATTTTGGTCCGGATGTTTGTCACATAAATTTACACAAAACATTTTGCATACCTCACGGCGGTGGTGGACCAGGTATGGGCCCAATAGCATGTAAAAAACACCTAGAAATCTTTCTGCCAAGACACTCTGTTATTAAAGACTGTGGGCCTATAACAGGAATAGGAGCTGTATCTGCAGCACCATGGGGAAGCTCAAGTATTTTGTCGATTTCATGGATGTATATAAAAATGATGGGATCAGAAGGCTTAAAAAAGGCATCACAAGTAGCAATATTAAATGCTAATTATATTGCACATAAATTAAAAAATTCTTTTCCAATCTTGTATAAAGGCAAAAGTGGTAACGTAGCTCATGAATGCATCATCGATATTAGAAAAATAAAAACTGATACAGGAATAACTGAAGAAGATATAGCAAAACGATTAATTGACTTTGGTTATCATGCGCCAACAATGTCATGGCCTGTAGCTGGCACAATGATGATAGAACCAACAGAAAGTGAAAGTTTAAGCGAAATAAATAGATTTTGCTCTACTCTTCATAAGATAAAACAAGAAATAGATAAAATTAAATCAGGTAAATACGATAGGATCGATAATCCACTTAAGAATGCGCCACATACACACGTTGAATTAGCTTCAAACAAATGGGATCATAAATATGAAAGAGAAGAGGCCGCTTATCCTTCAGAATTTTTAAAGATTGCTAAGTATTGGCCTCCAGTAGCAAGAGTAGATAACGTTTATGGAGATAAAAATTTATTTTGTACATGCCCTTCGATGGATGACTACGAAGATACAGCCGCTTAAAAGTTTATCAGAATGAAAATCGCGATAATAGGATCAGGAATATCTGGATAGTGGCAGCATCTGCTATTGGTGGAATGGCCACTATTGGATTTAAAGAGCCCTGGTATTCATTATTAATAAAGCCATCATACAATCCTCCTAGCTGGATCTTCGCTCCTGTCTGGACTACTCTTTATTTAATGATGACAATCGCTATATGGTTTTTTTGGCACAGTAAAAATAAAGACATTAATACAATATATATTTATTTTATTCATTTAATTTTTAATACAACCTGGAGTGTCGTTTTTTTTGTTTTTCATAAAATTTTTTTAGCATTGGTTGTTTTAATAATACTAATTTTTTTGATAATAATTCTCATGGTTAGATTTAGACGTGTCAATATGTTAAGTTATTATCTAATGATTCCCTATTTACTTTGGTGCTTCTTTGCATTAGTGCTAAATATTAGTTTATTAATTCTAAATTAGTTATGGATGATGTAGTAATAATTGGTGGTGGTATTATTGGTGCAGCTAGTGCTTATTTTTTATCTAAAGAAGGTAGAAAAGTTAAAGTTATCGAAAGAGATCCAACATATAAAAATGCATCATTCCCGTTATCTCTTGGTGGTTTTAGAAGACAGTTTTTTCAAAAAGAAAATATTCTGTTAGGTAAGTTTGCTAGAGAATTTATTTTTCAAATACCAGATTTATTAAAGACTAAAAAAAACCCAAACCCAACAGCAAGCATGGTACCAAATGGATATTTATTGATGTTTGGACCTGAACATGCTGAAGAACAATATAAAGCTTTAGAAAATCATAAAGCATGTGAGGCGGGTACAAAAAATATTAAAGGTTCAGAGCTATCTAAGATCTTTCCTTATATAAATAATAAAGGCATAGAAACTGCAACTTTTACAGATAACAAAAGCGAAGGCTGGATAGACCCATTTATGTTCCACAGTGCGCTTAAAAGCAAAGCCATTGAACTTGGTGCAGAGTTTATAAAAGGAGAAGTGAAAAGTATTTCAGAAATAAATGCTAAAACTATTATTTCGGCAGCTGGTTGTTGGACAAAGGAATTATTAGAAGATATTCCTGTAGTGCCGCAAAAACATACTGTATTTAGAGTTAAATGTCCAAAACATATACCAGAAATGCCTTTAACAGGTGATTTAACTACAGGTGTTTATTGGAGACCAGAAGGTAAGGAATACTTGGCAGGATCACCTAATTCAGTTTTCGATGCAACGGATTTAGAGCCAGCATGGAATGATTTCGAAGAATTAGTTTGGCCTGCTCTTGCACAAAGAATTCCTGCATTTGAAGAACTAAAACTGACAGGTGGGTGGGCAGGATACTATGATTGTAATAAGTTGGACAATAATGCCGTTGTAGGCAAACATCCTAAATATGAAAATGTTTATATGGCCTCAGGATTTACAGGCAGAGGATTGATGCAAGCACCAGGAATTGGTAGAGCTTTAACTGAGTTAATTACAACAGGCTCCTATCAAACAATTGATATTAGTGATTTTGCAGTAGAAAGAGTGCTTGATAATAGTGCAAGACCCGAACCCTACGTTCTTTGATTGCGGACTAAATAAAAGTTTTTACTGCTACCATGAGTTATTTTTTCTATATAATTATCAATATCTATAATTTTAATAACATCATCAGTATAAAAAGAATATCCTAATTTATTTATATATTTAATCAATTCTGAACACTCATAACCAAATTCAGGGTATAAGTAAGGAGCAATTTCCATAAAAATGACTGGTTTTTTATTTTTAATAAATCTTTCACCACTTTTTAATACATCCAATTCATGACCATCAACATCGAGTTTAATAAAATCTACTTTTTTAATTTTTTTCAAATTTATAAAATTAGCAATCGATATAAAAGAATTTTTTTTGATTGTTTTTAGAGATCCAAAGTGTTTTTTATGTTTCTTATTTTTATTAATAAAATTCCAGCTTGACCAAACTTTTTTTGGTCTATTAACTTTTGATATAAATTTTTGATTTAGAGAAATATTATTATTTAAGTTTTTGTTTAAACTTAAATTTTTAGTTAATTTTTTAAAAGCATAATTAGTTGGCTCTATAGCATATACTTTACTTTCAGGAAACATTTTTGCTATTGGAAGTGAGATGGATCCAATATTGGCACCTATGTCTAATACCGTAATCTTCTTATTAAATTTAAAAAATTTTTCTATATTTTTTATTTTTTTTTCAGATGTGCCAAATAAAAATATTGATAAATCAATACCTTCGTTCAAATCCAAGCTCCATCTTATTCCATTTCTAATAAATATTTTATTTTTTGAAAAAAAAGGTTTTAAAAAAAAAGAAATAATTTTACCTACATAAATTTTATATTTAGTTTTCATTATCTAGTTTAAGATTAAGTACCACAAAAAGTTTGGTATTTTTTATCATTTATAGGTGCCGGAAATTGGTAGGCTTCAATTCCTTTTTGTGTTTCATAAGGATTTTGTAAAATTTTGATTAATTTTTTTAATAAAGATGTATCATTTTTTTCAGTAGCTTCTAAAGCTTCTTCAACCTTATGATTCCTTGGAATAACTAGTGGATTAACTGATCTCATTAGTTTTAAACATTTTTCATGTGTGTTATTATTTAGCTTTAATCGTTCGTACCACCTTTTTTTCCATATAGAAAAATCTTCATTAATATAAATCTTATCATTATGAATTTTTTCATTCATTAATAAACAAAAAGTATTTGTATAGTCAACTTTATTTTGATGCATCCATGTTAATAAATCTAAAATTAAAATTTGATCTTTTTGATCTTCTCCAAATAAACCTAATTTATTTCGCATCATATTTAACCATTTTATTTCGTATGTTTTCTCAAAATTATTAATTTCATTTGTCGCTATCTCAATTGCCTTATCTTTATCTTCATCTATTAAAGGTATTAAACATTCTGCGAATCTAGCTAGATTCCATTTTGTGATACTAGGTTGGTTAAAATAAGCATATCTCCCAAGTTTATCTATTGAACTAAATACTGTTTGAGGATCATAGGTATCCATAAAAGCACATGGACCATAATCGATGGTTTCTCCTGAGATAGTCATATTATCTGTGTTCATAACGCCATGAATGAAACCAATACGCATCCAGTTTATTACTAAATCTATTTGTTTTTCCATTAAAACTTTTAATAAATCTAGAGCTTGATTTTTTGATTGTTTAATATTTGGGTAGTGACGATCTATAGTATAATTAAATAAAGTTTTTAACTCATCTTTATTATTTCTTGCTGCTATATATTGAAACGTACCAACACGTAAGTGACTACTAGCAACTCTAGTAAGTATTGCTCCTTGTAGTACATTTTCTCTTACAACATTTTCACCAGTTTCTACAACAGCTAAACTTCTTGTTGTTGGTACATTTAAAGCATTCATCGCTTCACTAATTATATATTCTCGTAACATAGGACCTAATGCGGCTCTACCATCACCGTTTCTTGAAAAAGGTGTTTTTCCAGATCCTTTAAGTTGGATATCAAATCTCTCGTTATTTTTTAAAATATGCTCACCAATTAGTAAAGCTCTTCCATCACCTAACATAGTAAAATGGCCAAACTGATGACCTGCATAAGCTTGCGCAATTGAATTAGAACCATTGGGCAAAAGATTTCCAGAAAATAATTTTGATAAGTCCTCATTATTTATTTCTGAAAAATTTAAATCTAATTTTTTAACTAATTCATCATTTAAAATCTTTATTCTTGGAGATTTAACAGTAGTAGGAGAGGTCTTAGAAATAAATGACTCAGGTAGTTTTGAATAAGAGTTATCAAATGTCCATCCTACTTTATTGATATCTGAGTCTAGTTTGTTCATTTAGGAATTATAAACCAAAAATTTATTAAATCATGGTTTATTTATTGATCATTGATAGTAAAACTTTATTATCTTTTTTTATATACCAGTCGTCCCATTTACTAAGGTTTTGAAAAACTCTAAAAATTTAATGTATTCTGATGTTTTAATATTCAAAAAATTATGAGGGTTTTATTTCAGCTTGATTTTCTTTCGGTTCAATAACAGTCTTAAATTGGTTGGATATTTTTTGCACTTCAACTGATGATACTTTGTATTCTGCACACATAGTTTCTTCATCTTTCCCATGACCAGTTACCATATTAACCATGTGCTCTGGAAAATGAAATGTTGTAAATACTATTCCCTCTTTAACTTTATCAGTAACTTCTACCTTTAAAGCTACTTCACCTCTTCCAGAATAAAGTCGACCTATATCACCTGTATTTAATTCTCTTTTCTTTGCATCATTAGGATGAACTAACAATAAATCTTCAGAAACTATATTGATATTACTAGTACGTCTCGTCATAGTAGCTGCATTGTAATGTTGAAGGACTCTACTTGTTGTTAAAATTAGTGGGTAATCTTTTTTATTAGTTTCTATTTCAGTTGATTCTTTAAAGTCAAAATTTTTAAGCTGTCCTTTTCCTAGTTTAAATGTTTCTTTATGTAAAATTTGAGTATCAGTTCCATCTTCTTGAACAGGCCATTGTAATCCCATTTTTCCTAACCTCTCTCTTGTCACGCCTTTAAAAAAGGGAACGACATCTGCAATTTCTGAAAGTACTTGGTCAGCATCATAAGTTGGTTGATTAAAACCAAGTTTTTGCATCATATCTGTAACTATATTTCCATCTGTTTTTGTGCCGGGTAAAGGGGGCACAGCTCTGTTTACTCTCTGAATTCTTCTTTCAGTATTAGTAAAAGTTCCGTCTTTTTCTAAAAAAGTTGTTCCTGGTAGTACTACAGTTGCAAGTTTTGCTGTTTCACTCATGAAAATTTCTTGAACTACCAATAATTCTAAAGCATTCATCGCGTCTATTACATGCTTACTATTAGGGTCTGTTTGAACAATATCTTCTCCGATTATCCACACAGCTTTAACATCTCTGTTAATTGCTCCATCAAACATTTGTGGAATTTTTAATCCTGCTTTAGTTGGGTGGACAACACCATATTTTTCAGTATAAAAATTTTGATTTTTTTGATCCGCAACTTCAAAGTATCCTGCACCTTGATGAGGTTGACATCCCATATCTGCTGCACCTTGAACGTTATTTTGACCTCTTAAAGGGTTAACTCCCACACCTTTTCTACCAATATTACCTGTGATCATTGCAAGGTCGGCAATTAACATTACTGTTTTAGAGCCCTGTTCTTGTTCGGTAACACCAAGACCATGAAATTCCATAGAGTTTTTGGCTGTTGCATAAGCAATTGCAGCTTCTTTAACTAATTGTTTATCAACACCAGCAACTTTTGCTAGTTGATCCATATCTTGCTTCTCAATTTCTTTAATAAAATTTGCAAAACCTTCAGTTCTATCTCTGACAAAATCTTTATCATAAAGATTTGCTTTCATTATATAATGCAGCATCATGTTTAATATGGCTACGTTTGTTCCTGGTCTAAGTTTAATATGATAATCAGCAAGTTTTGCTAGTTCCGTAGTGATAGGGTCTAATACTATTAATTTTTTGCCCTTCATTACTTGTTGTTTAATTTTTGCTCCTGTAACAGGGTGGGCATTTGTTGGGTTTGCTCCTATAACCATAAATAAATCTGCATGATAAATATCTTCTGTAGAATTTGTTGCAGCACCAGTTCCAAATGTTTGTTGCATTCCCCACGCAGTAGGTGAATGACAAATTCTTGCACAGCAATCAATGTTGTTAGTACCTATTGCAGCTCTAATCATTTTTTGGAAAACATAATTTTCTTCATTAGTACATCTTGCTGAAGATATACCTGCAACTGCATCTGGTCCATTAGCTTTTGTAATTCTATTTAATTCTTTTTTAATAAAGTCATATGCTTCATCCCATGATGCCTCTTCAAATTTTCCATTTCTTTTGATTAAAGGAGTTTTTAATCTGTCTGGATGATCATAAAATCCAAAAGCATATCTTCCTTTAATACACGTGTGGCCTGCGTTAACCTCAGATTTTTCAGGGGTAGATATTGCAACAACTTTGTTATCTTTAATTGATGTCTCTAAGTTACAACCAACACCACAGTATGAACAAGTAGTTCTTATTTTTTCATCAACAGCGACAGACTTAGATTGAAATACATCTGAGATAGCATCTGTTGGACAAGTGTGAGCACACGCTCCACAAGATACACATGATGAATCTCCAAACAATGCATCATTATCTGTCGTAATTTTAGAATCAAAACCTCTACCACTCATTGTTAAAACAAATGAACCTTGAATTTCATCACAAGCACGAACACATCTTCCACAATTAATGCAATTATCTAAATTCATTCTCATATAGTCATGAGAAGTATCTTTTGGAATACCTTTGTGTTGTTTTGGTACGTTGTATCTATGATCTGATATACCTAAATCGTTAGCAACATCTTGAAGCTCACAGTTATTATTAACTTCACAAGTCTCACATTCCATTGGATGGTCTGTTAAAACTAGTTCAACAATATTTTTTCTTAAAGTCGTTAAATTTTCATTGTTTGTAAAAATATGTTGGTTTTCACCAACTGGTGTATGGCATGAGGCTACAACTTTAGTTGGACCATCTTTAACTAAAGCAACTTCAACCGAACAAACTCTACAAGCCCCATATGGTGCTAAGTTTGGATCGTTACATAAAGCAGGGACCTTTTTTTCACCAAGATAGCTTTCTACAAATTTTAAAACAGAAGTATGGTTAGGACCAATTTCATATGGCTTACCATCTATATATGCAATTTTTCTTTTTTCTGAGCTCATTAATTATCTTTCACCATATCATCCTTCATTTCATCTCCAAAATATTTTAATATATTCATGATAGGAGTAGGTATTGCACCACATAAAGCACATAAACAGCCTTTTTTCATTGTTATTAGCAACTCATTTAATAGCTTTAATGGAATTTTAGCAGTTTTATTTTTAGCTTGATCAAACATTTCCTTACCTCTGTAAGAACCAAGTCTACCTGGAAAACATTTTCCACATGATTCTTCAGCTGTGAATTCAAATAAATGATGAATATATTCCACCATTGGAAAGTTTTTTGGAATACTTACTATACTTGCGTGGCCTAGCATGAAACCAGCAGCAGTAAATTCTTGAAAATCTAGATTTAATTTTTCAGCTTCTTCAATTGGAATAACTCCACCTAATGGTCCTCCAATTTGTAATGCCTTAATAGGTTCTTTAAAACCACCACCAATATCATTTAAAACTTTTTTCATTGGTATTCCCATTTCAACTTCGTAAACACCAGGGTTATTAAAAAAACTATCAAAACAAACTAGCTTTGTACCTGCGGATTTTTTATTTCCAATTGCTGAAAATTTATCAGCTCCATTAATAAGTATACCGGTAGCTGCAGCTAAAGTTTCAACATTATTAACAACTGTTGGCTTTTTATAAAGTCCTTCAGTAACAGGGAAGGGAGGTCTAACATCAACTTCTGCTCTTCTTCCTTCAATTGATGCTATTAAAGCTGTTTCTTCTCCACATATGTATGCACCTTGTCCTATACAAATATTTAAATCAAAAGAAAAATCTGTTCCAAGTATATTTTCACCTAATAAACCTTCTTCTTTCAAAGAATTAATACTTCCATTTATTGCTTCAATAGATTTTGGATATTCACCTCTTATATATAAAACACCTTCATCACTTCCAATAACATACCCACAAATAATCATTCCAAATAAAACTTTAAGCGGTTGATCTTCTAATAAATATCTATCAGAGAAAGCTCCTGAGTCACCTTCATCAGCATTACAGATAACATATTTTTTTTCTGATTTTGCTTTTCCACAAAAATCCCATTTCATGCCTGTTGGAAAACCAGCACCACCTCTGCCTGTTAAATTTGAGTCTAAAAGTGACTTTATAATTTCCTGTTTATCCGTATTTATAAATTTACTTAAGACATCTTTAAATTGATCTAAGTTTGAAAGCTTATCATCCATTAAAAAACTTGTTGAAGCAAAGCTTTTAGAGAAGAATTTTTCCTGTTCAATTTTTTCTCCTTTAATTATCTCATCAATTTTATCGATATCATTGCCAGCATAGTTTTCACCGTCATAATGAAAAGCTTTGTTTTCATAACAGTGACCAAGGCAAAACATTTCACCAACCTTATCATTACCCAATTTTTCTTTTAATTTTTTCTTTAAAGGCTCCTGTGTTCCAGAGCACATACAAGCACTCCCATTGCAGACAAAAGCTTTTTTTGCTCTATGAGCTGGTCTCAAAAACTCATAAAAACTCTCTGCGCCGTGAATAGTGGATACACCCATGTTATATTCATTAGCTATTTCTTTAATACCACTCGAGTCTTTAGAATTTAAAGATCTTTCAGAAATCTTTTCAAAAAGATTTTTTTTAAGACCAATTCTACCAGATAGATTACTTATATTTTTTGACACAATTTACCCTATTAAATTTTTTAATTATTTATTATAATTCTTTCATTATTGCTATAAATATTAAAACTGTTTTCTTTTACAAAACCAACTAATGTCATGTCAAACTTATTAGCTAAATCTATAGCGAGACTGGTTGGCGCACCTACACCAATTAAAACACCTATATTAGCCATAAGGGCTTTTTGGACCAAATCAAAATTAAGCCTTCCTGAGCAGGTAAGAAATTGAGAACTATCATCAAGTAAATTTTTTTTTAAAACGAATCCGATTAATTTATCTAAAGCATTATGTCGGCCCACATCTTCTTTTACAGCGATAATTTCTCCATTAGCTTTAAATAAACCGCTAGCATGAATTCCACCAGTCCTTGAAAATTCAGATTGGTTGTGTCTTAATATCTCTGGAGATCTAGTTATAATCTCATGATGAATTTTGGGGATAGATTTTAAAATTTTATCTTTCTTAATAATTTCTAAAGACTCAAGAGATGTTTTCCCACAGACACCACATGAGGAATTGGTCAAAAAATTTCTTTTAATTTTATCAATATCTATATTCTCTGAATTATTTATTGTAATAATAACTTTGTTTTGTAATTTATATTGTCCAGTAGGCTCACCACTAGCTTCAATATTCTCTATGTGGCTAATTTTTTCAATTACTCTTTCATTAAAAAGAAAGCCAGTAACTAAATCCTCATCATCTCCAGGTGTTCTCATGGTAATAGATATAGTATTTTGTATCCAATTTTTTTTAATCTTATATTTGAGTATTATTTCAAGTGGTTCTTCAATGGATATTTGATCATTAACTTCATTCGAGTTATTAGATCTAAATTTTATAACTTTATAATTAGAATTCATTTAGCGAGTATATTTAAACTGGTCAAATTTGAAACAACGAAAAGATTAGTTTTTCCAACTACTTGGGTATTTTTTCTTTAGAATGAAACGATTTAGAATAATTGCATAAACAATTATTATTATTGAACCAAAAATAATTGGATTTAATAAAAAATCATACGAAACTGCTCCAAGTATTATAACGATAGGATTTCCACCTGCTGGGGGGTGAGTTACACCAAGCAGTATCATTACAAAAATACCAAGACCAACGGCAATAGCAATTTGCATAAATTGATCAACTGGAAGAAATTTTAAAATCAAAACACCAACTACTGACGTTACTAAGTGTCCAAAGAAAACATTTTTGGGTTGAGCAAAAGGACTTTCTGGATATCCAAAAAGTAAAACCATTGAAGAACCAAATGATCCAGCTAAAAATAATCCATAATGAGTTTCAAAACTTAAAAATGAAAGAGTGCCAATTGTAATTATTGAAAATATTAAAGCAAGTAAAGCTCTTTTAAAATTTTCTTTTATTGTATTTATCATATATTTTTATCTTAAATTTTATTGTTAGTTTAAAGCTTAAGAGCCTTTGAAAGAGTTTTAAAAGGAAGCAATAAACATTCTTTTCTAGAAATATTCCCTAAATTCATTATTTTTTTAAAATCTTTTAGATCTTTTATATTAATTTTTTTTAATTGATCTAAATTTTCATCAAAGAAAAACTCAGCATTTAAGACAAAATCTATAATTTTTTCTATTGGTGCTTGCATAACCCATTTTGAAAGTAAACTTACTGAGGCTTGGCAGTAGACACATGATCTACACTGATAGCCCATATCTTGAACCACATCATCTTTAACTATCAATCTAATTTCCATTTCATCACCACATAAAGGGTTCTTATTCTTTGATTGATGAGTATAATTTTTAATCAGTCTATGATTTTCGGTATTAGATGCAATTTCTAAAATTTTTAAATCCATTATTATTCTTTAATTAAAAGTTTAATGTTTTATATTTCGATTCATGGAAGATAACAATATTTTAGCTGTCGTACTAGCTGGTGGAAAATCTAAGAGATTTGGTGAAGACAAAAACCATATAAAACTGGGAGATAAAACATTGTTAGAACACGTTTTGTTTAAAATTAACAATAAATTTAAAGAGACACTTATTGTCTCAAGTCACAATCAAGAGATAAAAAAATTAGAAAATACCACTGTAATACAAGATTGTCTTGAGGACTTTGGTCCACTAGCTGGAGTATTAAGCTCAATGAAGTGGATCAAAGAAAATAAAAAACAGTATAAGTGGGTTGCAACATTTCCATCTGATACACCTTTTTTTGAAACATCAATTATTGAAGAGTATAAAAAAAGAACCAATTCAAATGAGAGTTTATTATATTTTATAAAGTCAAATAATAAGAGACATAATATTTTTGGATTATGGTCAATTGAATTATTAAAAATATTAGAAAACGATTTAATTAACAATAACTTTAGAAAAGTTGAGGAATGGGCAAATAAAATAGGTGTAAAAACAATAGATATTAAAATAACAAAATTTGACCCTTTTTTTAATATAAATACTAAAGAAGATTTTGAAGAGGCAAAAAAATTATTAAATATAGAATAAAATGATTAATTATAAAAAAGCTATAAAAATTTTAACAAAATCAAAGATAAAGATTAAAGATGAATTGGTAGACTCATCAAAATCAATAAATAGAGTAATTATAAAAGATATTTATTGTTCAGTAAGATATCCAGCTGGAACTAATGCTGCATTTGATGGTTTTGCCGTCAATTCAAAAGATACAAATAAACTTAATAAAAATAATGCCCAAAATTTTAAAATTTTGAAAACTATATCTGCTGGAGATAGCCCCAAATTAAATAAGGTAAAAAAATTTTCAACCGTCGAGGTGATGACAGGTGCACTTATACCCAAAGGTTTTGATACAATTATTCCTATAGAAAAGATTATTTTTCACTCAAAAAATAGATATATAACCATCAGTAATAAAGTAAAAAAAAACCAACACATAAGATATGCTGGTTCAGATTATAAAAAAAAAGATTTGATTGTAAAAAAAGGAACTATTATTCAGCCATCACATATCTTAGCTTTTAAAACACTAGGGATTACAAAAGTAAAAGTTAAAAAGAAGCCCAATATTTTATTTTTTTCAACTGGAAATGAAATTTCTAATGATAAAAATATTGTTAATTGGAAAGTTAGAAACTCTAATAGTCATTACATAAAATCTTTATCAAATAGTTTTTTGTTTAATTTTATAGACGGTGGAATTTTAAGAGACAAAGATGAAAAAATTTTTAAAAAAAAGATAGAAAAAAGCTTTAAATCAAAAATAGACATTATAATAACATCAGGTGCCGTGTCTGCTGGCAAACACGATTTTGTTCCCTTGGTAGTTAAAAAATTTAATCTATCTAACTTTTTTAAAGGTGTTGCTATTAGACCTGGTAAACCAGTGTTATTTGCAAAGTTTAACAGAGTAGAGAAGGCTATTTTTGGACTGCCTGGCAATCCGATCTCTTCATCTGCTTGCTTTAGATTTTTTGTTTATCCATATCTTCTAAATATTCTAGGTGTTAAAAGTGAAAAACCATTTAAAGCTAAATTAAAAAATAAATTTTCAAAAAAAAAAAATCTAGCTAGATTTTTAAAAGCCAAATTAACTTCAACTAATGATGGAATATTAGAAATTGAAGTTCTTAAAGGTCAAGAATCCTTTAGAATCAAATCATTTGTAGAGTCTAATGTTTGGGGTTTTTTTAAAGACGGAAAATCTAGCTTTAAAAAAGAAGAGTTAATTGATTGTTATTCTTCAATTAGACCTAATATGATCTTTTAATAAAACTCATTTTTATTGAAGATTAAAATAATAATTAGTAAATATTGATTAATGTTTGAATTAAAAAGTGAAAAAATAGCAATTCCAGTAGTTCTTTTTGCAGGATTATTATGGTCTTTTGGACCATTGGTAGTTCGTTATATGGATCAACCAGGTCTAGTACCATGGCAATATATTTTTGCGAGAGGATTAACTATTTTTATGGTTTTAAATTTGTATCTGTATTTTGAAGAAGGAAAAAATTTTTATAAAAATTATTTAAAAGTAGGATTCTCGGGTTTAATAGGTGGCTGTGGCTTAGGATTAGCAATGATTACATTTATTTATTCTATAACTCATACAACGACAGCTATAACCTTACTTTGTCTTGCAGCAATGCCTTTTTTCACAGCACTATTAGGATTTTTATTTTTAAAAGAAAGAATATCTTTTAATGTTTGGATAGCTATTGGAATCGCAACAATTGGGATTATTGTAATTGCCTTAGGTAATACTGAAAAAAATTCTTTGATAGGTTTAGTTTTTGGTATTACTTCATCAATTGGTTTTTCAGTTTTTTCTGTGACACTAAGGTGGAGAAAAGAAACTCCTAAATTTGCAACAGTAGCAGTAGCTGGTTTATTTTGTGTAATTGTTGCATTAATATTTATTGCTGTTAATGAGTCTGTTATACTTGCCTCAAGTTATAACGGGGCATTATTTTCGCTGCATGGAACAATAGTTTGCATGGGTTTAATTTTGTATTCAGTAGGTTCTAAAGCTATACCAGCTGCAGAACTGACTTTGCTTTCACTTACTGAAGTAATTGGAGGTATTTTTTGGGTTTGGCTACCGATATTTGGTATCAATGAAGTGCCTAGTTCTAATACTATTATAGGTGGATTTTTTCTTTTTATGTCTATCATTTATTATAGTCTTACGATCAAGACAAATAGAAGATTTATTGCTTTAAATTAATAATAATGGAAAGACCAGATTTTTTTACATTGAAAAATGGTGATAAGGCAAAACTTCCTTTTTCAGAAAAGGAATATCAAAGAAGGTTAAATAATTTAAGAGCTATAATGAGTAAAAATAACCTAGATATGGTTATCTTAACTTCAATGCATAACATTGCTTATTATACGGGATTTATTTATTGTTCATTCGGTAGACCTTATGGTTGTGCTGTGACAGCAAATAAAATTTCAACAATTTCAGCAAATATAGATGCAAGTCAACCATGGAGAAGATCTCATTGTGATAATGTTATATTTACTGACTGGAAAAGAGATAACTTTTTAAAAGCAATTGTTTCAATAATTGGAAGAGACGAACCACCAAAAAGTATTGGAATTGAAAATGATCATGTAACATTAGATATAAAAAATAAATTGTCCTCTATTTTTACATTCTCAGTTTTTAGTGATGTTTCAAGATATTTAATGCAAACTAGAATGATCAAATCTGCAGAGGAGATAGAAATTATTAAAAATGGAGCAAGAATTGCTGATATTGGAGGAGAGGAAATAGTAAAAAATATTAAAGTGGGTGAGAGTGAACTTGAAATTGCAATAGCAGGAAGAGATAGGATGGAAAGAGAAATTGCTAAAACCTATCATGATGCTGAATATATGGATACTTGGGTTTGGTTTCAATCAGGAATAAACACAGATGGAGCACACAATCCAAAAACTTCTAGAAAACTTGTTTCTGGAGACATTCTTTCTTTAAATACCTTTCCTATGATTTCAGGTTATTATAC
>Ga0209362_1001260_pt1 | contig 20588 bp, 11 predicted proteins | sample SaaInlV_165m_DNA_FD_184680 | JGI IMG/M metagenome (GOLD analysis project Ga0209362, IMG submission 184680) | Marine microbial communities from expanding oxygen minimum zones in the Saanich Inlet - Saanich Inlet SI037_S3LV_110m_DNA (SPAdes)... | ecosystem: Environmental > Aquatic > Marine >...
TTCCAGTATTTGTAGGACCAAGAACAGCGATGATTTTATTTTTTGACATTTCTATTTATGGTATATCTAATTTTTTTTTCACCACATGTTGTTGTTGGTAAAGAACAAAAATAGTCTAAAACATGACCGAATCGTAGGGAAAAAAGTTCTCATTTTTTAGTATTATTACTAGTAGATTATCATAATTAAAAAAAATTCTGAATTAATATTTTAATAAAATTTATGAGTAAAAAATTGTGGGAAGCGTCATCAAAGCAAAAAAATAATTCTCTTTTATATAAATATGAACAATTTATATCAAAAAAATTTAATAAAAAATTTAATCATAAATATGAAAATATCTTAAATTGGAGTATTGAAAACACCGAAAATTTTTGGAGTTCTATTTGGGATTTTTCTAAAGTTAAGGGCCTCAAAAGTAAAATGAAGCTAAAAAAGTCTAAAATATTTTATAAAAATACTTTTTTACCAAAATCTAAGTTAAATTTCTCAGAGAATTTACTTACTAAAAATAATATGGACAAAGCATTAACTTTTATAAGTGAAAATGGTTTTAGAGAAGAAAGAAACTGGCGTCAATTAAACGACGATGTAAGCAAAGTTTCTAAATTCTTAAAAAATATTAAGATAAAAAAAGGTGAAAGAATTGCTGCTTATTTACCTAATTCTATAGAAACAGTAGAGGCATTCCTAGGAACAGTTGCGCAGGGTGCAATATGGTCTTCATGTTCTCCAGATTTTGGTATCAATGGTGTGATAGAACGGTTTTCACAAATTAACCCTAAAGTTTTGTTCATTGTTGATAAATATTTTTATAATGGAAAAGAAATTAACGTCCTAGAAAGATTGCCTCAAATTTTAGATAAAATAAAATCTATAAAACATGTTGTCATCACTAATTATCCTGGGGAAAAGTATCTAAATGATCAATATAAATCTGAAAAAGCAAAAGTATATAAATGGAAAGAGCTGGACAAGATTAAAGCTAAAAAAATTATATTTTCTAAGTTTGACTTTGAACATGCGCTAACAATACTTTATTCAAGTGGTACGACAGGAAAACCAAAGTGTATTTGCCATAGAAGTGGTGGAGTTTTACTTCAACACAAAAAAGAACATCAACTACATTGTGACATTAAAGAAAACGATAATGTTTTTTATTTTACTACTTGTGGATGGATGATGTGGAATTGGTTAGTTAGCGTTTTAGCATCTAAAGCATCGATCGTTCTATATGATGGTTCACCAATGTATAAAAAAGAGGATTTATTACTAAAAATTTCAGAGGAGGAAAAAATTACTTTGCTTGGTGTGAGCGCAAAATATATAGACACTCTTCGTAAAACAAATACTTCATTAAAACATAAATATAGATTATCGAAATTAAGAACAATCTGCTCAACAGGATCACCGTTATCAAAAGAAGGGTTTGAATATGTATATAAAAATATAAAAAAAAATGTTCATTTATCCTCTATATCTGGGGGGACAGATATTGTTTCATGTTTTGTACTCGGTAATTTGTTTCAACCAGTTAATTCCGGTGAAATACAAAATAAAGGACTAGGTTTAGACATTGATGTCTTTAATGATAATGGAAAATCTTTAAGAGGTATTAAGGGTGAATTAGTCTGTAAAAACCCTTTTCCATCAATGCCATTAAAATTCTGGAATGACAAAAATGATAATAAATTTAAGAATGCATATTTTAATAAATATTCAAATATCTGGCATCATGGTGACTATGCAGAAATAAAACAAAATGGTGGTTTTGTTATTCATGGTAGGTCTGATACCACACTTAATCCTGGTGGAGTTAGACTTGGAACTGCAGAGATATATTCCGAAGTAGAAAAATTTAAAGAAATTAAAGAATCTATCGTAGTAGGACAAACTTGGGATAACGATATTAGAATAATTTTATTTATAGTTTTAAATCCAAAATTTCAATTAAATGAAAATTTATTTCAAAAAATTAGATTACAAATTAAAAAAAACGCTTCTCCTAGACATGTTCCAACAAAAATTATTACTGTAGATGATATTCCTAGAACAAAGAATGGTAAGATAGTTGAATTAGCTGTAAAAAATGCAATTGAAGGAAATAAAATAAAAAATAAAGAAGCGTTAGCTAACCCGAATGTATTAGAAAAATACAAAAATTTAAAAGAATTAAGTTATTAAATGTTAAAAGATATAGTCAAAAGTTTAAAACCATCATCTACTTTAAAAATTAATGAAATTTCTAAAGAATTAGAGAACAAGGGAGAAAAAATTTTTAAATTTGGTTTTGGCCAGTCACCATTTCAAGTTCCACAGGATATTGTTAATGAATTAAAAAATAACGCTTATCAAAACAAATATTTACCAATGCAAGGCCTTAAAGAACTTAGAGAAGTTGTCGCCAAATACACGTCAGATAAAAAAAATTATATTTATAAATCAGAAAATGTAATTATCGGCCCTGGATCAAAAGAGTTAATGTTCTTATTACATGTATTATTTGATGGGGAAATAATACTCCCAGCACCAAGTTGGGTTTCGTATACGCCTCAAGCAATTTTAGGAAGAAATAAGATAAATACAATACAAACAAATAGAAAAAATAATTGGTTTCCGACTGCTCAAGAAATTGAACAAGTTATTTTAAAAGATAGAACTAAAAACTATTTGCTATTTTTAAATTCGCCAAATAATCCATCTGGACAAATTTGTGAAAATTTAGAGGAGATTAGTCAAATTACTAAAAAATATAACCTTATTATTTTGTCAGATGAAATTTATTCCGAGTTAAGTTTTAATAAAGATTTTAAATCTATTTCTAGTTTTTGTCCGGATAAAACTATTATAAGCACAGGACTTAGTAAGTGGTGTGGAGCTGGTGGATGGAGATTAGGATATTTTATAATTCCAGAAACACTTAATGACTTAAAAAAATCAATTAATGTGTTAGCAAGCGAAACATTCTCTTCTGTCAGTGCACCGATTCAATATGCGGCTATAACTGCTTACTCGAATGATCATAGTGAATTTGTAAATAGTTCTAAAAATATTCTTAAAGCAGTTGGAAATTATGTTTATGAAAATTTAAAATCAAATAAAGTTACAATAAATAAGCCTCAAGGAGGATTTTACCTTATGCCAGAATTTTCAAATAAAAGTTTTTCTACCTCATCGGAGATGTGTGATAATCTTTTGCAAAAAACAGGAGTAGCATTACTACCAGGATCTGATTTCGGTTTTGATAATAAAAGAATGTTAGCGAGATTAAGCTTTACCGATTTTAATGGACAGGAATTTATGAATAATATTAAAAATAATAAAAAAATTGATAAAGATTTAATTTTAAAGTTTGCACCAAAAGTTGTAGAGGGTGTGAATAAGTTAAAAAAATGGTCGGAATCAATATAAATACCAGCTATACATACTCCTTTAATTACTGTTAGAATTAAAATATATAAATAACGTTATACAGGAGTAATAATGAAAAAAATAATAACATCTCTATCAAGTGCTCTATTGATTTTTGTTGCATCTTTATCTTTTGTGAGTGGCGCAAAATCTGCAGAGTTCTTCACAATAGGAACTGGCGGACCAACTGGAGTATATTTTCAAACAGGAAATGCAATATGTAAAATGTTGCATAAATCTGCAATTAGTGCTGAACATGGAAGAAAAAAAGGTACAGCTAAAGCATATAGGTGTACAGCACCATCAACTGGTGGATCAAATTATAATATTGGTCAAATAGCAGCTGGTGAATTTCAGTTTGGTGTAGCCCAGTCTGACTGGCAGTATCATGCAGTTAATGGTTCAAGTAAATGGGAAGGAAAACAGTTCAGTAATTTAAGAGCTGTATTTTCAGTTCATAACGAACCTTTTCAAATTTGGGCTAGAAAAAAAGCAAAAATAAAAAATTTTGCTGGTCTTAAAGGAAAAGTTGTAAACATTGGTAACCCAGGCTCTGGACAAAGAGGAACTATGGAAGAGCTTATGAAAGCAATGGGAGTTGATAATAGTTTCTTTAAATCAACTACTGAATTAACTTCTTCTGAGCAAGTAAAAGCTTTATGTGATGGTAAAATTGATGCCTTTGGTTATTCTGTTGGATTTCCAAATGGTGCAATGGAACAAGCCGCTACTTGTGCAGCTAAAGCCTCTCCTATCAATTTAACAGGCTCTGAAGTTCAAGGACTTATTAGTGGTGCTGATTATTATGCTCAAGCAGTAATCCCTAAAGGAACTTACACAGGACAAAAAAAAGATGCTACTACTTTTGGTGTAAAAGCTACAGTCGTAACATCAGCCGATGTTTCTGAAGAACTTGTTTATTTAGTTGTTAAAGCTGTGATGGAAAATTTTGATGATTTTAAAAAACAACATCCTGCTTTTGGATTTTTGGAAAAGAAAAACATGATAAAAGATGGTTTGTCAGCTCCATTACACCCAGGTGCAATTAAATATTATAAAGAAGTTGGATTAATGTAGCCCAATCGCTTAATTAAATTTAAAAGGCCTGATTTTTTATCGGGCCTTTTTTTATATTAGAGTATCTTTTTTACAATGAATCAAACTATTGATGAAAAAATAAAGAATAAGATTAACGAAGATCTATCACCAACCAAAAATCTTAGTGGTCTACATCTAAAAATTGTTGCAGCAATTGCAATTATTTGGTCTTTATTTCAACTTTGGTACGCTTCGCCCTTTCCTTTCATGTTTAATATTGGAATGTTTAAAGGACTTCCTGCTAGAGCTATTCATCTTGGTTTTGCTTTAACTTTAGCTTTTTTAATTTATCCAATCTCAAAAGAAAAAAAAATTTCTATATTTGATATTTTTATTAGTTTTATAGGTGCTTTTTCTTGTCTTTATATTTATTTTTTTTATGATCAACTTGTTGATAGAGGTGGTGTTCTTTTAAGTATAAAATTTTTAGGAAATTTTGAATTACCAATAGAATTATTAATTGGAAGTTGTGGAATTTTAATATTACTTGAAGCAACAAGAAGAGCCATTGGTTTGCCTTTAGTCATTATCGCTATTTGTTTTTTATTATTTTCATATTTTGGAAGATATGCACCAGAAATAATTTCACATGGAGGACTTTCACTAAATAGACTTGTTGGATTTCAATGGCTTGATCAAGAAGCTATATTTGGAATTCCAATAGGTGTTTCGGTGGATTTTATTTTTTTATTTGTTTTATTTGGTGCGCTTTTAGAGACCGCAGGTGGAGGTAAATATTTTTTAGATTTAGCTTTTGCAATGGTAGGAAAAATGAGAGGTGGACCAGCAAAAGCAGCTATTTTAGGATCAGGAATGACAGGACTAATTTCAGGATCTTCAATTGCAAATACAGTTACAACTGGAACTTTTACAATTCCGATTATGAAAAAAACTGGTTTTTCAAAAGAAAAAGCTGGTGCAATAGAAGTTTCATCATCAGTGAATGGACAGCTGATGCCACCTGTAATGGGAGCTGCAGCCTTTGTAATGGCTAGCTTTATTGGAGTTACTTATTTTGAGATTGTTAAGCATGCATTTTTACCTGCGATTATTTCTTATGTAGCTTTATTTTATATTTCACACCTTGAGGCTTTAAAATTAAATTTAAAAGGCATGGATGATGTTGATGTTCCAAATTTAAAGAAAACATTCTTTTCAGGTTTACATTTTCTAATACCAATTTTTGTTTTGATATATATGTTAGTTTATCTAAGGTTTACAGCTTCGTATTCTATATTTTATGCAACAATTGCATTAATTTTTGTAAACTTCATTAATAAGTTAATTAAACAAACCAACTTCCAAGATGGATTAAAATCTTGGTTTAATGAAACAATTGTTGGCTTTGAAAAAGGTGCTTTAAATATGGTTGGAGTTGGAATAGCAATTGCTACAGCAGGAATAATTGTTGGAGCAGTTGGTTCAACAGGACTAAGCACAAATTTAATTATAGTGATAGAGTCTATAGCTAAAGATAACGTTGCTATATTGTTATTTTTAACAATAATTTTATGCTTGTTACTTGGAATGGGATTACCAACCACGGCAAATTATGTTGTTGTAGCTTCTTTAATGGCAACAGTTTTAGTGGATGTTGGCAATGCGTCTGGTTTTATTTTTCCATTGATAGCAGTTCATTTATTCGTATTTTATTTTGGCTTAATGGCTGATGTAACGCCACCTGTTGGTCTTGCATCATACGCGGCTGCAGCTATATCGGGTGGCGATCCTTTAAGAACTGGTTTACAAGCCTTTTGGTACAGTTTGAGAACAGGAGTACTTCCAATCGCATTTTTATTTAATCATGAATTGTTACTTATAGGAGTGGAAAATATTTGGCATGCATTAGTTGTGATTATTACCTCTTTAATAGGAATATTGGTCTTTACTTCAGCAACACAAGGTTGGTTTATTAATAGATTGAAATGGTATGAAATAATAGTTTTCTTATTAATTTCTATTTCTTTATTGTCACCTGAATTTGTTCTTAATAAATTTTACCCAAAATATAATTATAAAGATATTAATAAAGCTCATTTAATTAAATTAGACCCTAATAAAGAAGTACGCTTTAAAGTTACACGACCAAGCCCATACGGTGAAAGATATAAATTATTTGTAATTAATAAAAATACTTTCAAAGCCGAATATAGTCTTAAAAAATATGGAATTAATTTAGTGAAAGAAGAAAACAAAATAATTGTAGATGCTTTACACTGGAATGGAAAAGCTAAAAAAAGTGGCTTTGAAAATGGTGATTATATAAGTGAACTTAAAATAGAAAATTTAAACAGACCAAATAAGGGAGTTATTTACCCAATATCAATTTTATTATTAGTTGTATTTGGTTATTTAAACTCTAGAAGAAGAGAATGATTATCCACCAGGACCTAGCTCTGAGGGCTTTATTTTTAAAATTTTCCAAACACCAGATGCAGAAGCAATAATCTTATTGTTGCATCTTAACTCACAAAATAAAAATACAAGTGTATTTGTTTTTTTTAAAATTCTTGTAAAACCAATTATTTTATCATTTGCTTTGGAGATCCCAATAAATTTCAGATCTAAAGAAATAGTTACACAGGGTGAATTACCAGTCACTCTGTGTGCAGCTGTTCCCGAACCGGCATCTATTAAAGCTGATAAATAACCACCATGAGTTATTCCAGCTGCATTTAAGTGATTCTCATTAATCGTAGATTTGAACTCATACTCTGATTCAGAAAGTGTCCTAAAGAAAACACCACCATTATGTTTCATGAAACCTGGTTTAAGACTTATTTGTTCAAATTCATCAGACATAATTTTTTTATAATACAAAAGTTAAGATTAACAAAACTATAAATACTATACCAAAAAAATAGATTACAGATTTTTGTAAAGATGATTTAGTCAGCCATTCAAACATATTTTATCCTTTTTTGGTGGACCGCCCAGAACTCGAATCTGGAGTCTCCCGGTTCGTAGCCGAGCGCCTTATCCAATTTGGCCAGCGGTCCCTAATTAAATAATTTTCTCAATATAACAAAATTTTTGATGTTATTTAACTTATAAAATATTATGTTGTATTAGCAATGAGCAAAAAATCAAATGATGTAGTTATAACAGCAGCATTAAGAACTCCTATAGGCACATACAAGGGATCTTTAAAAGGTTTAGAAGCTCATAAACTAGGAGCTATAGCAATTAAAGAAGTTGTTTATAAATCAAAATTAAAAGCAGACGATATTGATGAGATAATCATGGGGCATGTTCTCACTTCTGGACTAGGTCAAAATCCAGCAAGACAAGCATCCATTAATGCAGGCATACCAGTTTCAAAACCAGCGCACATTATTAATCAAGTTTGTGGTTCTGGATTAAGATCTGTAATCTCAGGTTATCAATCAATTTGTTTAGACGAAAATAAAATTGTAGTAGCAGGGGGCCAAGAAAATATGTCTAGAGCACCACACGCAATATTTTATAGAGAGAATAATAAATTATCAGAAAATAAATTAATTGATACAATGATTAATGACGGGCTGATAGACTCATTTAACAATTATCATATGGGAGTTACTGCAGAAAATGTTGCAGATAAATATCAAATTTCTAGAGATGAACAAGATATGTTCGCTTTGAATTCTCAAGAAAAAACTCAAAGAGCCATAGATAAAGATAAGTTTAAAAATGAGTTAATTAAGCTACAAATTAATGTAGACCAGAAAAAATTTATTTTTGAAAAAGATGAACACCCAAGAAGCAATTTGACCTTAGAAGATTTAAAAAAACTAAAAACTGTTTTTAAGAAAAATGGAACAGTTACTGCAGGAAATTCATCTGGAATAAACGATGGAGCAGCTGCAGTTATATTAATGTCTAGAGAAGAAGCAGAACATAGATCGGTAGAGCCATTGGTAAAAATAGTATCCTGGGCAACTTGTGGAGTTGATCCATCTTTGATGGGACTTGGTCCTATACCTTCTGTTAAGATGGCTTTAAAAAGAGCAAATTGGAAAATTGAAGATGTTGAACTGTTTGAAATTAATGAAGCGTTTGCTGCACAGGCTATTGCAGTAATTAGAAATCTTAAGATTGAAAAAGAGAGAGTAAATGTAAATGGTGGTGCAATAGCATTAGGACATCCTATTGGAGCTTCTGGAGCTAGAATTTTAGTAACTTTAATTCACGAAATGATTAGACAAAATAAAACTAAGGGCTGTGCTACTCTATGTATTGGTGGCGGCATGGGTATATCTATTTGTATTGAGAAGAACTAAAAATAATTATTTCTAAAACTTTTAATCAGCAGAGCTTTTTGAATCCAAAACTTTCCATCTAAATTGTGTTTATTATTTAGTTTAAGCATCTTTTTTAATAAAATTGTAATCATTGTACAAATGTTTCATATAAGGTTGTCTAAAAAGGGCTGTAAATGTGTTAATATTGTATTAAATATAATTCTTTTTAGGTATATAAAGCGTTTTAAATAATGAGTGAAAAATTACTTGTTCCAGATATTGGTGAATTTGAAAAAGTTGAAGTAATTGAGCTTCTAGTAAAAACAGGTGATCAAATTAATATAAACGACCCAGTTGTTACCATAGAAAGTGACAAATCTAGTGTTGAAATTCCTTCAACGATTTCTGGAAAAATAGAGTCTGTGAAAGTTAAAGTGGGTGATAAAGTTTCTAAGGGAGATCTATTATTAAATATTGCTTCTTTGCAAAAAACTTCATCAGAAAAGACAATTCCTAAAGTTACAGAAAGCATTATAGAGCAAGCAGAAGCAAATTTAAAACTTGATAAAAAAAAAGAATCTAAAGCCGCAGAATCTGTTGAGCCAAAAAAGCAAAAAATAATTGAGATTAAAAATAAAAATGATATTGATCCATTGGAGACGCAAGATTGGTTAGAATCTTTATCGGCTGTAGTTGAAAAAGATGGAAATCAAAGGGCTCATTTTTTAATAAAAGAATTAATTAATAAAGCTTATCGAGAAGGAGCGAATATTCCTTACACACAAACTACCCCTTATATAAATACAATTCCACCTGAGGCAGAAGTAAAATCTAACGGTGATCAAAATATTGAGAGAAGAATTAGATCATTAATTAGATGGAACGCAGCAGCCATGGTTGTAAGAGCAAATAGAAAATTTCCAGAATTAGGTGGACATATAGGAACATTTGCATCAGCTGCAACGCTTTATGATGTAGGTATGAATCATTTTTGGAGAGCTAAAAATAATAAATTTGGAGGTGATCTAATATATTTTCAAGGACACAGTGCACCAGGTATGTATGCTAGAGCATTTTTAGAAGGTAGATTAAATGAAAAACAATTAGATAGTTTTAGACAAGAAGTTAAACCAGGTGGTCTTTCATCATATCCTCACCCATGGTTGATGCCAAAATTTTGGCAATTTCCAACTGTATCAATGGGGTTAGGACCAATGCTTGCAATCTACCAAGCAAGATATATGAAATATTTAATTAATCGTGGATTAATTAAAGATGAAGGCCGAAAGGTTTGGGCATTTCTTGGAGATGGAGAGATGGATGAACCTGAATCTTTAGGTGCGATAGGATTAGCAGCTAGAGAAAAATTAGACAACTTAATATTTGTTATTAACTGTAATCTTCAAAGATTAGATGGTCCTGTAAGGGGTAACGGAAAAATTATTCAAGAGCTTGAAGGAAGTTTTAGAGGAGCAGGCTGGAATGTAATAAAAGTAATTTGGGGTTCTTATTGGGACTCATTGATTGCTAATGATAAGACAGGACATTTAGTCAAAATTATGAATGAAACCTTGGATGGAGAGTACCAGGCAATGAAAGCTAGAGATGGATCTTATGTTAGAGAAAAATTTTTTGGAAAGTATCCAGAGACACAAGAGCTAGTTTCTAGTTTATCGGACAAAGATATTTGGAGATTAAATAGAGGAGGACACGATCCCCACAAAGTTTATGCAGCGTATGACAAGGCATCAAAAAATCAAGACAGTCCAACAGTTATAATAGCAAAAACCATCAAAGGTTATGGAATGGGTAAAACAGGTGAAAGTGTTAATACTTCTCATCAAACTAAAAAATTAGATGTCGATGATTTGATGTATTATAGAGATAGATTTGATGTGCCCCTAACAGATGATCAAGTAAAGAATATTGAATATTTTAAACCAGAAAATAACTCACCTGAAATTAAATATATCAAAGATAGAAGAATCAGCTTAGGAGGATTTCTTCCAGAAAGAACAACATACGCAAAACCCATTAAAGCTCCAGCAAAAGATATTTTTAAATTTATGAAAGAGTCCACTGGCAAAAAGGAAATGTCGACAACAATGTCCTTGGTTAGAATGTTGACAAATTTACTAAGGGACAAAAATGTAGCTCCAAGATTAGTTCCAATTATACCAGATGAAGCAAGAACATTTGGAATGGAAGGATTTTTTCAAAAAATAGGAATTTATGCACACGAAGGACAAAAATATGAACCCGAAGACTCAGCTCAATTGAGTTCCTATAAAGAAGAAAAAAGCGGACAGGTTTTAGAAGAAGGAATCAACGAAGCGGGTGCAATGTCATCATGGATTGCAGCTGCAACAGCTTACACAAATCATGATATTGAAATGATACCAATATATATTTTTTATTCTATGTTTGGCTTTCAAAGAATTGGTGATTTTGCTTGGGCAGCTGGAGACAGTCAGGCAAGAGGATTTTTGATTGGAGCAACAGCTGGAAGAACTACTTTAGCTGGTGAAGGTTTACAACATCAGGATGGACACAGTCATTTAATTGCCTCAACAATACCAAATTGTGTGTCTTATGATCCAACTTTTCATTACGAATTAGCAGTAATTTTTAGAGAAGGTTTGAGAAGAATGCATGAGAAAAAAGAAAATGTTTTTTTTTATATTAGTACGATGAATGAAAATTATCCACACCCAGCTATTCCTAGTGATAAAAACTGTGAAGAAGGAATACTTAAAGGAATGTATAAAATAAAGGAATTTAAAGATTTTAAAAAAACTAAAATCCAACTTTTAGGATCTGGTACAATTTTAAGAGAAATGATGGCAGGTGCAGAAATTCTTCAAAAAGAATATCAAATAGATAGTGAAATTTGGAGTGTTACTAGTTTTAATGAATTAAGAAAAGATGGAATGGAAGTTGAAAGATACAATCTTTTAAATCCTGATAAAGAACAAAAAGTTTCATTTGTTGAAAAATGTTTGGGAAAAACGGAAGGACCAATAATGGCTGCTTCAGATTATATGAGAGTGAACTCAGACCAAATAAGACCATACATAAATAAAAGTTTTTATTCTTTAGGAACAGATGGATATGGCAGAAGTGATACAAGAAAAAATTTAAGAAAATTTTTTGAGGTTGATAAGGAACATATTGTAGCTTACGGTTTAAGTGTACTTGCTAAAGAGCAATTAATAGCCTCAAGATACGCTAAAGAGGCAATAAAAAAATATAAAATCGATGGTAGCAAACCAATGCCTACAAAATTATAGATATGACCGAAATAACAATAAAAGTTCCTAATATTGGGGAGTTCAAAAATGTTGAGGTGATTGAAGTATTGGTAAAAATCGGGCAATCAGTAAAAAAAAATGATCCCTTAATTACAATAGAAAGTGATAAATCTAGCGTTGAAATACCATCTTCTCATGAAGGAAAAATCAAATTATTAAGCGTAAAAGTAGGTGATAAAGTTTCTGAAGGTTCCAATATAGTACAAATAGAAATTGAAGAGCAATCGAAGGAAAAAAAAGAAACGAAGTTAGAGGAAATAAATGATAAAGCACTACCGAAAAAAAAGTTTTTAGAGACTATAGTAATAGAAGATTTAATAGAAAAAAATATTACAAAAAAAATTACCGCTAGTCCCAAGGTAAGAAAATTTGCAAGAGAACTTGGTTTAGATATAAATCAAGTTTCAGGTAGTCAGAGAAAAGGAAGAATCATAGAAACGGATATAAAAAAATTTATATCTGGACAATTAAAAACAGGTTCAGAAATAAAAAAAGATCAAACAGATAAAATCAAAAACGAGTTTTCACACTCAGACTTTGGTGAAATTGAGACAAAAGATATACAGAGAGTAAAGAAAATTGCATCATCGTATTTATTAAAATCATGGACAACAATACCACATGTAACAAATCATGATGAAGCAGACATAACTGAAATGGAAAAATTCAGAAGCTCATTAACGGAAGTATATAGTGGTGAAAAGAAAAAAATTACTCATTTGGCATTTATAGTTAAAGCCTTAGTAGCATCATTAAAAAAGTTTCCAACTTTTAATTCTTCAATAGATGATATTAATAATGGTAAAATAACTATGAAAAAATATTTTCATATTGGTATAGCCGTAGATACTCCACATGGTTTAATGGTTCCAAAAATAAGAGATGCTAATAATAAAAATATAAGTCATATTAGTGAAGAATTAAAGATATTGAGTGAACAGTGTAGAAATTTAAAGATAGACAAAAAAGAATTCTTTGGTGGTTCTATGACAATTACTAGTCTTGGAGGGATAGGAGGATCTTTTTTTACACCAATAATAAATTATCCAGAAGTTGCAATTCTAGGAATTGGAAGATCACAAAAAAAACAAGTTTTTGTTAATGGTCAATTTGAAACAAGAGTAATGCTTCCTCTTTCACTTTCCTACGATCATAGAATAATAGATGGTGCTGAAGCCTCTAAATTTAATAATGAACTTAAAGAGAATCTTGGAAAAAATTTTGCTTACAAATTAGCTATATAAATATTTCTATGTCAAAAACAGTTTCATTATTTAGTGGTTTACTTTGTACTTTCATTTGGGGAACCACATTTATAGCTCAAGATACAGGTATGGATGACATAGGCCCTTTTACGTTTAATGCTGTTAGATTTTTTGTTGGTTTTTTAGCGGTAGCACCGTTAGCTTTTTTTTTTGAGAACCGAAAATCTTTAAGATTGATTAGAAAGAATAAAAAAAATTTTATTACACTGGTTATTTTGATTGGTTTGTCACTCTTTTTAGGATCAGCACTTCAACAGGTGGCTTTAATCTATACAGATGTCGCTAATGCAGCTTTTTTTACTATTTTTTACGTACCAATGGTTCCGTTTATCATTTTTTTTTTATATAAAAAATCTATTCATTGGAGTATTTGGCCCTCAGTTTTTCTTTGTGTGTTTGGTGGATATCTTTTAACTAATTTTTATAGCGCCACAGTTAGAATTGGTGATGCGCTTGTAATAACAGGAGCTTTTTTTTGGAGCACACACATTATTTTTACAGGTAAAATTGTTGAAAATTATAATCTTCCACTAACAATAGGAGCAATTCAAACTTTAATTGTTGCTTCATTATCATTAATCATAGGATTAATTTTTGAAGATTTCATTTGGTCAAATATTTTAAAAGAAAAATTTCAAATTCTTTATGCAGGAATTTTATCTGGTGGACTAGCATTTGTGCTACAAATTTTTGCACAAAAAAATATTGCTCCAGCTCCTTCTGCAATTATATTTTCATTAGAAGGTGTTTTTGCAACCATTGCAGCTTGGATTTTATTAAATCAAATTTTAGATATAAATAATTTATTTGGATGTTTGTTTATTTTATTTGGAGTTTTATTTTCTCAATTAGCACCGATATTAAAAAAAGATTAATTATAAATTATCATAAACAAAATTATCGAAATAATAATTCTATAAAAAATAAAAATTTTCAAAGAAAATTTGCTAATATAATTTAAAAAAAATTTGATCGTAAAATAAGAAATTAGAAAAGAAAAAATTATAGCCATAAGTATAAAATAGTTAATTTCCAAATTTTGTTTAAGTATATCTCCTAGTCCTAAAACACTTGCTCCTGTCAAAGCTGGTATGGCTAATAGAAAAGAAATTTTAGTAGAGTCTACACGATTAAATTTTAAAAATCTTGCAGCAGTCATTGTAATACCTGCTCTACTTACACCTGGTATTAATGCAAAAATTTGAAAAACACCGATAAATAAAATTGTTTTAAAGTTTAAATTTATAGTTAACTTTTTGTTTGATTTATTTTTATCTGCAAAATATAAGATAATACCAAAAATTAATGTGGTCCATGCAATTATTTTTATATCTCTAAGTAAATAAATTAATCCTGTATTATAAGAAATATAACCGACTATTATAAGAGGTATGGTACCTAAAAAAATTAATAATATTAATTTTTGATTATTTTTAATATCTAGTAATTCTTTTTTAAAAAATAAAATTATCGCAAGTAAGGATCCCAGATGCAAACCAACATCTATTATTAATGAGCTTGATTCAAATTCAAAAAGTTTTGAAACAATAATTAAATGTGCTGATGAACTTATAGGCAGAAACTCTGAAATGCCCTGAACAAGAGATAAAATTAAAATCTCTATTAAATTTGAAAGCATTTTCCTTGGTAACTTAAATATGAGTTAAATAAAACAATTCCATTAAAACATAACTGTTATGCAATTTATAGAATTTCTATAATATTCAACACTTTTGGCTAAAGAAAGGTAATAGTTATTGACCTTGTTTATCTTTAATTAGCTAAAACCTTAATATATGTTAACTAAAAAAGAGTAAAATATGTCTGAAAAAATGTTAAAATTTGTAAAAATAGGTCAACAAACTCCACCTAAAAGAGAGGTAAAAAACAGAAAAACTGACTTTAATGAAATTTATAAAGATTTTATTCACGAAAAAGCTGGCCAGCAATCTAGCAGATGTTCACAGTGTGGAGTGCCATTTTGTCAAGTTCATTGTCCATTAAGCAATAATATCCCAGATTGGTTAAAGCTTACAGCCGAAGGAAGATTAAAGGAAGCTTATGATTTATCACAAAGTACAAATAATATGCCTGAAGTATGTGGAAGAATATGTCCACAGGATAGATTGTGTGAAGGAAACTGTGTTATAGAACAGTCGGGGCATGGAACAGTAACAATAGGCTCAGTAGAAAAATATATTACCGATAATGCATGGGAACAAGGATGGATTAAACCAATAAATATTAAAGATAAAAAAAATCAAACTGTTGGAATCATTGGTGCAGGGCCAGCGGGACTTGCAGCAGCAGACGAGCTTCGTAAAAAAGGTTATGAAATCACAGTATATGACAAATATGATAGAGCTGGTGGATTATTAATTTATGGAATTCCAAATTTTAAATTAGAAAAATTTGTAGTTGAAAGAAGAACAAAGTTATTAAAAGAAGGTGGAATAAAATTTATTCAAAATTTTGAAGTAGGGAAAGACTCAACTTTAGATCAATTAAGAAAAAAACATGATGCAATCCTAATAGCAACAGGAGTTTATAAGTCTCGAGAAATAGAAATAAAAGGAAATGATTTAGGAAATATTTTTCCAGCAATGGAATTTTTAACAGCATCTAATAAAAAAGGACTAGGAGATAAAGTAGAATTGTTTGATGATGGAACATTAAACACAGAAGGAAAAAACATTATTGTAATTGGTGGTGGAGACACAGCTATGGATTGTGTGAGAACATCAGTAAGACAAAACGCAAAATCAGTAAAATGTTTATACAGAAGAGATAAAGAAAATATGCCAGGTTCAGCAAGAGAAGTAGCAAATGCTGAAGAAGAGGGTGTAGAATTTGTCTGGTTATCTAGTCCAAAAGAATTTACGGGTATGAATAAAGTTGATGGCTTAATCGTCGATAAAATTGAATTAGGAGAACCTGATGATAGTGGCAGAAGAAAACCAGAAGTTAAAATTAATGCTGAATTTGAACTTAAAGCAGATATAATAATAAAAGCATTAGGTTTTGACCCAGAAAACTTACCAAAATTATTTGGTTCTGAAAAGCTACAAGTAACTAAGTGGGGAACAATAAAAACAGATTTTGATACGATGGAGACAAGTTTAGAAGGTGTATTTGCTGCTGGTGATATTATTAGAGGCGCATCTTTAGTTGTATGGGCAATTAAAGATGGAAGAGATGCCGCAAAATCAATCAATGAATTTTTAGAAAATAAAGAACTAAAAAAAGAGAAAGTTGCTTGATGAAAAATTATAAAAAGAATCTTAAAATTCTTCAAGATGCACATGTTTATTCAAAAGAAATGGAACATGATGCTTGTGGAGTTGGGTTAATAGCCTCTACTGAGGGCAAAAAGTCAAGAAAAGTAGTTGAATATGGAATTAATGCCCTAAAAGCAGTTTGGCACAGAGGAGCTGTCGATGCTGATGGAAAAACTGGTGATGGAGCAGGAATTCACTTGGAAATTCCATCTGATTTTTTTACTGAAAAAATAGAACTTACAGGACATAAACATGATGGTTCAGATATTTGTGTAGGAATGATTTTTTTACCTAGAAACAATTATTCTGCCCAAGAAAATTCTAGAACATTAGTAGAAAGTGAATTGACCAAAAGTAATTTTAGCATTTATGGATGGAGACAAGTTCCTGTTAACCCAAAAGTTTTAGGAGAAAAAGCAAACCTTACTAGACCAGAAATTACCCAAGTATTATTTAAACATAATGATAAAACTTTAACTGGAAAAGATTTAGAAAGAAAAATTTATGAATCTCGAAGAAAAATTGAGAAAGAATCAATTAAAAATGCCATAGAAGGATTTTATATTTGTTCTCTTAGTTCTAAGTCCATTATTTATAAAGGAATGTTTTTAGCTGAATCAATTGCTGAATTTTATTTAGATTTAAAAGATGAAAGATTTATTTCGAGATTTGTAATATTTCATCAAAGATTTTCTACAAATACAGCGCCTAGTTGGGATCTTGCGCAACCATTTAGAGCAATAGCTCACAATGGAGAAATAAACACTATTAAGGGAAACTATAATTGGATGAGGGTTCACGAACAAGAAATGGAAAGTCCGTTATTTGATGATATAGAAAATTTGAAACCAGTTATATCTCCCAGATCATCTGATTCAGCATCATTGGATAGTGTTTTTGAATTACTAAATATTTCTGGTCAATCAGCACCACTTGCAAAATTAATGTTAATTCCAGACGCTTGGTCTAAAAAAAGTAAAACATTATCAAAAGACCATCAACAATTATTTAATTTTTTAAATAGTACTATGGAACCATGGGATGGGCCAGCTGCAATAGCAGCTACAGACAATGAGTGGGCTATTGTAGCAACTGATCGGAATGGACTACGACCAATGAGATATACCATTACTAGAGATAAAATACTGTGTGCTGGTTCAGAAACTGGAATGATTGAACTTGATGAAAAAAAAATTGTTACAAAAGGTAGATTGGGACCTGGAGAAATCATTGGTGTTAGGATAGACAAAGGAAAAGTATTTACAAATAGTGAAATAAAAAATTATTTGGCAAAAGAATTTAAACATTTTAATAATCAAATTATTGATTTAGATAAAAAATTTTTAATAAAGAATGAAAAATCTGTTTTTTCAGGAGAAAACCTTAGAAAAAGACAGCATGCATTTGGTTATAGTATAGAGGATTTAGAGCTTATTCTTCATCCAATGGCAGAGGACGCAAAAGAAGCAATAGGTTCAATGGGTGATGACACTCCTCTTGCAGTTTTATCTGATAATTACAGGCCTCTTTATCACTTTTTTAGACAGAATTTTAGTCAGGTTACTAATCCTCCAATCGACTCTCTAAGAGAAAATAAGGTTATGAGCTTAAAAACTAGGTTTGGAAATTTAGGAAATATATTGGATTTTTCTAATTTAACTCAAGAAAACATTTATGTTTTAAACAGTCCTATTTTATCTAACTCTCAGTTAGAAAAATTTGTAAATTTTTTTGGAAAAAACTCAATTACTATTGATTGTACATTTGATAAAGACGAAAATCTTGAGAAAACTTTAGATAAAATTCAAAAAGAATCAGAGATTGCAGCAAGACAAGGTGTTACGCAATTAATTTTAAGTGATAAAAATATATCTGATGATAGAATTCCAGTTCCAATGTTATTAGCCGTTGGAGCGGTAAATACTCATCTTATCAAAAATAAATTAAGAGGTTATGTTTCAATTAATGCACAAACTGGAGAGGCTTTAGACACTCACTCATTTGCGACACTTATAGGAGTGGGTGCAACAACAGTAAATCCTTATTTAGCTCTAGATAGCTTGTATCAAAGATTTGAAAAAAAATTATTTGGAAAATTTGGTTATGATGAGTGCATTGAGAGATTTATTCAATCAGTAAATTATGGACTTTTAAAGATAATGTCTAAGATGGGAATTTCGGTGATAAGTTCCTACAGGGGAGGATGTAATTTTGAAACTGTTGGTTTAAGCAGAACGGTTGCATCTGAATATTTTCCTGGCGTTTTATCAAAAATCTCTGGAATAGGATTGAGTGGAATTGAAAAAAAACTGAGAGTCATTCATAAAGAAGCTTTTAAGGGAACTGAATCAGTATTACCTATAGGAGGTATTTATAGATATAGAAAAAATGGTGAAACACATCAATACCAAGGAAAACTTATCCATTTACTACAAAGTGCAGTAGCATCAAATTCTTTTAAAGCTTACAAGAAATATGCAGAAGGCATTTATAATCTTCCACCCATACACCTTAGAGATTTGATTGGCTTTAGAAACAGAAATTTGAATTCATCAATAGATATTTCTAGGGTGGAATCAACGAAGAGTATTTTAAAAAGATTTGGTAGTGGGAGTATGTCCCATGGAGCACTATCAAAAGAGGCCCATGAAACTTTAGCAATAGGGATGAATAGAATTAAAGGTGCCTCTTGTAGTGGTGAAGGAGGAGAAGATGAAAAAAGATTTATTAAAATGAATAATGGAGATAGTGCAAATTCTAGAGTTAAACAAATTGCCTCAGCAAGATTTGGTGTGACGATTAATTATTTAAATAACTGCAATGAAATTGAAATTAAAATTGCCCAGGGAGCAAAGCCTGGAGAGGGTGGACAATTACCAGGGTTTAAAGTTACTGAAGAGATTGCAAAATTAAGACATTCAACTCCAGGAGTAACTCTAATATCTCCACCACCTCATCATGATATTTACTCAATTGAAGATTTGGCCCAATTAATTTATGACCTTAAACAAGTTAATCCCAAAGCCAGAGTTGGTGTAAAGTTGGTTGCATCATCAGGAATTGGAACTATTGCAGCAGGGGTTGCCAAAGCTAAAGCAGATATAATCTTAATATCTGGACATAATGGAGGCACAGGAGCAACACCACAAACAAGTGTCAAATATGTCGGAATACCTTGGGAGATGGGTTTAACAGAGGCAAATCAAGTTTTAACTTTAAATAATTTAAGACACAAAGTTACTCTTAGAACAGACGGTGGAATTAAAACTGGTAGAGATGTTGTGATAGCGGCAATGATGGGAGCTGAAGAATACGGAGTTGCTACTACCGCACTTGTAGCAATGGGATGTATAATGGTTAGACAGTGTCATTCCAATACATGTCCAGTTGGGGTTTGTACACAAGACGATAAGTTAAGAGGAAAGTTTACTGGTACGCCAGAAAAAGTAGTAAACTTATTCACATTTATAGCAGAAGAAGTAAGAGAAATTTTAGCGAAGTTGGGTTTCAAATCATTAAATGAAATCATCGGTAGAACAGATTTATTAAGACAGGTTAGTAAGGCTTCATCAAATTTAGATGATTTAGATTTAAATCCACTTTTTGTTCAAGCAGATGCTGGTGAAAATTTAAAATATTGTGCATCACAAGAGATTAACAGTGTACCAGATACTTTAGATCAAACAATTATTCCAGAAATAAAAAATCAAGTTGGAGAGATAAATATTGTTGAAAAAGAATTTATTATTAAAAATACCCACAGAACAGTTGGGACAAGAATCTCACATTACCTTTATGAAAAATATGGAAACAATAAATTAGACGATGATTTTTTAACATTAAAATTTAAAGGCTCAGCAGGTCAATCCTTTGGAGCATTTGGAGTAAAAGGATTAAAGCTTATCTTAACAGGTGATGCAAACGACTATGTTGGAAAAGGTTTGTCAGGAGCTACGTTAGTAGTCAAGCTCTCAGATGAAAGCAATTTAGTTTCTCATAAAA
>Ga0209362_1001272_pt1 | contig 20506 bp, 11 predicted proteins | sample SaaInlV_165m_DNA_FD_184680 | JGI IMG/M metagenome (GOLD analysis project Ga0209362, IMG submission 184680) | Marine microbial communities from expanding oxygen minimum zones in the Saanich Inlet - Saanich Inlet SI037_S3LV_110m_DNA (SPAdes)... | ecosystem: Environmental > Aquatic > Marine >...
TTGCGTTCTTGTGGAGTGGTGTCACTGGGATGGTCTGGAAGAGATGGATGAAGAATCTACACTCGTAGAAATTACAACAACAGCAAAAGACGCGGAGGCATTATTGTACCAAGATGGCTAGATACACCGATTTCGATTTGAATATGACTCGGCATCCACTGACAGGGGATGTTCCTACTGTCGATGATGTTACTGCGGTCAAGCGATCAGTGAAGCATATCGTTCTTACTAACTTCGGAGAACGTCCATTCAAGACCAAGTTTGGTTCTAATATTCGCGCCCAATTGTTTGAACAGGCTACATCATTTTCGGCTCTTTCTATCAGAAATAATATCCAGTTCGCTCTGGAAAAGTATGAACCACGAATCGACATCATCGACATAACTGTTATAGATGACCACGAACGGAATGGGTATGATGTCAGTCTAAACTTCGTGATTCGTCATATACATACAGATGTACAATTGTCCGTAAAACTATCAAGGATGAGATGAGATGGCAGATCTGTTCACAACAAACAACATTGACTTTGAGTCCATCAAAAGTAGTCTTCGGGACCATCTGAGAACTACAGATACCTTCAAGGATTATAACTTCGAGGGTTCTGCTCTGGCAATGATCATTGATATCCTTGCATACAATACCCAGTATCAAGCATTCTACAACAATATGGTCATCAACGAGATGTTCATTGACACTGCTGTTGCACCAGAATCTATCAACTCAATTGCCAAATCTCTTGGATATCGACCCTCATCAATAACCGCAGCGATGGCAGAAGTTGACATCACATTATCTAACACGGACGATTATCCTCTTGGCTCTTTTCTTCCAGCCAATACTTTATTCACCGCATCAAATGGTGGGCAGTCATACACATTCCAGACAATCGAAACCACACTCGTAACATCAGCCGATGCGCCACAACTGTCGGGTGTGAAAGTCTACGAGGGTACTCTACAGAATTCTCAGTTTGTCTATGACACATCCAAGTCAAACAACAGATATGCCATCCCAGAAAAGAACGTAGACATCACCACAATCAAGGTGAATGTACAGACGAGCGTTGGTGATAACACTGGTTACTCTGATAAGTGGAATCTGTCCGACAGTCTTCTCTCCGTCGATTCTAGCGATAAGGTGTTCTTCATTCAGAAGAATCGAGAAAATCGTTATGAAGTATACTTTGGTGACGGGATAGTCGGTGAGTCGCTTGCCCACGGCAATCTCGTCTATATTTCCTACCTGATCACATCCGGCGCCGCCGCGAATGGTGTAGGTGAGGGAGACACAAGCACAAGTCGAATCTTCACCTCTGTCAGTTTATCCAACGACATTGCAGTAACTTCAGTTGCTCAAGGTGGATCACCACCAGAATCAATTGAATCTGTTCGGACAAACGCACCTCTTTCATATCAGGCACAGAACAGAGCGGTTACTACAACCGACTACAAAGCAATCATCCAAGAGCAATTTCCTAGTCTGGAAAGTGTAAGTGTGTATGGTGGGGAAGATGAGGATCCCCCACAATATGGTCGAGTAATGATTGCAGTGAAACCGTTTAGCGGAAAGTTCCTCACAGACGCAACCAAGAACAGCATTGCAGAAGCAATCAAGAAGTCAAAGGGTGTGATCGGAGTCACTCCTATAGTAACCGACGCAGAATATCTCTACGTTAAACTAAATGTGAAAACCAAATACCAGTCAACCAAGACTGGTATTTCAGAAGATACCATCCGGGCAACCATCAACACGCTGCTCACAAACTATATTGACCTCAACCTTGAGAAGTTCAGTCAGAGCCTATACCTGTCAGGATTACAGTCTCTCGTAGACAACACCGACTCATCTATTCTAGGAAACGACATTAAGATAACAATGGAGAAGAGGTTGGTTCCAAACCTTGCGAGTGCAATTACCTACGCCACTTCATTCACGAACCCAATCCACAATCCTCACATCGGACACGTTCCTGTAATTGGAAGTAGATCGTTTACATTCGTTGATGATAACGGTGCTAGTAAGACAGGAAGTCTGATTGACGATAGTACAGGAAAATTGAAGATCGTAGACAACCTCGGTGTTGTGTTGAAGGAAAATGCAGGTGATGTGAACTACGACACGGGACACCTCACACTCAACCGAATCAAAATTAATGCTGTTGATGGAAATTCTGCCTACCTCGATATTCAAGCCAAACCAAGAGATTCCGACATTCTTGCTCCCCGAAATACGATCATCACTTACGATTCAGCGGACCCAATGGTGATTCAAGTCGCTATGAATGATATCGACAACATTGCAAACTATGGACAAGGATGATTTACTAAGTGCTTCTACCACTCAGAGTTAATCTAGAAGACGGTACAGTATCCGGGGTAACTCTTGCCAATGTCCTGGCGCCTGAACCAATTCCCGGTTACTACACTTCTACCATTCTACCAGACCAACTTCCTGAGTTCGTAGGACTTGAACACACTACGTTTGTTGAGTTCCTCCGGGAGTACTATCGTTGGATGGAGCAAGGGGTCACGCACGGTGGTACAGGCGCAGGTGAGATATACACATCACAACACCTCAAAGACAACCGAAATCCTGACGAAAACATTGACTTCTTCTTCGACATGATGAAGAGAGAATTGCTAGATTCCTTTCCCGAATCATTTGCAGGTGGAACTAACAAGAGGACCATCATCAAGAATATTCGCTCCTTCTATAGAGCAAAGGGTTCTGTTGATAGTGTCAAGTTTCTTTTCAAGATGCTCTTTGACACAGATACTGAAATCTACACTCCCAAAGAAGACATCATAAAGACATCGATGGGAAAGTATACGAGTGATAAGCAACTGCTAGTATCTACTTCCCATGGTGCATCAATCTATGAATCTGAAGGACAGTTGATTTCACAGTTCGATCCTGTGGACCTAGACAAGCAAACAGCCTCTGCCGGTGTGAAGAGAGCAGTGAGATACGTTGGGGAGGGATATGACTTCTTCGCACTAGAACTCGATGCCATATCGGGCATCTTTGATCCTAGTCTTCCAACCGAGATACCAACAGACGGCGCTTCGGTCACAGAAAAGATTCTTCCTACCATCAGCAAAATCACCATCGACAACGGTGGGCAGGAGTATGCAATCGGTGACTCAATCAAAATAACCGGAACCCGAGGTCGGGGTGGTCGAGGGTATGTGTCCTCTGTGAAGTCTAGATCATCTGGTTTCTCTGCTGGAGCAATCAACACTATCGACATCTTAGACTACGGAGTCAACTTCATAGACAGTGATGGTATTACTGTGGAAATCGACACCAAGAACGGAAGTGATGCTTCTATCGGTGTATCTGGTGGTGGAAGTGTGCATCTAACTCGTGGTTTCTATGAGGCGAGTAGTCATCTCGTTTCGAGTAAGAGTAAGATGCAGGACAATCACTACTACCAAGACTTCTCGTATGTTATTCGATCTGGTCTTCCTCTGTATCAATATAAGACCATCATCAAAAAGATTGTTCATCCAGCCGGGTATGCTCTATTCGGAGACTACCTCATTCCTCTTACGGTAGAGTCAGACAGCACGATCACAGGATCGACTGCTGCATTCGAGACTCCCATCATCGGACATTACACCCCATACAACTTAGAGTCGTGGGAAAATCTCAGGAACAACTCTCAAAGCACAGATCTCTTCCCTAATGGATTTAGTGGTGATCTAGAAGGAACATTCACAGAATCAGGAACAAGCGTTCACGTTCTTGGTGCGAGTGGTCCGTTGGGCGACGAGGATAATCCAGGCGGAACCGCAAACCGACCCCAATGCAACCAGTTGGTGTTTGTTGGGACTGACTCTGCTACTGCTGATCATTGGTTGGTATATCCACATCCCAATACAAGAACTATCTCTGGCTCTTCGTATGGAAGTGGGATTACGAATGGTGACGATATTATGATACAAAGAACATTGGTGGTTCATCCGGCGGGCGATGGAACTATTTCTGTGGGTGATTATATTTATCAGACAACTGGCATATTCTCCCCAGAGGCTCAGGGAATTGTTGTTTCTATCGCCGCCGTTGGGCCCAACGGAACCCGCAGTGACCTTACAGTTGCTACATATTCTAATGATCCCTTTATGGCAAGTGATATAAATACAGGACACGGAGGTACATCAGGGTTGATGTACTCTGTTGCAGATGCAGGCGGACTTACAGGGTGGTTTTTGAAGGAGGAACCATCCACGGTAACGACAGAAGATTATGATGGACTCACCTTTGACTTCAAGCCTTTAGTGATCAAAGAATTCCATAGAAAGATTACTCGATGACACAGATCCCATTACGAACAGAGATATGTAAGACACTACAGGCATTGTTCCAAGTGGACTCTGGTCATAGTCTCTACATGATAATATCAAAACCATTTAGTACAGGATCTAATTACACCGAGTCCCGAGCAATGGAACTTGATGTGTGGAAGAATGCCATCGCTGCAAAAAGAATCCTCGACCTCGATGTCTATCTAATGGCAAGCAAGAACACTTGGGTCTATGGAGCAACCTACTCCCAATATACCGATGACTTGGCGTATAATGGAGATACACCCCAATACGTTTCCACAACAAATGGCAACGTATATAAATGTCTGGACAATAACGGTGGCGATGCGGCACAAAAAACGAGTACAACTTCTCCGTATGGTGCCGATACCGAAGACATCCGAACGCCTGACGGTTATGTGTGGAAGTATATAATGACCGTCACCGATGATCTTTTTGACTTCACTACAGATGATCTCATCCCAATCCGAACCCTTGCAGTCGATCCCAAAAACACCAACAAATATCCTGACGCCCGCGCACTTCAATATGATGTTCAGTTCAATGCTGTTGATGGTGCCGTACATACTGTCTTCTTGACAGGAACAAACACAGCATTATTCCCCGCAACAATTGCTAATGGCAAAATCGCTCGATTAGATGTTGATGCAGATGCGACAACCATTCATGTTCGAAATGACGACTTGGTTGGCAACCCAATAGGATATTCTCTAGTAATGACATCGGGTAATGGTTCTGGACTACACCGAACCATTACTGGATATACCTCAACAGAATCAAGTAAAACATATGTAATCGATTCTGCGTTTGGTGTCCCAATGTCGGTAAATGATCAATTCAAAGTCCTACCAAAGACAGAACTTATTGGTGATGGAAGTGGTGCCGTTCTAATTCCGATTATGAATAATGTTACCAAAGCCATAACTCGTGTTCTGGTCAACGACCGAGGATCTGGGTATAAGTACGCAACTGCTCGTATCGTCCCTCCAAACGAAACAACTGGTGTAGATGGTACAGTAGGCGCTGCAATCGTTGGAACTATTCCGAGTCTTGACCCACAGATTCCCCCAGTTGGCGGACACGGATCCGATCCAGTGATGGAACTTAGACCCGACAAGATTATGGTCACTGCATTCTTAGATAGAGAAGAAGATAAGTTCCCGAGTGAGAATGACTACTCACAGTTCAGTCTGGTTCTGGATCCAAAGATTGGCGGAACCGGACCCAACGCAGGCAGGATTGCCGGGTCAGAAATTCAGAGATTCTCTCTAGCCACCATCAGAACCAAACCCGGAGACTACACAAACCAACTTAATTATGTTGTGGGTGACCTCCTTCTGGGCAAAGATTCTCATTCTGCCGGAGCAATCGTTGATATACGAAGTCTCTCAGATACGGTCGCATATATTGATCTGTCGGATGTTAGTGGAGCGTACAAAGAATCAGAAGAGGTTGTTGGAATTACTATGGGTAGTTCTGGTGTATTCTCTAGTTCTGGTAAAAAGGCATCGGTGATTCAGTTCCAAGAGGACAGATACCTCGGAACCAACACCAATAACTATCGACTCACTACAACACTCGGCGTACACCGACCAACAGGAATTGCGGCCGCTGACATTCTACTCGACGCAACCATTGTCGGAGCGTCTGGAAGTACCGGAATCGCAGTCTACTCGGACACGACATCGGCAGGAACTACTGCCAACATCTACGTCACCGGAATCACTGGTGGAACGTGGGGGACTGAGTATGGATACACCTTCGGAGAGTACATTACCATCGGTGGGGGTATCACAGCCAGTATAAATACCATAACCACGCCGGGTCTACAAGCAGGAACAGGAAGAATACTTCACGGACACACTCTAGAAAATAGTATCACTAGACATTGTGAGCAGTCGGAACTAATTCGTCTGCTGATAGACTTCGGAGTGTAGAGGACGACAACCAATGACACAAACTAAATCACATATCCCCTTGTTGTTTGACTCAAACCCATACTACGACGATTTCTCTGTCGATAAGGGGTTCCTTCGTCATCTATTCAAGCCTGGATATGGCATTCAAGCAAGAGAACTCACCCAGATTCAATCCATCCTCCAGAACCAAGTCGAGAGATTTGGTAGTCATATATTCGAGAATGGTTCAGTAGTTGTTGGTGGTGAAGTAGTAGAAGGAAAAATCCATTGGATTCGTGTTTCAGCAGCCGGTAAAGACGCAGCCGGTGTTGAGGGAGATCCAATTGACAACCTTGATATGATGGTAGGACAAGATATTCAGTCGGGATCGATGAAGGGTCGGGTGGTCCATGTTCTTGCGGGACGCGACGGCACGCAACTGGATAAAGGTCAAGTTGTGTTCTTCACCCCATCAACAGTTGGATCTTTTTCACCCAACGATGTTGTCTCTACTGTAGGAACCGATCATATCGGTGAGTCTTTTAGGATTGCAGATGGTACAGTAACTGATGCAGTAGGAACGGATGCTATTTTAGTAACAGTGAACGAAGGATTCTTCTTTGTTGACGGGTTCTTCGTCCACACACCAAAGCAAAGTATTGTCCCCTTCAATTCAACAGGAACTGCTGAAGATAGTAACGAACTACGAGTATTTTCTGATCCCACATCATCGGTTGGTTTTACTGTTTCTCGCATGATCGTGAACTCTTCGGAAGATGAAACTTTACGAGATCCCGCAAGTGGATTTTATAACTTCAATGCTCCCGGATCAGATCGCTACAAAATTGATCTTGCACTAACCTCCAAGGAATTTACGGGTTCGTTTGGGGATGCCTCGACACTAACCTTCTCTGGGGACAACTTCGTCGAATTGATTCGTGTCGTCGATGGAAATACCACCAAGAAGATTGAACATGCCGACTATTCGGCTCTTGACGATTCGTTGGCTCGTCGGACATTTGATGAGTCAGGACACTACACAATTGGTAGTCCTAAACTCCGAGTCACCTCGCACGGAACTGCTTTCACTCCCTCCGACAACACCAACAAGTTTGCCGTGGGTATCGATCCTCACAAATCATATGTTAGTGGTTATGAACTAGAGACTCAGAGTCCGACCTTCTTGTCTGTAAACAAACCACGAACCACCCAAACTCATGCTATCGAAAATCTTGATCTTACACACGGAAATTACTTTGTCATAAACGGTTCGGGCAGCACGTTTCAAGAATACGGACCCGCATACAACGTAACATCTGGCGCACTGCACTACCTCCGTACTAGCACCGGGATATCCTTTGGATCTTGTAATGTCGTTTGCGTCCGAGGGGTTGGTACTACGGGGGCTGGTGCTGAGTATCGAGCATATATTAGTGGTCTGAAAATTGACAACAACAATTACAACATTGGCAATACCGATAATATAGTGTATTTCGATGACTCAACAGGAGCGATGACTGCTGGCAGTCTAGATGTTGAAAGTATTGATGGATCAGTCGGTCCTAAGTTGTCTGGACACAAATCTCTCCTCTTTCCTACATCGGGAAACAACACCATCACCGAAAAGGGACTTGCTGGAGAAGGCCTTCCGGCCGGAACCAGACTTGCCGTTCAGTTGGTGCATATCGAAAAGGATGTGACCGGATCTAGTGTTACGATCACCCCAACAACCCCAAGAGAGTGGGATGATGATCCAGATAGTGGAAACGCGGTAACTAACTTCGAGATTGCAAATGCTCCTGTCATAGCCATTGATAGTAATGGAGAGATTGTAAATCAAAACGTAAGCGACCCGTCCCTTGACGGTACATCAATGACTATCACTTTTGATGGTTCCGTGACTCCTAGTCATCAATCGATAACATTTTTATATTCAGCATATCTGGATTATGACAATGTGCCGGGCGGTGAGTTCTCCAACTTCTACAGAACTCTAGATCTGAAGACTGATGGACAGGACGATAACATAGTATCTTCCGAAATTCAAGAAGTAAATGGTATTGAATACGTTGTGTTTACTCTCACGAAGAGTGATGTTACATCCGTTACGAGCGTTGCGGACCAAATGAGTGATGGGGATGTAGCAACATCTGACGTTATTTTGGATAATGGACAACGATCTTATGCCTATACACTGGGTCGAGTATTTGTTCCCAAATCTAAACTAAGCGACACTGGAGATCAGGTAACATACAAAGTCGCCGTGAGTTTTTCCTATAACAAACATAGCGGAATTGGTCCTGTAACCATTGACAGTTATAATATACCATACGACGCAATTCCATCATTCACCGACAGAGACTCTGGTAAGTTTTATCGCCTACAAAAGTACATCGACTTCAGACCAATTCAATACAAGCCAACTGTTGATGGGTATCAAGTTCGGCAACACTCATTTGGGTTGCCTCTCGATAATCCCAACGAAACCTCACAGATCAGTTATGAGCGATATCTTCCAAGAACCGATTCTGTGGTTGTGGGAGAAGACCGCACTCTTGGTGTAGTATCCGGGATCCCCGGTCTTCTAGGAGAACCCCCCCAAACATCGATGGATGATATGGTCCTATACCATCTCGATATTGAACCTTATGTGTTTGATCTTACCCGAGATGTGCATGTACGGCATGTTGATAATCGTCGATTTACAATGAACCAAATTGGCAAGATGCAAAACGAGAATGATCTGCGATATCGCAGCGACATCTACGGAAAACTTGTGTCTAACGCAATCGCTAGATCGACCGAAGAACCAATTATGATGCATGGAGAAGAGAACCCCTACAATGTGTTCCCAGTTACAGAAGGCATCATGGTAGACGATTTCACTGGACATGCATTTTCTGATGTTGCTAATCTAGACCACAACTGCTCGATGGATAGCAGGCTTGGTGGAGTACGACCTCCGTTCGATGCTTCGGCAATCGAATTTGATGTTTCTCCGGGAACCAACCTCAACGAATCGGACGATGGTATCGTGACTTACGGGTACACACATACTCGAATTGTAGGACAGACCGCCGGAACAGAAACAACTCATCCCAACCCATACGGAGAAGTTGACTATCTTGGTTTCGTAAAACTGAAACCAGCATCCGACTTTTACTTCGACGAAACGGTCGCTCCTTATGTGCTTGTCAATACTTTTGGTGAGAACAACGCATATCAAATTGGTCTGTCTTCCCATCAGGTAGGTAGATCATATGGATATGGAACCCTCGATAAAGAATATCTTTATCATTGGTTAGGAACCAAGGACAATTCGTTCCAGTCGAGAGAGGTAGACCCATCAAGCAGAGAGTATGTCTCTCCTGTACCAAATCAAACCAATCGATATCCAGACCGAATTATGCGGACAGTAGGGAACAAGTCCATCGATGAAAGTGTTGTTCCTTACATGCGGGGAGTTGGAATCACCTTCTCCGCAGAAGGTCTTCTTGGAGGATCGAAAGTCTATGCATTCTTCGATAATGCATCTGTAGGAAGTGCGGATGGATATATTGTAGGTTCTACTGGATCTGCAATAGGTCATATCGAAATCTCAGATGGTGCCTTCCTTACGGGAGAGAAGTCATTCCGACTCTCGGATAGATCAGACAACGACCTCGATCTTGCAAACACAATGGCTGAAACTAAATTCTATTCTCAGGGTCTATACGGAGACTCAGATAATACATCTCGGTCCTATAGAGAATTAGAAACTAGAAAGAGATCTGTCAATTCACCTGATATTATTGACTACTCTTATGACAGAACACAAGACAACAACTACACACCGATCTATGGTGGTATTGAACCTCTTGCACAAGAGATTATTGTCGATTCCTCTAGATATCCATATGGGATTTATCTATCAAAGATTGATCTGTTCTTTCTTGGGGTGGATGGAAGTCATCCAATAACAATACAACTACGTCCAATGGAAGCAGGATACCCTCATCCAAACAAGGTAGTTCCGCTGTCAACTGTTACCGTACAACCAGAAAGCGTACAACAAGATAACGGTCCCAACGACTCCATGGAAACCACATTCGAGTTCTCTTCGCCCGTGTATCTACAATCAGGAAGATATGCTGTATGTGTTATCACGAATGGTTCAGAATACGAACTTTTCACCTCGACCGTAGGAGAAATTGAATTGGATTCTACTGGAGGGCCCTCCGATGATAACATATTCAGCAAAGATGCTGGAATTGGAATCAAGTTGGGAAGTTTGTTCAATCCAATCAACAATGGCTCTAGAGTAGAGAATATGAATCGGGTGTTTATGATGAACATTTATAGGTGCAATTTTGATGCGTCTTCTGCGGGTACCATCAACATGAGTCCTATTGCACCAGCAGGTTCGTATAAGGCACACTCCGTTCTCATCACAGGAAATCAGCAACCATACGGATCAGGGTTTATGCAACCCGTAGCGTCATATGGCAATATCGGAACTGAGTTGAATAGTGAGAGCATTCTTCCTACAGAACAAGACATCCTCATAGATCAAGTATCAAAAATCACATTCCCGTCCTCGGGCAACAACAGCCTATCTCCGGTGATTGATCTAGATCGAGTCGGACTAATCGCTGTACACGATAAAGCATCTACCTTCGCAAATTCTGATGTCCTTGGAGAACTACGAGGAACAGCCGGTTCTGCCAGTAACATTGCTAGGTACGTCAGTAAGAGAATGACCATCCCAGAGCGAATGGCTAATGACATGCTAGTCTGCCTCAAAGCATACGGAAAAGTAAAGGTCTACGCAAAGACCTCCAGTGGTGCAGCAGATTTTGATGGTATTCAGTGGGTAGAACTGTTCCCGACAGTCAGGGCTGATGGTGCTGACTCCTATCCAGCAACAACAAGATCCACCACAGCGGGTGTTCTTCAAGATTATTATTTCCGACCAAATACGCCCACTGCGTTAGGTAACTTCAATACATACAGTATCAAGATCGTCCTATTCAAAGAAGACGGTAACACCTCTAGCCGAACAACAATGTCATATGCACAAGATCTAAGAGCAATTCCTCTTCAAAGCAATGTCTAAATAGGTTAGATCCCCCAAGGAGCGTTTATGTCTGTAACACCACCATACTATGATCCGATCAGTAATCTGAATCTGGCGGACACCTTCTATACTTGGTATCGAAGGACTAATGACATTGTGCAGAAGTTGAACCCGTTAGAGTTGTATGGTCTTTCTGCCAGCACTCAGCCTGGATATGATGGTCTTACTATCGATATCAATACAGCAACAGGAATTGCTCAACTTGGTTATGCGCTTCCGTATACCATTGGGAACGATCATGTTTTCACTGGCGGACTCACGTTCGCGGGCGACATCGTTGCTATATCCGGTACATCCTTCATGGGTGGTAATGTTCAGTTCGAACCGAACGACACTAATGGGTTCGTTACATTCAACAGTGGTGTTGTCCAGTTTGAAACCGGAGTGAACAAGGTTGACTTCTTCACAGATATCAACATTGATGATTCTGATATCAAGGTTACAGATAGTGATATTGACATTATTCGTACGCCGGTCGAAATCGACCTCGCCGGGAATGTCGGGGCGCACAAGGTACTCATTACTTCACTCGGCGGCCAGATCACTACCCTCCCGATCTTTGGATGTAAAGTTCCAACAGCATTCTATCATGCAGTCCAGTTTGAGGAAAGACCCAATGGTGAAGGCAGTTCTCCAATTACCTTTAGCAAGGATACAACAATCGATGCTGCAAGTCCAACAGTAAATTTCCATGCTCAAACCACGAGTGAAAGACAATTCAAAATCTCTGGCAACAATGTTACGTTTAGCGGAAGTGAGGCATCGTGGGAATTCCAAAACGAAAAAGGTGTGAAGTTCAATCCCCTTTCTGCCATTAGTATTGAGTCTGGTGCTACCTTCGAGGAGGATAGCAAACTCGTTCTGAAGGGAATGGTGTATGATTCTGATGGCTCAATGCCCGGAGCAGGGCACGTTCTGATCACAGATGCTGCCGGAAGACTAAATTATGGCGACAAGCAATTTATCTGGAACACAAATAAACCCGGATTAGGTACCGCGCACTTCGCAATGAACTATATGTTGGGAAATATGTCTCATGTAGCCCGGGCTGCAACAGGCCTCCCTTTCGCAGTCCCCCGGTACTATGTATTCTCCAGAAGAACACTTTTGCCCGAGGACTGGGCCAGCAGTCAGTTCCATGGAGCATCTCATGGTGGAATCACATTCCACAAGGGAATCTATTCGATTATCCGCGCACATGGCGCGAGCGGGGATGATAATATCGAACCCATTGCTTCTTATGAAAATGAAAGATATCGGGGATTTGGTGGTACGATGAGTCCCACATTCGCAAAGATCCTTGCTTGTGGTGGGTACAAGACATTTGGAACTCCGTTTCCTGAAATGGGAATAACCTTCTGTGGTTTGACAGGATGTACAGATAATAGAATGAAAAACAAGTACTGGTATGCTGACGTTAATATCTACGAAGGCCACCCAGATCCAACTCTAGAAGACTTGGATTCAACTGTCGGTGGGGAACATTACACATGGAAGCGGGACACCGTCCCAAAGACATACTGGTCCTCGAATATGAGAGCGAATCCAAACGACTACCAAGACAATTCTTCTACCGGCTGGTTAGGAGTGACCGCCGGGACTTACCTACAACAAGGAATTCCTGTGGTTCCAGACGGTTTGCGCCAACTCGCCACGTGGGCAGAAATGTCATCATCTATGAATCTTGGTAGTGGCCACCGAAACACAAATTACACTTCACATTCACCAGAATTATTTTATGAAGATCCAGTGGATTTGATTGGATCGGAGCAGATTGGACAGTTCGGGGGAGTCATTCCTGATATAGAACTTCCGATATCACATTCCCCATATATGTTCAACGTCAAACTCCGATATAATGTCCCGGCAGGAATGAGATTGATAATTGCTTTCCAAATAGACCCGACATTTACCAAAAACTTTCCAAAAAACCAATTTGATAATTATCCCTTCCATCGTGATGATAGTGCGGTGGGTGAAACAAAATCGCCTGATTGGGATGAAGATGACATCTCAGATGACGGGGAGTTTCGACAACAAATATTTACCCCATCAACAAAAGTGAGTTCAGAATCTTTTGGTGGGGACGATTCCCACGAAATTCGAAGATTCCTTCGCATAAAATCAAGTGATTTTGCGAAGAAGGTGTGGCAATTCGCGTTCAAGTATGTCACCAGTCCTTACGTCGAGAATGACGAAGTTACTGGTGTATCTACTGGTGTATCGTGGTCACAAAGACAAGATTGGCTAGCCACTGAGACCAATGGAGGCCATGCAGTCTCAGTATGGGCCTATACTGGTTCTAATGGCACATTCACAAAGTCTGATTTTGAACCCAACGCCCTATATCCCATTCCATATCTGACAGATCCACCGGGTGAGAATCCTACCTCGCAAATAACCGCAAAAAAGGGAATGTCGATAGTCGCTGAAGGTTTGCAATATGGTGGTGCGTTGCTGGCTAAAGATTTCCCTATGAATGATGGTGGGGGTGAGGACCAAACATTCTTGAACTTATGGAATTCTTCGGCCGAGCGAATCGCACCGATTGGGGGTAAGGACACGCGCGCCTTGGGCATGACTTACTGGAATCGGGCAATGGCTCAACTTGCTAGCACTACAAGTTTTGATTTTGGTTTGTATGGTGTTACTGGTTGTGGACGGGACGAGAATGGTAAATTGTATGGGGCAGATGAAACACAACATGAAGACGAAGCGAATTGGACGGATCTGCGGGCGGGCATCAACACAAGTCGATTATACCACGATGGTCCTTATTCTGGACCCAGACCCGAGAGCGAGTATGCATCATCCGTCACCAACATCGGTCCTGATATGGGGTATTACGACAGGGTAATTCGTTATCAACTAAGGAATACTAAGCGTTCGGCAACGGACGGAAACTTGAGTGATACGTCTCTACTATTTGATGAACTAGAAACAACCCTACGGCTACATAACGTGCGTGACAAAAACGCAATGGGCCACAATCATGAAGTAGTATTTGGTCGTGGACATTTTGCTAATGTTACTTGGGATCGACACAAACTGAGACGAGATGCCAAGGGTAATCACAATGGCGCTGAGCCAAGATTAACAACATCATTCATCAATCCCCTCACCGGAGGTGGAACAGCAACCGGAATATATCAAAAAGATGCGAATGATAATGATGTAGAAATCATTCCATGGGAACGAGTTTCGTGGTGGTCAGATAATCAACCAACCACACCATTTTCTTTCCCCAACTCAAAGGCTGCGTTTGATTATTTTGGTGAACTGCCTTCTGTCACCGGAGACATATACGGAACTCATGAAATGGGTGGTGTTGGAAGTGCAACCGGAAAGAGAAAGAACGTCGAACTCCGCGCATTCTTCAATGACAGCAACTCATCTATGTTCTCTCCTTTCAGGCCTAAATCTGGCGGTGAAGGCTGGACACGATGGACGAGCAATGGGAGTCCTGTGTCGAAGGCGTCTGGGTATGGGGAAGTCCCAACTTATGAAAGAACAACCACTTGGGGGAGTGGCTATGTCTACTTCACGGATGATCGGCGAGATCAATTCATAGATCAATTTGACACAGCAACAGCAACCAATACAGTTAACTACGCTACCGAATTTATATTGACCGACCATTACGGAAATCAATATACGGTTGATAATTTCCACCGGGGAACAATAGACAGTGTAAATGAACGGAACGAAACTCGTGGTAGATATTCTGAGGTAGATCTAGACTTTACTGATATTGAACCTGACGAAGTCACGTACACGGGCGATGACGACGGTACTCGCCTGCTCGTTCGTCAGCCACAGGAAGGAGAAATTCTATTACAGATCCCATCTCCTCTCGGTGGAATTTTGACTAACTCGGGTGAATGCCCACATCCACTATATCTCAAATCTAAGATTATCGCTATGGACATCAACGATGGATGGAAAAGAACACCCAAACAAATCTGGGATAGTACATTGACCAAGAATTCGTCTATAATTCAAGCGAGTAGTGTTGCAGTACATGAGATCGATGACACATTTGTGCCGGGGGGCGAATTGGCGGACTGCGAGACAAGATTGGGAAACACAGTGGTGGACACCTCCGGAAATGGAATCACAGTAGATGACCACAAAATTTATGCTGCCGATGGTGAGTACGTCATTCGATTTTTAGGAACAAACATTACCATCCAGAGGTAGAAAGCAAGATCATCAATGGCAACCACATTTAACTCAATCTATGAAATCGCTCTGAACGGGGAAGGTGTTCCTTCTACAACAAGTTCACCACTAAGTAAGTTGTCTGGAAACATCGGGGCAACGAAGTTGTCTATTAGCGACGTATTACTCCCAGCAGCGTCATACACAGGATCCATAACGCTACAGAGAAATCTTTCTATGGGATATTTGATGTCGTTCACCGATGCATATCTGGGACTTTACCAAATTGACAGTGTGGCAGATACTCTCCTAGATTTCCCTTCTTCAACTTCTACCTTAGATATTGATCTTCCGGGAGACTCGGTTCTTGAGCAAGATGCACGACGTTATAGCAATTCTATTACAGAATTTATTCGTGTCGAGGGACAGCGGTTCGCTGATAGCAATCAAGATATCGAAAATTATGATAAACGCAAACTACGAACATATAACAATTTCTCAAAAACAGCCACCAACGGTGGAATGCGTAATCTAGGAATCTCATTCGACCCATCTGTGATGTATGTTATGGGAATTACGAATGAGGGATATACCCATGGAGGATCCTCTTCTGGGTTCATGCTTGGAGAAACCTTTGGTAATGCAACAGGACCAAGTGGATTGGTCGTTGGTATAATGGACTTCACTGCTATAACCGCAGGTACGTCGATTGGTGGACTTTCAGGATCTATAACTGGTGGTGTTTATGCTCTCTTCATGTCTGAAGTAGGACCAACATCAGGTGCTGGATACACGCAATTTATTGTTGGTTCGACTGGTGGAGGATCCTCGTTCGGGGGGACAGGATCGATAAGTTGGATATATGATATCAATAGTCTCTATGTCCAAAAAGCAAAGAACTCTATCACCAAAACAATCAATACTATTATTCCCAATGTCCCTGTGGGGATGACTGTCGGTAGTATTACAGCAGGACATCAAATTCGGGTGTATGATCAAAACGAAGATCATATCGAAAAAGTCATCAAGGGAATCGAGGAGGGTCAGGAAAGATATGATCTGGTCCGAGGATTCTCCGCTGGATATACATCAGGATATCAATTCTCACCCAAGGCATTCGCGTCTTACGAATACAGCAACACACTTTTGCTTGCTCCAACCACAGCAGTAGGTGACTCTGCTTCTGAAGCACAGGAATTGGTCTTCTATATGACAACAGATTTGGCAGGAAAGAGAACCACATTTGAAACTCACGTTAGGTCACTAATGGTAGCCGGGTCGGAAATCGACACTCTCTACAAACTCTCCGAGTGGGGAATTCCAGAAACATTCAAACGATTATACGAGCAATAGACTAATATGTCAGTACCCGCATCTAGACAGGCACTCAAAGAATACTCACTCCGGCAACTGGGCGCACCAGTCATCGAAGTGAATGTTGATGATATCCAAATAGAAGATGCTGTCGATGATGCCCTACAGTTTTTCGCAGAGTACCATTTCGATGGTGTCCAGAAAACCTTCTTGAAGCATGTTATCACCGCAGACGATGTGACTAACGAATACATTGACATGGATGCAATCGATAGTAGGGTAGTAAGCATTGTTCGGATGTTTGAAATCCAAACCCACTCGATGAATATGTTCGATGTCTCATATCAACTAGCACTCAATGACTTCTTCGGCACATTCACTCCGGGGTCGATGACCAACTACACGATCACCAAGCAAAATCTTGCGATGATTAGTCAAATTCTAGATCCCGCAAAGAACTTCCGGTTCAGTCGAGTGACCAACAAACTCTACATTGATATGGACTGGGCAAACGATGTCGAAGTAGGAAACTATATTGTCATCGAGGCATACACTGCTCTCGATCCTCAGACATATCCCGAGATATACAGCGACCGACTTCTCAAGAAATACGTCACTGCTCTTATCAAGAAGCAGTGGGGAATGAACCTCATCAAGTTTGAGGGAGTCCAACTTCCCGGTGGAGTCGCATTCAATGGCTCCCGAATCTTAGACGAAGCGAAGGAAGAAATAGACAAGATCGAAGAACAAGTAGGGGATCTGTACGAACTACCCCCAGACTTTATGGTAGGTTGATCAATGGCTACAAATTCATACTTCAGACCTAGCAAGGTAGACCAAAGGCTTATTGAAGATCTAGTCGTGGAGTCTATCAAGATTCACGGACACGACTTCGTGTACATGCCACGCACCATCGTCAAACTCGACGAGTTGTTTGGTGAAGATGTACAATCTAAATTTGACGATGGACTCAACATCGAGATGTACATCGAGTCGGTAGACGGCTTCGAGGGTGAGGGTGATTTCATCTCTAAGTTTGGTCTTGAAATTCGTGATAGCGTTTCTCTGTCTGTATCAAAGAAACGATTTGGCGAAGTAGCGGCACAGATCGACTCGCCCGCGATCACGCGCCCGCGCGAGGGAGACTTGCTCTACTTCCCCCTGACCAACGGCATCTTTGAGATCAAGCATGTTGAGCATGAAAATCCCTTCTATCAGTCGGGCAAGAACTACGCCTACAAAATCTCATGCGAACTTTTCCAGTACAGTCAAGAAGAGTTCGACACAGGCTTCACAGTCATCGACAAGATCGATGCAGACTTGCGAGACTACGCATTCAACGTCATCCTGTCATCAGGCTCAGGTAACTTCCTTGTTGGTGAGAAGATCTTCCAAGGAGGATCCTTCTCTACGCACACTTTCAGTGCCGAAGTGATCAACTGGACCCTATCCTCCAAGACTCTGCAAATCGCGGGTGCAAGTGGTTCTCTGGACGCTACAGGAGGTCTGACGGGACAAGACTCTGCTGTCTACTACTCAATCGGTAGTACGGGTGACTCCGGTGTTACCACCGACATCCCAACGACTCCATACACAGACAACCGTGACATTCAGATCGAGGCTGATGATGTCTTCGACTTCACGGATGTGGATCCTTGGTCGGAGGGTGGATACTAAAAATGTTCGAAACATTCTACAACAAGTCGATTCGGTATCTCACTGTTGCATTCGGTTCCCTGTTCAACAACATCTATGTCCAACGTCTAGATGGCGCCGGAAACGAGACAGAACGAATCCGGGTTCCTCTTGGGTATGGACCTAAGCAGAAGTACATTCGTCGTTATGCACTAGACATTGATTCAGGAACTGAAATGGCGGACACTCAAGTCACGCTTCCTAGAATCTCGTTTGAGATGACCGGTGCAGCCTATGATCCTACTCGAAAGAGAAATACTCTTCAAAAACGCCATATTGTGGGTGCGGGTAATGATACCACCTATAACAACTATGTCGAAGTACCCTACGACTTCTCGTTCTCTCTGTCTGTCCTCACCAAATTTATGGAAGATGGATTGCAGATCACCGAACAGATACTTCCGTACTTCACGCCAGAATTCAATATAACAATCAACGTCAACGATGTGAATCAGAAGATCGACATCCCCATCGTCCTCGACAGTTACTCTATTACAGAGGACTATGAAGGTGATTTCGATGCACGAAGGCTCATCTCGTTTGATATGGAATTCACTGCGAAATCCTATGTGTTTGGTCCCACAAAGAGCAGCGACATCATTCGAACTGTCAGCACCACGTTCTACGATCATGCAGACGGATTCACATTCAACAACCGAGTTGTTGGAATCAGCGGACCTTCCCACGAACTATCAAGAATCAATGTGGGTGTTACTGGTCCATCTGGTGCAAGTTCTGGTGTGGACAACTTCACCGCATTCACCGTAGAGACTCTTGTTCTTGGTGCATCTGGAGGACTTACTATATGAAAGATAATGGTAACGTAGACAAGAACTTATCAGAGGTGTTCGACGTAGAACCTGTAGTCGAAAACATTGAAGTCATCGAAGGAAAGATTGAATTGGCTAAAGATTCTGAAAATCGAATTTCAAAAATCAACGCAAACTCAGATTATGATTTGGTTCGCCAAAACCTGAAGGACATCATCGACCAAGGCAAAATTGCCATCGAAGGAATTCTCGACGTAGCAGGTGAGGGTGACTCCCCGCGTGCGTATGAGGTAGTCTCCCAACTTCTCAAGAGTACTTCGGAGGCGAACAAAGACCTTCTCGATCTACATAAGAAGAAGAAGGAATTAGAGAAAGAAGACAGTGGTCCGAAGAACCAGACCACCAACAACAACCTGTTTGTAGGATCTACAAAGGATCTTCAGAAGATGATAGGGCGAATACTAAAAGATGACGAAGAGAATAACCAACGAGAACTACCTCGGAAATCCTAATCTCAAGTGTGTTGGGGTCGAGCAGGAATTTACTGAAGAGCAGGTCGAAGAGTACGTCAAGTGTTCCAACGATCCCCTGTATTTCATCAATAATTACGTCAAGATTGTGACACTTGACGAAGGTTTACAGCAATTCAAACCTTGGGATTTTCAAGAAGATCTACTTCGGACAATCCACGACAATCGATTTGTAATATGCAAATTCCCAAGACAAACAGGCAAATCAACCTGCGTGATCTCATACTTGCTGCATTATGTCCTATTCACCCCTGACGTTCGAGTAGGCATTCTAGCGAACAAGCAGGCAACGGCAAGGGAACTCCTACACCGACTCAAACTTGCATACGAAAACCTCCCGATGTGGCTCCAGCAGGGAGTCGAAGAGTGGAACAAGAGTACCATCGAACTTGAAAATGGATCGAAGATCATTGCATCTGCTACGTCATCTAGTGCAGTCCGTGGTGGATCATTCAATATGATTTTCCTTGATGAATTTGCCTATGTCCCGCACGGTGTCGCGGAGGAATTCTTCAGTTCAGTCTACCCTACTATCTCGTCAGGTCAAAAGACCAAGGTGCTTATTGTGTCCACCCCCAAGGGACTCAATATGTTCTATAAGATGTGGGTGGACGCAGAGAAGGGACGAAATTCTTACGTTCCTGTTGAAGTGCATTGGAGTGCTGTTCCGGGTCGGGATGAAGTTTGGCGA
>Ga0209362_1001274_pt1 | contig 20474 bp, 17 predicted proteins | sample SaaInlV_165m_DNA_FD_184680 | JGI IMG/M metagenome (GOLD analysis project Ga0209362, IMG submission 184680) | Marine microbial communities from expanding oxygen minimum zones in the Saanich Inlet - Saanich Inlet SI037_S3LV_110m_DNA (SPAdes)... | ecosystem: Environmental > Aquatic > Marine >...
TGGCTGGAGTCGCAACCGGTGCTATTACCGAAGCTGGTATATTCGATGCGGCAAGTGCGGGGAATATGCTTAGTAGAACAACTTTCGACGTTGTTAATATAGGATCTTCTGATTCTATGTCAATCACATGGACTATAACAGTCTCTTAATATGTCTAATGCTAAAATAACACCGCAATTTCATTATTCGATTGCTAAATCAGTATTTGATGATATAGCAACGAATACAGGTCATTATAATTATTTCGTTTCCGATACAACGCCATGGGACGACCTTGCCAATGTTCCCGAGTACAGTATTTCTGTTAGTTCGGAAACCGATATTCGATCGAATATGGTATCAACCAAAAAGGTTAATATCAGCGACGTATCTTTTGTTGTGCCGGATAATCAATGGGCATCCGGTGAAATTTTTGATATGTATGATGATGTAGTAGACATGAGCACAAAGAAATTCTACGCTATCTCCAATAACAGAATATACAAATGCTTAAATAATAATGGGGGTGTTGCATCAGTAACACGACCAACCGGAACTGAATTATTCAACATTTCAACCCCTGAAGGTTATATCTGGAAATATATGGCAGATATACCAACGGGTTTTATCAATAAATTTGCCGGATCTGGAATGATCCCCATAACAAGGCAGATTCATAATCCTTATTATTCTGCAGGTAATATACTAAACGAAAATGTAACCATCGTAACAGCGGGCACAGCTTATGATGACCAATCTTACCTGGTTATAGCTGGGGATGGAACTGGTGCAGATGGAACGGGAACTGCTACTGCTACTGCTACACTAGACGGTAATGGAGCTGTGTCCGCTATTACTATTACTGATGCAGGGAAGGGTTATACCTATGCCGATTTAACCATAGTCAAAGGGGCCAATGATACTGGAAGCGGTGCTACATTTGAAATTAGCGTAGGTGATTATGGTAATCTAGATACTAATCAAGCTGTAGTCGAGGATGCTGCTGTCGATGGGTCAATATCAACGATCATTATAGAAAATGGTGGTTCAGGATATGATATACCAGGTAATGTAACTGCAACAGTTGTAGGAGATGGGACTGCAGGTGCTATTAGTTTAACTATAACTGATGGGGTTATAACAGATCTAATAATTGATAATTATGGTTCGGGATATCATTACGCCACTATATCTATAACAGATTCTTCTCCGCAACAAAAAGGCAGTGGTGCATCACTCAGAGTTATATTATCTCCTCGAGGGGGGCATGGCTATGATCTCCCTAGAGAGTTAAAATCGACAACTCTCTGTTTATTTAATTCCCTAGACGAAGATAAAAATCACGGTATCATAGTAAATAATGATTACAATCAAATAGGATTGATCAAAGGTATAGAACAATATGGTGTAACATCAAAGTTCTCTGGTGCAATTGGTACGACATGTTATTTAATTGATGCATCCAGTATTTCTCCGTCCGTAGTTATTAATACAGTTATCTATATGGGTACAAAGACATTTAGAGTTATAAGTTATGATGGATCTAAAGTCTTATTACAGTCAATACAGCATAACACAGATCCTTCTGGAACTTTATTTTTAGATTCGGATGCAACAAATACAGCACTCACAGTTACTTCAATATTACTTTCCCCCACTATAAATAGATATTCTGGGGATATTATTTTAGCGGAAAATCGGATAACATTTTCTGTGACAGGTGATATCAATTCGGGTAATCAGGGAGTTAAGTTTAAATCTTACATATCATTCTAATATAAATATAATATATACCTAAAAGAGAATTATTATGTCTTACAATTTTAATACAGATCCTTATTTTGATGACTATGATGAGTTAAAGGATTATTTGAGAATATTGTTTCGCCCTGGCACTGCTGTGCAAGCGAGAGAATTAACACAAATACAATCAATACTACAGAATCAAGTTAACTCTATAGGGAAACATTTATTTAAAAACGGTTCTCCTGTTGTTGATGGTAGACTTAATTATTCTCCCCGAACAGATTATGTTAAAATAAATGCCCCTTCTACGGGGGTGGTATTATCTGATTCAGAGGGGTTAGTATATACTGGGGCTACTTCGGGTGTTACAGGAAAAGTTGTTCATACCGAGATAGCAGATTCGACTGATACGAATGATGTACTTTATGTTAGGTATATTTCATCCGGCACTTCTGGTCAAAAAACATTTCAGGAAGGAGAGAATATAACTTCTAGTGGAAGTGGAACTCCACTTACTGTACAATCTGAAGGATATTCTGACGGAGTTGTTTCCGGTCTTGGTTCAATGCTATCTATAGCTAATGGTATATATTATATAGATGGATTTTTTGTTAAAGTAGTTCAGTCTAATCTTATATTAAATAGATACGATTCAATACCATCATTTACGTGTGGTATTGAATGGGATCATGACATAACAACCTCTGCTACGGATTTAACTCTAAATGATAATGCAACAGGTTCTCCAAATTATGCTGCTCCAGGTGCCCATAGATATTCAATATCTACGAATTTCGTAAAATATCCGCTGACCGTTAATTCGGAAGGGAATTTAACCAATACAGAATCTAAACCAAGATACCTAGAATTATATAGGGCTGAGGCTGGTGTTACTCGCTTAATGCAAGATACCCCTAATTATAGTGTCATTGAACACGAACTAGCTAAACGAACATATGATGAATCCGGCGATTACGTTGTAAGGGATTTTAAATTAAATCTTCTCGAGGATCGTGACAACTTTGTAGAAACTTGGGTAGCGGAAAAAGATTATCTAATCGGTGACGTCATTAGAGAAGATGTTGGCGGACTGGGGTTAACTTACACATATAAATGTGTAAAGTCTGGAACATCGGGAGCAAATAAACCTACATTCTTAACAACATTTTCAACTTTTACGGATGGTACTGTAACGTGGCAATTTGTTAAAAACGTTCATTTAAATTCTGGTGCATATCCTGCTATTCCTCCTGTTACAGACCCAGTTACATATGCTGGTCAAGAAGACAAATATATTGTAGAAATTTCAAATGGTATAGGTGTAGTAAAGGGGTTTTCCCATACACAAACAGGAAAATTAAGATTAAAGAATGACAGAGCTCGAGATGTAGCAAGAGAAGATGGGTCTAGTATTGCTGTATCTACTCCAAAATACATATTGATCGATCTTCCGTCAACACTACCCTCGCAAATGGGTTCTGATTTTATCGACTTTGATATATACGACGAATTCAGTGTTAGTGCGGGGACTAATGTCGGTACTAAAATAGGAACTTGTAAATCAAGGTGGATTGAAAGGGATAACGGTACATTGGGTGGTACCGAATATCGTGTTTATATTCATGATATGTCGATTGATTCTGGATACACCTTTTCTAAAAATGCTAAATGTTTATATATTGACAGTGCTAATACAATAGGATCGGTTAATTTCACTGGTAATATTGCTCAAGTTCACGATAGGTTAATGGGAGCGATAAACGGTACTATCGGATCAACCACTATTACAGGTATCGGTACAGATTTTATAGGAGATCTCAAGGAAGGGGATTATATAACTGCAGATCCATCTGACCCGCTTGAGAAGTATAAAATTACTAACATAACATCGAACGAATTAACGGTTGGTGCCAACATAACTGCTGCCATAACATCATCTATATTTTATGTCTTAAATTCTTACATAGCCAATAATGCTAATACCGCAGTTTATAAATTACCCCATAACTTTATTAAAGATCTGAAGGAGGATGATGGAACTAGTTCTGATACCAAATATTTTATAACAAGAGAGTTGGGTGATACTAGCACAGGATCTAACACATTCCTAGAGATTTCCATTGCAAGCCTAATACAATATTGGAGCGGTGATGGAGTGTTCGCACCAATAACCCCACAAAATTTTACCGTGATTGAGACGAGCGGCAGTAATGCAGGAACTATAATAAGTCCGGCCACAATTGAGTTGACATCCCCTACTTCAATTAAGGTAGAGAATTTGTCCTCAAATACGCACTATACTGTATTCGGGACCATCGAAAGATCTAACGCTGTTCCAGCAACAAAAGAGCTGTCGGTAGAAACTTTTGATTTAACTACTACAAACGTTATTAATATATCAAAAATATTATTAGGTAAAGCAGATTGTACAAAATTATTATCAGTTAAAGTAGCTCCTGCATTTGGTGCTATAGGCTCCAGCAATGATGCCACTAAAGACATCACATCACAATACAAATTAAATTCTGGGCAAACCAGTTTATATTATGGTATAGGATCGATTGAACGAAATACTGCTTCCGATTTAACTGGATCTATTCGAGTAGCTTTTGAATATAATACTCATTTCTTCACCAATAATCCAGACTTTTTCTCTGTTGAATCATATGACAATTCAGCTGATTATACAAATATACAACCAAATCTCAGAGATTCGATTGATTTTAGACCAGTACAAAACGATAATGGCATTGGATTTAAAAATGTCAATTTTGGTATATTAAAATACGATAATCCTATTTCAGTAGATTATTCATATTATCTTCCGAGAATGGATGGAATTGTATTAACCCCCAAGAAAGAGATTAAAATTATTAAGGGTGAATCATCATTAACCCCCCAAATGCCGGCACTACCAGAGGGATCTATGTTATTATATACTCTAGGAAATGTGCCTTACGGTGGGGTCTTACCTTCTTCTGTTAAAGTTAAGCGGAAAAATAACCGTCGATATACCATGAGAGATATCGGTAAATTGGATAAACGGATTGATAATTTAGAATATTATACATCTTTAAATCTGTTAGAAATGGAAACGTCTACAACAGAAGTAAAAGATCCTGATGGATTCAGTCTATTCAAAAATGGATTTATTGTTGATTCTTTTAATGATATGGGCGTAGGTGATTTAACTAATCCTGATTATAAGTGTTTTATAAACACCGGTATCGGAGAATTAACATCACCAATAATAGAATCTCATATTAAATTAAAAGAATATGGAACAAGGTCCCAAAGGGAGGGAAATAACTATGTCGTAAATGATACTATAGTAACATTACCTTTTACGGAGATTGAATATGTTGGAAATTCTAATAGTTCTAGAGTATCAAATGTTAATCCATTCGCCGTAGTTTCGTTCATTGGTGTCGGAGAATTAACACCCGAATCTGATATATGGATTGACACCGAGACACTTCCTGTTATTAGAGATTCAAACTATTAAATTAAACGAGAATATCAATGACCGCTAACGTAGAATCAAAATTACAATATGAAATTACTGCAGAAGAATCAACTGCTGCATTAGTTCAAGCTGCAGTGGAATATAATGCCGCGAATCCGGACACTGCTGTTCCTATCGAATGGGATACCATATCGAATGGAATAGCATCAAATGACCCCGTTGTTATGGGTATTATTGGAATGGCGAATCATCATTCACTTGACAATGAAATCGCGCAGGAGGAAAATAGCTCAGTTGTCGAAACAGCGCTGACATTGACAAAGGGTGAACTAGATAATGAAGTACTATCCCACGCCGCGAAATTTACACAATCATTTACGGATGCATATAATACTGCAAATGGAACTGAATTTGCAGTATCAACAAATGTCGAATTTGGCACCGAAGCTATTACAGCACCGCATGACCCGTCTGGATCGACATTAACTTATCCCGTAATCAATAATTCAACGTGGACACATCCAATTGACGAAAATTTTGATATATCTGGAGTTCCACCCGAAAATGTTATATATGGAAGTGGTCCTTCTGTTACAGAAACAGTTGCAACATATGTAACACAAAATGTTTCATATCAAGTCGCACATACTACATATGAAACGAGAGCTGAATATTCTGAAGAAAAAACATCAAAAATAACATCAAGTTTAATTCCGTATATGAGGGCGGCAACCCTAAAGTATGTAGTAACGGGATTAAAAAGAGATTCAGATTTTAATGTATTTGTTGATAAAATTAATTTATCGGGACACCTTACTCCAGCAACCGAATTAACTGTATCTGTAACATCTGGAACATTTGACGCAAAGAGTGTTGCTGGATCAGAGGATGCTGATATTCGAAAAGTTGATGGAAATAAGGTAACAGCATTAAATGTTGGGGATGTTATAACTGGTGTAACATCTTCTGCAACAGCTGTTCTATTGGGTATAGAGAAAACTACAGGGTCAGACATTATACTATTCGTATCAAATGTTAAAGGTACTTTCGCCGCATCTGAAGATATTACGGGATCGATATCAACTGCAACTGCAAAGATAACTACTGTAAACACACCTACTACAACAAAATCATCTGCCTACGGTAATCTCTACGGGTTATTATCAATCCCTAACGAGGGAAATAAAAAACTATTTGTCGGCGGCAAAGAAATAATCTTTACAACATCTGGTATATCTGATCTATTTTCAGAATCCTTTGCCATTGTTGATTTTACTTCAACTGGTACATTGATGTCCACCCAACCCAAAATAACCAGTATTAGGAATTGGGTAGAATATCCGGTTACTACCTATACAACCCAATCAAAAACAATACAAGTTCGAGGTGAAGACAAAGTTGTCACTAGAGAGGGAGAACCAGTTGCAACTGGTGTAACTTCCGCAACAGCTCAATGGGTATGTCCAGTAGATCCTCTATGCCAAACATTTTTCGTTGAAGATGAGACGGGTATATTTGTAACAGCTGTGGACTTATACTTCGGACAAAAAGATACATCTAATATTCCTATATACGTTTCAATAGTAGAAACGATTAATGGATATCCCGGACCCAATTCGTTCCCGTTATCAGAAGTTTACGTTAATGCTGATGATGTTCAGGTAGATACAGAGAATACAACTACAATAGATTCTAGACCGTATGGAAATCCTGCAAATACCCCAACTAATATAAAGTTTCGTGCTCCGGTTTACCTCGAGGGTGGTAAAGAATATGGTATATATATTAAATCGGATTCGGAAAAATATGTTGTATGGACATCATATATGGGTGATGATGATTTAAGCGGTGGAGGTTCTATACAAACACAACCTCTCCTTGGATCTTTATTCAAATCTCAGAGTGCATCCGTTTGGACAACCGATCAATATGAAGATCTAACATTCAAACTATACAGAGCTGAGTTTGATACCGGTGTCGGTACTTTCAAACTTGTTAATGATGATATTCCCGAGAGTGATGTTTCTCATGTATTTGGTAGAACTAAAGACAATTCATCATTAATTAGAATATCATTACCAAATAACGGACTTAATAATGGGGATTCCATTAAAATTTCTGGTCTTGAAGCTGGCACTTATGCTGGTACTATTCAAGACACCCATATAAACGGAATACATACTGTATCTAATGTAGAGAATGATTTCTTTGTCATAGATACTGGTGTACTTGCTACAAGTTCGGAATATCTAATACAGAAATTTGGTCTTAAAATAACAAAGAATATTAAAATTGATGTTATAAAACCGGCATTCAAAGATAAAATTATACCTGGAACTAATCTCGAATACGAGTACAAGCACCACAGTGATACATTACCTACAAAATTAGTAAATAGACTCAATAAATCTACTCCATCTACTATCTCAGTTCTTAATCCTGTTGGGGAAGATGCACAAGGGACAAGTTTCCATTCGTTAGAATTTACTGCAAAGTTATCAACGGAAGATGCAAGAGTATCACCAATAATTAACATTGCTGGTATTGATGCACTATGTTCTACAAACAGGATTAATTCACCAGATGTTGACGATATCAGTACGGATCTAGATGTATCGACATTTACAGCAACCGCATTGACACACCCAACGCTCTCGTCTATAACAACTACTAATGCAACAACTACAACGGAATTTGGTAAATTTAAAATTGGAATGAACCTTCATATATATGATGGCACATCGAGTGGTACAGATCTTGGTAACTTTATCATAACAGATATATCTGATGATAAGACTACCGTGACAGTAGATTCTGAATTTACTATGACAGGAACAATCCTATACATAGTATATAATACTAGATATCTAGATGAAATAGCACCAATGGGTTCTACATCAGTTTCGAAGTATGTTTCAAGACCACTTCAATTTGTTAATATTTCAACGGGGTTTAAGCTATTCTTTACATATAACCAACCCTATAACACTAACATAGATTTTTATTACAGAACATCTAATTCTGGTATTGAGGGAGTAAATCACAAATCCTTAAAATATACAAAAATTGATAACATCGGAACAAAATCATCTAATAATAAGGGTGGATTTTTTGAGGGTAATACCACTGTAACTGGTGTAGATGATTATGATATCATTTCGGTTAAGATAGTTTTTAATTCTGCGGATTCTAACAAAACTCCTAGACTTAGAGATTTTAGAATTGTGGCAGTAGCATAATGAAGATCGAATCAAATCCGAACCTAGATAAAAATAAGTTCGGATTAATCGTTAATTCAAATAAAAATGATTACAATAAGTATATGGAAGATAAGAAAATTAGAATTAGAATGAATAAATTAGAATCAGACATAAATAGTATTAAAGATATGTTAACACAATTATTGAACAAGGAATCATAATGACTGAACTTTATCTCAGACAGGGAACCGTTTTAGCCGAACCCGCTAACTCAGACCCAAAGAATAGCCCCCTAACCAATGTAGAAGTTGATTCTAATTTCGTTAATCTTAACACTGGTGTTACAAATGCACAATCGACAGCTGCGACAGCTTCGGGATCAGCAGTCGCAATGGCAATAGCCCTCGGAGGATAATATGGCAAATTCATTTAAAAACGCGGGTATAGCAGTACTAGATACGAGAACACCACTCTATGGTCCGGTACCCGTAGATACGGCAGCTGTTATACACGCATTATATATTTCAAATGTAGGTAGTGCCCCCGCTAACGTTGATATCGAAATAACCGTTGATGGTGGGACAACATATCGATATATAGGAAAGGGTCTTTCCGTACCAGAAGACTCTACATTAGTACTAGATAAACCGATTAATTTAGAGGCAGAGGATAAATTGGAATTAACGGCATCGGCCGTAGGCCATATAGAAGCAGTTTGCGCTGTATTAGAAATAGATTAGGACTAAAATATGTCATATTTAGGAACTAGAACTGGTGGTAGAGGAGTATTTATATCTTCGGATTTTAACTCCGTATCATTTATCGGAGATGGAGGATCAAGAGTATACCCTTTACCAGAAACAATTATTCAAGATGATGCATCGGTACTTGTTCATATAGATGGGGTTAAACAGCATACATCCGCATATTCTGTTTCTGGCACTTCATTAACTTTTACGGATGCACCACCAAACACATCCAATATAGAAATTATAATATTTGGTGTAAAATCAGCTGATACTGTGATTACATATAATCCGAACTCAATTTCGATTATGGAGCTGGACACTCTTGATGGCGATCCTGGTCAAGTATTAACAACGGATGGTGCAGGTAATTTAAGTTTCAGTTCTAAATCTACAGAAACTTTGTTTTCTATGGGAGTCACAGTATCAGCAACAGAACTGAATTATGTTGGTGGTATTACTAGTAATATTAATACTCAACTCCTATCTAAGCAAGACACCTTAGTATCTGCTACTAATATAAAATCGATTAATGGAGATTCTATATTAGGTTCGGGGGATTTGGCAATAACAGGGTGGTCATATGCAACAACCCTTAAGTTTGCATAATATAATTAATAAGGAATACAAATGGCTGACAACGTAAAAGTCTTTACACACATAGACGCACAAACAACCACAGGTGATATAAGCATAGTGACAACCGATGCTGAAACGCAAGCAGTTGTTAAAGATGTAATATTTAAGGGTAAATCAACTCATTACCCAACAGAAATGACATTAAAACTTAATGATATATTATTAGGTGAAACTTATACTTCCGGCCCAGATGAGGAGTTGAATGTAGGTTTAAGTGGAAACCTAATAATGGATGCGACTTCTATTCTTAAAGTAAGTATACCAACAGTACCACAAGTAGATTATGTTGCTAAATTAGATGCAGTAATATTCAGTGATAATTATAACCAAACGCTGAGAGATATAAACCTTACACCAATCGAATCAACTACTCCTTACACAAACACGGATGTTGAATCTCATTTACAAGCGACGGGACAAGGGGGTACTAATAACCCTGCAAACTGTGCTTTCGCTGTTATTAGAAACTCTGAGGTACAATACTTTAGGTACTGGGAAGGCGACCTATTTAGACATCATGATGGTGCAGCACCAGCAGAAACTGCAATCACTGTACTTGATGGGAGTGGAAATGCCGTAAGTAGTTATAGTATGTGTACTGATGGCACATTCTTCTATGAGAAATCGAGTAGTACAAGTACAGAGATAAGAGTTTATAACGTCTCTGATTATGTCCCACAAACTTCAATCACCACAGATGTTTCCTACTCAGGACAGGCAAGTAATCAAGGGTCATATATGCTTACGCATGGTGGTTATATTTATACTAAACATCTTTCTGTAGATACTATTATATACAAGACCAATATCGAAGATGGGACAACCACCACAATAAATGTTAATTCTGTAGGTAATTATTCGGGGGGTGCTGTTATAACGAGAGGTTCAGATACTGAATTTTACCTAGTGGAAAAGGGTAGTAATGGGTGGTACAAAGTTAATCTAGCTACTGATTTAGTAGTGAATTATGCGGGCAATGGCGGTATGAACGAAACCACAGAGTATGGGAACAATGCGTTTGAAATCTCTGGTGGTTATGTTGGTGTTATTGACGGCCTCAATATAGTTGTTATTAATGTAGTAGAAGGAACTTATGCTCGTACCTCTGGTAATGGATCTACAAACGGAGGGTACTTTTCTAGCATTAGCAATACCTTTGGATCAAAGAGTGCAGTTGCGGCTTTGTCAATATCAGCGAATTTTGACAGTAGACCGCATGGCTTAAATTACAGTATATATGCCTCTGGCGTAGAAATTACATAATCGGAGAATAACATAATGTTAGAAAATAAAACATCATCCCCAACAGTAGTAGAATCAACAAACATAGTATTTGATTCTGGATGGAAAAGAGTATCAGGAAGGGGTATTAATCTCCCTACAAATCTGTATTCAAATAACACTGAAAGAATGCTCATGTGGTCTTTCGAGATGATATCTATTCGCAATAGCCCAACTTGGGCTATGTTCCATCCCCAACTTCTTGACCTATCCGCGTCTCTGATTGCTGTGGACACAGATTACGCATGGACTGCTAATAAGGGGCCATCCTTTTCTACGATCGGTGCCGATTGGTGGGTGTTGGATAGTGCTTCTGCTGCGATAGGGAAATATAGGTTTTCTTCGACTACGGGGAATGGAAAATGGAATATGCTGCCGGCGGGGTTTAGTGTCAGAATATATTCTGACAGCAGCTTTCAGTCAAATCACGTTGTAGATTATAAATTGACTGTCGTTGAAGCAGATACATCATTACTTGTAAACAGGAATTGATATGTATTTATTTATAGGGGAACTAGGGGAAATACTTAAAGGTAGTTATGAAGAGGTTACAGATATAGAAGTTGCTGATACTTTTTTCCATACCTACCCTTCTTTTTGCTGGAGGGTAGTAGACGGTGTTGTAACTTTAAAAGATGATGCAGATGATATTCTTGAAGCTCACCACGAAAAGGAAAAATCTACTCGATTACAGTCTTTAGAGGATGAAGCTTTAAAAGTAGTTAGAGCGCAACGAGGCCGACTTCTCGCTGAAACCGATCATTATGCCCTACAGGATGTTGACTTGACTGAAGAAATGACTACATACCGTCAAGCACTTAGAGATTTACCGGAGACAGTTGATATAAATAACATCATATATCCAGAGAAACCATAGAGAGCAATAATGTCATATTTAGGAAAGGCTGAATTAAAGGCTTCAAAAATTAAAAAGTGGACTGGTTATGCGACGACTGTGGATGGCGTGTCCTTTGTACCATATAGCAGCACAGGTATGGGTTTCACCCCTTTTAATGAAAATTCAACTTGGGTTACTATCAATGGTATTAAACAGCACGGATCTGCATATTCATTAGAGTCTACACAATTATCATTTGCTTCGGTAGTATCAACAAATGACGAAATTGAAGTGGTTTGTATATTTGATGTTGGTGTTCCAACATACGTCGATGTAATAGAAAATACCGTTGATGTTGCGGCACTGGACACTTCTGATGGTACAGCTGGTCAAGTATTAACAACGGACGGTGCAGGTAATTTAAGTTTTTCATCGGCTGGATTGGGTGATATAGATGGAGGAGATTCGGCGACTGTATATTCAGTCGCAGACATAATAATAGATAGCGGAGGAGCCACATAATGGCCACAATATTAAGACAACGTAGAGATACAGCAGCAAATTGGTCATCAGCAAATCCTGTAATACCAGACGGACAATTGTGTTTCGATACAACAAATAATACTTTTAGAGTTGGTGACGGAACTACAAATTACTCGAGCCTATCCATACAATCTGGACTACCCGGAGAGATGAGCGGTGCTAATAATCTATCAGAAATAGTTACTCCTGCAACTGCTCGAACCAATTTAGGGTTGACAATAGGTACTGATGTTCAAGCCTTTGATGTAAATACAACAAAAAATGATGTTGCGAATGCCTTTACTGCAGCTAATACCTTTACCGAAACGACATTTATTGAAACATCAGAAACAGTACACGAACTTGTGGATCTTGATATTGATCCTGCACATGGTAGTAAGCAGTATAAAACCCTAACGGCAGCTCCAGTTTTTACTTCATCTATTACAGATGGTCAATCAGTACGTCTACGCATTGTCGGAGGTGATACATATTCTGTTACATGGCCAGATCCAGCAGTTACAGCTAATAACATTACATCTGTAAAATGGGTTACATCTGCAGGTAATGTACGGCCAACTGCTACTGCAGATGATGTATTTGTCATAGAAATGGAAGATTCTACTTTATACATTTATTATCTCGGTAGTGCTGTATGAGTATGAAGGAGTTAATGGCTGCAGGTAACTCCTTATCTTTAGGTGAACCTGACCCAGAGGGTGTTAGCTTTGATGGGACGAATGATTATTTGAGTCGGAGTTCTGACCTGTCAGGTAACACGGATTCTAAGACGTTTACTTTTAGTGCATGGGTTTATCTTGGTCACACTGGTAGTGGGTCATCAAATAGTCAATACGGAAAACTATACTTCAATAATAACGGTACATACGGTCTTATAATAGAAACAACGTCTTTAGGGGAAATAAGAGTTAGACTACCGCTTGTTGCGGGAAATGACATTACTTTTGAAACCCCAGATACACAGTATGGGTTTTTCTTTGGGTGGACACACTTTCTCATTTCGTTTGATATAGAGAACATGTCATACAGGTCTATGTATATCAATGACAGACTGGTGTCCACTATCTATGGTGCTGGTTGGACTACAACTTCATCAGCTAATATTGATTTTACAGCGTCTGTTCATTATGTGGCATACTCCCCAACTACTAATCCGTCGGGTGGGGGTGCGGCTGACGGTAGATTACACGGTAGACTAGCACACACTTTCCTAGACTACACATATCGCGACCTATCTATAGAAGCTAACCGCAGATTGTTCATCACTGCTGACGGTAAGCCAGCTACTGGTCAGAGTAGTGTTGATAAGTATCTTAGTGAGAAGTTTGACGCCAACCAAGAGGGAGCAAGCACAAGAGGAATTCAATTTAATAGTACGGGCAGTAAGATGTATTTACTATCTTATGGTAATGGTACTGTATTCCAATACTCCCTATCGATAGCGTATGACATAACCTCAGCTAGTTATGATGGAGTCTCCAAACAGTTAACTGAAGCGATTCAGCCCAACAGCTTGACGCTGAATGATGATGGAACCAAGTTCTTTGTTTGTGATGACTCCTCCAACTCCGTAAAAGAATACACGATGTCCTCCGCATACGATTTGAGCACAGCAGCGTATTCTACGACGTTTAGCGTCACATCCCAAACCACAAACCCAACGGCGCTAGAGTTCAACGCAAGTGGGAGTAAGATGTTTGTCGCGGATCGGACAACAGGGACGGTGTACGTGTATGACTTATCAACTGATTTCTTAGTATCGTCAGCCTCCTATAATTCAGTCAATAAGGTGTTGAATGTCACTAATCTTTATGGGATGCTCTTTAGTCCTGATGGGACAACATTAGTTATTAGTAGATCTGACAACGATACTATTGCCTCTTACTCTTTAAGTGTAGCTTACGATGTTACAACTTGCACCCTAGGAAGTAGTTTCTTTGTTGGTGATTTGGATTCGACGCCCACTTCTATAGAATGGAATTCAGACGGTTCAGTAATAATTCTTGCTGGCTATGCCACAGCTTCAGTCTATGCCCTCAACCTATCCACCCCCTATGACATAAGCACAGCCTCGTATGGTGAGGCAGAAGGTACACCCCAAGCTCCCATTATCTACCTACCCATGAAAGATGCAGCTACAGCAGGGGAAAATTTAGGATCGGGTGGTTCTCAAAATAACTTCTCGGTGAATGGAATACTGGATACGGCTGGTCGTGGACCGAATCAATGGAACTGTTCTGCATCGAAGTTTGATGGGGCGAATGATTATTTGCAAATTAGCGGCAACCTTGGAGCGTCTGATGGTAAACTAATTACATATTCTGGTATATTAAGGGCTGATGGTACTACAGGGGGTAATGTTGGTAATACTATACGTGGCTTTAAAAGTACTGGAAGCGCAAATGTAATTACTGGTCACACCATATCTTTTGGTAGAATATCATGTGCCGTACAGCTTACCGATGAAACTGGAGTTAACTTCACATACGATTACAATAATAATACATCACTACCCTACCACGGAAGATACTGGCATGTCTCATACTCTATAGATGTTTCAGACAATAATAAGAGAACAGTTATTATAAACGGTGTAAATGTGACAGCCGAAGTTACTTGGACATCATACTCTAATTTATTAGATATACATTTCTCATCGATTGTTGCATATAGTTATTCAGCAAATAATATCACACCGACAGCATGGGACGAGCAAACTATAGGTGAAGTGTATCTTGATAATACCTACACCGACCTATCCACAGACAACCCATTCTGGGATGCAGATGCTAACCGACCTAAACCAGTTCGACAAGTCATCTCAGAAACAGGAACAACACCACTGATTGCAATGCCACTACGGGCTGATGATGCTGGGAATAATCTAGGTAGCGGTGGTGATTTTATTGTGTACTCTGGCCCATTCACAGGGGCGAGGGGTGGGTCTGAGTTTTGGGCTAGGAGTGTAAAGGGTAATGGTTCAAGTTCTTATCTAAACGGGAGCACAGGGACAAGTAACAGCAGCGTACATACTCTTGCTTTCGCCATTAATCGAGTTGGCATAACACAGTCTAAGCCGATAATTAACACAGGTGGAGTCAATTTTACAGGCAGCGCTAGTGGTGCTTATAATTTATTCTTAGACAACCAGAACCTAAAATTACACGCAAATAACGGATCTTTAAATTGGGAGACCACCGACAGTAGTGTTGTAGGCGATCAATGGAACATAATACTGTTATCTTACAATGGTATCTCATATGATTTATATATCAACGGCGTTGTCCCTTCTGTGTATACGACATCAAGTGGGACTCCACTATTCCCGTTTAACAATCTAGACATACTTTATAACGGGGGTACTGATGTTTACGCTGACAGCTCTATAGGTTTTTTATGGGCGGATGACAGCTACATAGACTTCTCCCAAGAAAGTAACCGTAACCTATTCGTAGACCAACTTGGATACCCTAAAGACTTAACCCCAGCAATCGAAGCTGGCACTATCGCAGACCCACTCATTTACATGAAATTCGATGACACATCTAGCTTAGGCGCTAACTCAGGCACAGGTGTAGATTTCTCCGTCAACGGTACAGTAATCGCTGGTGCTGATGTAGGCCCTAACGCATAATAGCAGACAAAGGAGAAATAACAATGCTATATCTAAAAGCAATCAATAACAAAGTAGAGAAATATCCATATACACTTGGTCAATTGAGAAAAGACAATGTAAACACAACATTTCCAAAGCAACCCAATCTAGAGACATTAAGTGCATTCAATATGTACCCAGTGACAGAAGTAACACCAACGCTTGCAGATGGTGAGAAGTTAGTTAAAGTCTGGACACCAGAACTGGTATCTGGTCACTGGATTCTGCCACACCAAGCAGTCGCCAAGACAGAAGAAGATTTAGCTACGGAGTCGGAAGTCGCTTGGGATAATCTCAGAGAGCAACGAAATAAGCTACTCGGGGAAACAGATTTCCACGCATTATCTGATGTAAATATGCCGGAGGAAATGACTACATACCGTCAAGCACTTAGAGATTTACCGGAGACAGTTGATATAAATAACATCATATATCCAGAGAAACCATAGAGAGCGATAATGGCATTAACAACAAAATCAGAATTATCTGAATATTGTCTTCGAAGACTCGGTAAACCAGTTGTCGATATTAATGTCGATATTGATCAAATCTCAGACAGAATAGATGATGCGCTTGAATATTTCAATCAATTTCATTATGATGGGATTGAAAGATTATATCTATCTCACACAATAACTCAGGCCGACCTTGATCGTGCGGTGGGTGTTAATTCTGAAACGGCAACAGAAGATTCAGTTTCATCGGTTTGGACGAATCAAAATAATTGGATCGCCATACCAGATTCGGTTGTATCAATTGTTAATGTATATCATCCATCCACAGCATTCGGATCTAATTGGTATAATCAAGCAGCAATGATACGGTCGGGTTTGATTGATTTAAACCCTGCGGCAGATCTTGTTTCCACTTCAATGGCTCGGGAAAAATTAGACATGATTGATACTATGTTCAATACGCAAGTGTCAATTAGATTTAATCATTTAAGTTCTAAACTGTACTTCGATAATACTTGGTCGGAAACTTTTAAAGTTGATGATACTATACTTATTGAATGCTATAGAAAAACCGATCCCTCTGTAGCAGTAAGACTTTATAATGATATGTTCCTCAAGAGATATGCTACAGAACTCATCAAAAGACAATGGGGTCAAAACCTCCAGAAATTCAAAGGCATCGCGATGATTGGTGGTGTTGAAATTGATGCGGATACTATATATACTCAGGCACAAGAGGAAATTGAAAAACTAGAAGAAAAAATAATATCTACATATCAAGCACCGCTTGATTTTATGGTGGGGTAGAGCATGTCTACTTCACCGTTTTTTAATCAGCACTACAGGCCGGAATCGAGACTCTACGAAGAAATAATCATAGAGCAGATTAAGGCGTTTGGTACAGATGTTTATTACCTTCCGCGCAAATTAGTTCGAGAAGATAAATTATTTGGAGAAGATATTTTATCGGAATTCAATGATGCATATGTCATTGAGATGTATTATGAAAATGAATCAATTGGTGCTGGGGAAGCAGATGCCCTTTCTAAGTTTGGATTAGAACTTAGAGATGAAGCTAAATTTCAAGTCGCTAAATTAAGATTTGAACAACTTATATCACTTGATCAAAATCTGATATCCTCTACTCGTCCAAATGAAGGCGATTTAATATACTTTCCTTCTCAACACAGAAAGAAATTATTTGAAATCACCTTTGTAGAGGAAGAAGAATTTGAAAGGCTTCATAACATTCCGGTATTTACATTAACTTGTAAACTCTTCGAATATTCTAACGAAGCTCTTGATACTGGTGTTGCCGAAATAGATGTAATCGAGGATCTTCACTCAACGAACTCAATCGATTTTTATGATATACTACTTGAAGATGGTTCTGGGGAATTATTGTTTGAAAATGGATTTAATATGATACAGGAAAGTTATTCTATAGATAATATAGATAAGGGTTCTATCAATGACTGGCTTCAAGGTGAGTCAGATGGGATAATAGATTTTACGGATTCTAATCCGTTTGGAGAAATATAATGTTGGGTGCTGATCCTTACTATCACGAAATACTGAAAAGAACCGTCATCGGTTTTGGTTCCATGTTCAATGAGATTTACCTGATTCGAAAAGATAAGGGTGGTGTCATTAAACAGAAAATGAAAATACCATTATCCTATGGACCAAAGGAAAAATTTCTCACACGGTTGAGAGAGGATCCAAATCTTACTAAGTCCGTGGCGATATCTCTTCCACGAATAGGGTTTGAACTTGGTTCATTTAGTTATGATTCTGCAAGAAAACTTAATAAAATCAACACAGTAAAGATTCCTAAAGTTGGTGATACTAAGGGAGTAAGTAAGCAATTCTCCCCTGTACCTTATAATGTGAGTTTTGAATTATTTGTAATGGTAAAGAATTCGGATGATGGTATACAAATCATTGAGCAAATATTACCGACATTCTCTCCTTCATATACAATGACAATAAAAGATTCGTCAGAATTAAAAAATAGTCAGGATGTGCCTATTGTACTCGATTCCGTAAGCTACGAAGACTCGTATGAGGGGGATTTTGCAACAAGAAGAGCTATAATATACACCCTAAGTTTTACTGCTTCTGTCCAATTATATGGTCCAGTTACATCATCTGGTATCATCAAGAAAGTTGATACCTCAATGTATGCTGATGTACCTGTTAATTCACCAAATAGAAAACAAACATATACGGTTGAACCAGATCCCGTGGGAGCTACAGAGAATGATGATTTTGGATTCGAGGATTCTTGGAGTAATTGGGAAGATGCATAACAATCTAAATCGAAAAAGGAAACAGAAATGGCATTAACTAAAATAAAAAATACCAGTCTAGATGATGCAGATTTAGTTACCCTAGCAGATAATGGTGTAGGTACTGGGGCGAACCAAATTGTTCAGAGAGATGGATCTGGTGATATTCCAGGTGTTCTCAGGTCGTCAGACGCTGGTACCACATTCGTTGCCCCAACTGGGGATGGGTCCAATTTAACCGGTGTTCTTAAACCTGGTGACGCCCACGATGTATTAGTATCTGGTACAAATATAAAATCGATTAATGGCGATTCTATATTAGGTTCGGGGGATTTGGGAGTTGGGGATAAAGATGTTTTTAGCATCTTGAAAAAAATTGACGTACCCATTGGTCTGTGTCCGAATCATTATAATGATAATGTCGATTTTAAATATTGGACAACAACTAATTTAATAATAGTACACAATCCTAGTCCCAATAAGATATATGTTATTAATAAATTGGATCCCGAAGGAGAGGTAAAGACCTATACTTATTCAGGATTAGTAGCATTTGACATCATAAGTGATACACTTGCTCTTGCTACTACATTCGATACATCAGGATCATCAGGATCAAATCCTAGTGTGGTATTCAAAATAGAGATATCAGGAACCACATTTACTAAGGGTGCAGATAGTAATATCCTGGCTACCGCTATGAGCAGTAGTTCATACAGTAGTACTACATGGTCTAATAGTAGCTCGACTTATGATTCTAACCACCAAGTCAATGGTATGATCGTCACTAGTCCTGATCAAGCCTTCATCGATGTCATGGCAAGTCGCACCGCCTTTGGGATAACCTACTACGCGAGTGGTTCTTGTGCGGTCGATATAAATGGCACTAGCCTAAACGATGCTCCAATTATTGGGACTCCGTCCGATCCCGACGAAGAGTGTTCAGGTTTCAAGACTTTTAAAAAGGTAAGTCCAAATCAATGCATTGTATCTTATAGACCCGGGGCGGGGGGATATGCCTCTATGTGGTTATTGAGCATTGATGGAAATAATGCTACCTCAGGTGATAGAATTAAGATACTAAAGAGTCTTCAATTAGATGCTGATGAGGATGGCAATTTGCAGCATTCTCATCCATGGCCATATGGATTTTGTGTCGAAAGTAATATGTATCAAGAAGGATCCCTCGGAGAAGGATATGCTAGTAATATTTTCACTTTCGATATACACGCAAGTTCTTCAGAAGCGTCGACACACAAACGACATTCCTGGCTAGAAATAGTTGGGGCAAACACCATCCTGAATTTAGTAACTGCGACAATCGAAAGTAACTCTTTAGCTGGATCCGTTACTTTCGCTAGGGATAGAAAAAATGTTAACGCCTCCTCCGGTGGCGTATCTGATTATGCGGTCCCATACAGAATTATCAAAGGCGTTCGCGATGATGAGATATGTCTGTGTTATCTCGACTCCGCGATAGGGGGAAAATATGCAATTCGATATTGGCACTGGGATCAAGCAGGTAGTAATGGCCTCACAAGTCAACTGAACAGTTCTTCGAGTACCCCAGCTTCTTTGGACCTTCCATACAGTTATGCGATGGCTGGGGGTTCCCCAAGTCATATGTCAAGAATA
>Ga0209362_1001281_pt1 | contig 20428 bp, 20 predicted proteins | sample SaaInlV_165m_DNA_FD_184680 | JGI IMG/M metagenome (GOLD analysis project Ga0209362, IMG submission 184680) | Marine microbial communities from expanding oxygen minimum zones in the Saanich Inlet - Saanich Inlet SI037_S3LV_110m_DNA (SPAdes)... | ecosystem: Environmental > Aquatic > Marine >...
TGCCTCGTAGCATGGCGTAATGTAGGTTTTATTGTGTAAACATACAAGTTATGTAGCCGTAGATGGAGAGTCAAGTATGGGTTAGTCTACTTTTAGATAGTGACAAAAAAAGCGCCGCTTGCGCGGCGCTTTTTGACAAACATAAAAGTAATTGGATTTAGAACTGCGACCCTTCCTTTACGGGCAATTGCTCTGTTTTATGTGTCGAAGGTGCAGAGAATCTTTTCCAAATCATTTCTTGTTTACCATATAATCGAATGGATTATGAGGTACTATAGTCCAAGGTTCTAATCTCGTCAAATTTTGGACTATATTTGTTCTTCTATTTTAAAACATCCTTGCTCGCAGGCCATTACAAATGATTCGCCCGCGCCTTTGAGTTCTTCCCATTCACGACGTATGCGCCGTGCATCTTCCTGACAGATTTCGCCGTCTTTGTCATAACTTTGCGAGACTTCGCGAAGAAGGTCGGAAAACTCGGCCACTAGTCGATGAGTATTGGCAAAGAGGTTTTCGGCGGCATTCTCGCCCACCTTGGGATTCGGGGAGAAAAACCCGTCGGCTTGCTGGCAAACCCACGCGACTAGGTTTTCATCGCCTGTGGCTTCGAATATCTTGGCAACTCGGTCGAGCGGGTTATTGGTTCCGTTTTCATCTTCTTCGTCATTGGGTTGGCACCACTTATACAGAAGGGAGGAAGAAAGATTCATATCGGATGCAATCGCCTTTACGCCGACGTTTTCCATGGATTCCTTTAGAACTTCGTGTGATTTCATATTTAATTTCCATTAATTTTACACGGTGTGAGCCTTCTTAGCTATTATAAATTGGTGCGAATTTTATAATGCCTCAAGAGCTAGACCTCTAAAAGCTTTTGAGCGTGGCTTACTGTGGCTTTCCCCAAACCGTTGAGATCGTAGCCTCCTTCCAAAACTGAGATAACTTTGCCATCGGCATATTCCTTGGCGAGGTCGAGTACGATTTCGGTTAGGGAACTGAAGTCTTCGTCGTTCAAACGAAACTGCCCTAGCGGATCACCTGCTCGAGAGTCAAATCCTGCGGAAATTAGAATGATTTCTGGTCGAAACTTGTTCATGGAGGCGAGTAGATCCTGACCGAAAGCATTTTCCACTATTTTGTCGCGACCTGAACCTGCGGGGTAGGGGCGATTGAGGGTGGAACCCAACCCTTTACCTTTGCCCGTTTCTTCTAGTTTGCCCGTCCCGGGGTACCAAGGCGACTGGTGAGTGCTAAAGAAAAAAACGGTTTCGTCCTCGTAGAATACGTCTTGGGTTCCGTTGCCGTGATGCACGTCCCAATCAACGATAAGAATTTTGCCTATGCCGTGTTTTTTTTGGGCGTAACGAGCTGCGATGGCGATATTGTTAAAAATACAGAACCCCATGCCTTTATCTGGAGTGGCGTGATGTCCTGGTGGTCGGACGACGCAAAAGGCATTGGATGCGCTGCCCGCAAGGACTTTGTCCACTGCGGTAAGGGTTGCTCCTGCAGCTAGACGGCCTATATCGAGTGAGGCGGGGCAAATGGCAGTGTCGCCTGTGCTTAGCTGAGTCTTCTTCGCTGCCACATCTGCTTTAACGGCCTTTAGGTATTTCCCGGAGTGACAACGGAGGACATCGCCATCCTCACAGGGACGTGGTTCAACTTTGCGAAACTTGTCGGATATGCCGGCACTGTCGAGCGCCTTGAGGACAGCTTTGTTGCGATCGGGTTGTTCAGGATGGCCGAATCCGGTGACGTGTTTTTCGAAGTCGAGGTCGGAGACGAGGATGGAGTTAGACGATTTCATTTTTAGGTCGTCTTCCGTTGGTGAGAAAAGATTCTTTAACCTTCTCGGCTTTTCTTGGACTCGGTTATGAGGTCGTGAAAGGCTTGAAAGAGGTCGTTTGCATCATTTGGTCCAGGAGCTCCCTCAGGATGGTATTGAACTGAAAAAACCGGAAGATCCTTATGGCGAAGTCCAGATACGGTTTCGTCATTTAAGTTGTATTCCGTGATCACCGCATCGCAGCTTTCGATTTCCTCGGCACTGGATGCAAAACCGTGATTTTGGGCCGTAATCGCTACTCGGCCTTGCTCCACATTTTGAACGGGCTGATTCCCGCCTCTGTGCCCGAATTTTAGCTTATAGGTATTAGCCCCGAGAGCGTGAGAAATAATTTGGTGTCCGAGGCAAATTCCGAATACGGGAAAGTCGGGCAAGAGATCACGAACGGAATCGTGGGCATAGGTGACGGCGGAAGGGTCACCCGGACCATTGGAAAGAAAAATGGCATCCGGGTTAAGTGCCCTAGCTTCCTTTGCCGTTGCGTTTGCCGGTAATACGTGAACTTCGAATCCATGTCTTCGAAGGTTTCGAAAGATAGACCATTTTGCCCCAAAGTCGAAGGCGACCACACGGTATTTAGTATTTTTCGTGGTGTCCTTGCTTAGGTTCGTGCCCGCAACGGTAAAGCAATTGCTCTTGGTGGATTCGGGATCCCATTCGTAGGTTTCGCTGCAACTGACTTCCTTTACGTAGTCGATTCCCACTAGACCCGGCCATTCGTTCGCTTTGGCGAGTGCTTCCTCATCCGATAGGCCTTCCGTACTTAAGCAGCTTTTGAGCGCCCCCTTGATTCGTATGCGTTTTGTAATAGCACGAGTGTCCACGCCTTCAATTCCAGGGATGCCATGCTCTGCGAGAAAATCATGCAGGTTGGAGGTTGCCCGCCAGTTGCTCACAACGGGGCTCAGTTCGCGTACGACGAAGCCAGCCGCTTTGGGTCCGTCGGATTCCTCGTCTCCGGGGATGATTCCATAGTTGCCGATCTGGGGAGCCGTCATAGTGACGACTTGTCCATAGTATGAAGGGTCGGTGAGGATTTCTTGATACCCAGTCATACTGGTATTAAATACGGCTTCACCGACTACGGTGGCTTTGCCCCCAAAAGCTCTACCTCTGAATACGCTGCCATCTTCCAAGGCAAAGACTGCTTCTTGTTCTTCTTTCATTCGGTTGTCGTGCTTTTCGATAGCCTGTTGCTTTCAAAGTGGCAAACCGATTTGCGATTTCTTTGCTGCAACTCTCTAGTTTCGAACCTTTACCGTTGTTTTGACCAGCGGTAAAAAATAGATCCCAGAACGCTCACTGAGACGATCAAATTTGCAATCTTCATAACAACACCACCGGATCTTTGGTCTTCGAGTGGGGTTACGTCGATGATGCGCTCGGCGTAAAAATAGGTGTCGTAAAGAACTTCTTTAGAAAAGGTAAGTACGGCGAATATTGGTGTTTGTCCAAGCATGAGTGCTAGAATAAAAAGCATCTGGGGTCCATACCGGATAGGAGGAAGTTGCTTGGATGAACTAGCGATAGGCCACCACATGGCGAATGAGGTAAAGAACATCGATAAGTGCTCCGCCATATGGAGTGTTTTATTCTGGATGGCGGCTTCATAGAAAGTTCCGAAATGCCAAAAGGAAAAGACGATCGTAAAGCCTAAACCGGCTACGATGGGATGAAACAATAGGCGGCAAAGTGCCTTGATGTTGGGTCGCCTTATAAAAAGTTCATCCCATAGTTGTCCCGGCATGCCAAAGAGCAGGAACAGGGGACTGACGTACATCAGGATGTTGTGCTGGATCATGTGGGCGAAAAACAGATAGTTTTCGCCCAAGGGGTCGAGGGGAGAGCCCACCGCTAAGTAGAAACTGACGATTCCGGAGGCAAACCACCATGCCTGTTTTTTTGGGAAAGGCATACCTGGAACAATTTGTTCCCGAAAAGGTCCTACGATTAACGCATAGCACCATGCGGTGAATAGCAGACCACCCACCAAGGCGGGTTCGGTGTGCCAATGCAGAAGGGTTACGGGAGAGGAACTCAGCATGTGGGTAACCTCACCGTACAGGTTGCCCGCAAGATGTGATTATTCGCTACTCTCTGTCCAGTTGGCTTCCGAGCGAGCCTTGAGACAGAAGTCTGCTTTAGTCGAAACCTTGGCAAGAATTCGGACGACGGAACCTTCAACATTGTCGGGCTCTTCCGGTTGGTGCCGGTGGTAAAAGGGATTGTCGGGAGTTCTGGAGTTGATTTCGATCATGTCTGCTTTTTCTATCTTCCAACTAATGCGATGGGGAATGCCCTCAACTTTTTCCCACTTCTCAGTGTTAAAAACCTCTTTGGAAGTATGGGTGTCGCCAGCCTTGTAAAAGGCGTCTTCGTGTTTCAAATAGGTGCCGATCGTATAGTCAGTATTTGCTTCCCAAGCATTTTCTACTGCAGCGACTTCGAAATTTTCGATGATTGGCGTGTCGTCAGCCATGTAAATGACTGCAAAATAGGTCCCGAGTGCGATTACTAACCCCATGAGGAATAGGATGGTGTTGAGTAACTTGTCCCATTTTAAATGCATGAACCAATAAACAACTCCAAAGAACTTAATTATAGATGTTGTAAACAGGATGCCGATTATCGAAGCACTTTCGAACGATTGAACATAGATGATGACAATCTCGATTCCCGTTATGGCTACAAGGGCCATGGAAAGGTTGAAAAAGGTGAAGAAGCGTTTGCTTTCCTCCTCGACTGGATCTTCTCCGTGTCCGCTCATGATGTTTTGTTCAGCTTAAGAATTTTTTGGAATAGGAAGCCAATTAAAGGGCGTATTCCATAAGATAAACTACCGGGAAAATAATAATCCACACGATGTCGACGAAGTGCCAGTAGAGGCCGCAACATTCGATGTCCATGGCATCGGCTGTACTCATCTTGCCCGTAAAGGAGTAGGCAAGCCATCCCAACAACCAGAAAACACCTATGGCGACATGGGTGCCGTGAGTTCCGGTTAGAACAAAGAAGGTGGACCCGAATACGTGAGGTTCACCCCGGTAGGAGGAGAGGGTCAACTCGTTGCCCGGAGCATAGGCGAAGTGGGTGAATTCATACACTTGGCATGCGAGGAAAATTCCGCCGAATATAATCGTTCCAAACAGCATCCAACGCGTGCTGTTTAGATTCCCTTTATGTATGGCGGAAACAGCTAATGCCATAAACAAAGAGCTAGCCAGTAAGATAAACGTGCTGAAAGATGTTAGCTCGATGTCGAAGATATCCCGAATGTCGAGATAGTTGGTTCCGACGGTGGCGGAGATCTTGCGGTAGATCAAGTGAGTGGATATAAGGGTACCGAAAAACATGCAGTCCGATCCGAGAAAGGCCCACATGAGGACTTTCTTGGTCGGTATGCCCGTGCTGGTGTAGGGCTCGTGATGTTCGTCGGCGTGCGCTGCGGCTGCTTCGCTCATGGTTACAAGTTGAGTAAGGATGCAATATTTACGTCAATGGCGAGTCTCTCGAATTTTGGAGTTATTCCTCATCTTCTTCTGGGAACAGATGGTAGCCTCCCGGACCTTCGAGCGACCACATGATCATGCTCGTTATGGCTATGATACCCCCAATTATCGGAACGGTGTAGTTCCGGATGATTTCTCCGTCCGCCCCAAGGCTCGAATGGAAGAGCATGCCTATTACGAGAACGAGAAAACCGATTGCCGTGAAGAGGGGATACCATGAGTGGTCCGGCATGTGAACGCCGTGGTGGTCGAGCGGTTCCTTCTCTGAGTGTAACTCACGCGGGCCATAGTTGTTTTCCCAAGCTTGGTCCCGGGCTTTGACGATGGGAGTACGAGCGAAGTTGTATTCCTTGACCGGGGAAGAGAGGGTCCACTCTAGACTTCGGGCATCCCAAGGGTTTTTGCCTGCCGGCTTGAGACTCTTATCTCGAAACGACCTCATGAATTGAATGACGCCAAGTAAAATTCCTATTCCAAGAATGAACGCCCCGACAGTCGCAATCTGGTTCCACATCTCGAAGCCATTGCCCGCGTTGTAAGAATGAGTACGACGAGGTTGGCCGATCATGCCCAGATAGTGCATGGGGAAAAAGGTCGTGTTGAAACCAATGAACATGAGCGTGAAGACGATCTTACCCATCTTCTCATCCAGCATGCGTCCCGTCATCTTGGGCAACCAGAAATAGAAACCGCAAAATAGTCCGAAGAGAGCTCCACCAATTAAAACGTAGTGGAAGTGAGCCACGACGAAGTAGGTGTCCTGCTGCTGCATGTCTATGGGTACGGAAGAGTGCATGATGCCGGTAAAGCCTCCAACCATGAACATCGTGATGAAACCGAGGGCAAACAACATGGGAGTGTCAAAGCGTATCTTGCCTCCCCACATAGTACCGATCCAATTGAAGATCTTCACTCCCGTAGGAATGGCTATCAACATTGTCAACATGGAGAAGGCAGAGGTAGCCACTATCCCCATCCCGGTTGTGAACATGTGGTGGCTCCACACGGCGAATCCCATGAAGCCGATGATTGCACCCGAGAATATGACTAGCCCGTAGCCGAAAAGCGGCTTCCTTGAAAAAGTGGGAACTACTTCCGAAACGATACCCATTGCAGGCAAGATTAGGATGTAGACCTCGGGATGTCCGAAAATCCAGAAGAGGTGTTGCCAAAGATGTGGTTTCCCGCCTTCCAGGAAATCGTAAAAGTTAGTGCCGTAGTTGCGGTCGAACATCAACTCAACCAAGGCGATGGTGATGGCGGGAAACGCGAGGATGATGAGAAAACTTACGACAAGAGTCATCCAACAAAACACGGGCATCCGCATCATGGTCATACCTGGCGCGCGCATGTTGATGAGGGTGGCGATGAAGTTGAACGAGGCGAGAAGAGAGGCCAAGCCCAAGACTTGAATGCCGAATACCCAAAAGTCCGGTCCCAAGTCGCGAGCAACTTCCTCAAACCGTACATCCGTGAGCGGAGAATAGGCAAACCAACCGATAGCCGGTGCACCACCTGTGAAAAACCAGCTGAGATTCAGTATTATGGCACCTGCGACAAAGCACCATAGACTCAGTGCGTTCAATCGAGGAAAGGCCACGTCGCGGGCCCCAATCTGGAGTGGCATGACAAAATTGAAGAAGGCGGCGCTCAAGGGCATGATCACGAGAAAAACCATGATGGTCCCGTGCATCGTAAACATTTGGTTGTATTCTCGAGGAGTAAGTAACTCTTGATTCGGAGCCCACAACTGCGAGCGGATAAGCAAGGCTTGCATTCCACCGAAGATCAAGGAGCAGAGTGCGACCAATCCGTACAGCAGTCCGATTTTTTTGTGGTCGATGGTGGTTAGCCAGTCGCGAATCCCCGTGACATGTTGGTCAGGTCGACGGAAGACGTCCAGAAGAGTCTTCGGTTTCGTTTCCGGGGCAACGTACTTTACGGATTCGGTAGCCATGGTGATCTCAGGTGCTGAAGGTGAACATTAGGTGTTTTAGCTTTGGCCGAGTAGAAAGGCAATGAGTTGATCAACCTTTTTCTCGTCCTTCTGGAGATTGCGGACGGGATGATCGTCATTCACGCCTTCGCCGTTCCACATTAGGTTTCCAAACTTGATTTCATTTGAGTTTTTAAGCCACTTGGCCAAGCTTTCTTTATCATTGCGCATCCAGCCTGCGGCAAGGGAGGTGCGTAATCCGAAAAGGGTTAGGTTCGGACCTTTTTCGCCAAGTCCCGTGCGGTTGACGGCGTGACACTGGTTGCACTGACTGACCGTGAAGAGTTGCTTGCCGTGTTCGTAGTCATCGTCATGTTTTTTAACCCATGAATCCTTGGAAACGTCAGGTGATTGGCCTTTCTCTACGACTCCCTTGGCTTCCCATTCCCGGAGTACGCCTTCACCCAGTGCGGGATCCGCGACAAGTACGACGTCCCCAGTCGCATATTCCTTTTCAGGATTATATGGTCCAGGTTGTTTTGTGGGGTTTTGGGAGTCCTGAAACCGTGCCACCCACTGGTGGAAGTCAGCATCTGTCTGGGCCATGGCTCGAAATTGCATGTAGGCGTGTGAGTTCCCGCAGAATTCGGCGCATTGCCCGTAAAATAATCCTCCCACGGGGTCGAATTCGTCGGTGAACGATCGATCCTTGAACAGAACCTCTCTCAGTGAACCGTCGTGTACGGCGGGCATTGCCTCTGTGATGGTTGCTGGGGTCTTGAGTCCTTCTTTGTCCGTTTGAAAGAGAAGTTTTTCCTGATCGGCTACGAACCAAATGAAGTTTTCTTGTCCTGGCATGAGGTCCATCTTGCCCGCGAGTTTAGGCAGCCAAAAACTATGGATTACATCTTCGGTGCGAAGATTTAGGCGTACAGCCTTGCTGGCAGGAAATACAAGTTCGTTGGCTGTTACGATCCCATACTGGGGATATTCGAAAACCCAGAAGAATCTCTTTCCCGTAACATTAACGGTGATGGCATCTTCCACTGCTGATTTTTCCAAATTAAGTTTTTTCAACATTTCCGCATCGTTCGGATCAGGCACACGATTGAACAACACGATTCCCTGTAGGGTGGGGATTGCAAGAATTACCAATATAACGGATGAGAATAGAATTAATGATGTCTCGATCTTAGGGTTTCCGTGGGTCTGAGCGGGGATTTCCTTGGCATCTTCCTCATCCTTTGCCCGATATTTCCATAAAACGTACAGGAGACACCCGCCAACGGCGCAAAAAAGGAAAATGGTGATCCACACCGAGAGCATGAAGACGTCGTACTGATTTTGGGCCACGATGCCCTTGGGATCCAAAGTCGATTGCTTGTGGTCTATACGGGAGCAACTACCTAATATCAAAGGCAGAGCCATCCCGAGATACGTCGGGAGTTTGAGAAATAAACGTAAGATTCGTTTCATCGTTAGTTTTGGCTGTAAATGTTGCTAGGCGCTACAGGTATCGGTCGACTACCAGGGCTACAAACAGAATAGGTAAATAAATGATGGTTGCGTAGAAAAGTTTGCGGGCCGCTAGGTCGCGATTTTTGCTCCACAAGAATTTGGCCGATGCCCAAACGATATAAAGACTGAGAGGTATGGCGCTCAGGAGGTAGGACATTCCTGGTTGAGGTTGGCCAAATGGTGAGAAGATGGGAGCAAGCACCAACCCTGTAAGCAAAATGGCGTAAAAAAAGCTTTTGCGGGCGGAGCCCTTGCCGCCGTCCCCGGCATGGGATGGCATGACGAATCCACCCCGTCGATAATCTTCACGATATGTCCATGCGATGGCCATGAAGTGAGGGAGTTGCCAAGCAAACAAGATGCCGAATAGAATCCACCCGAAAGTGGTGGGTTGGCCAGCCGCCGCCACCCATCCGATGAGTGGTGGCAGGGCTCCTGCGATAGCACCGATCTCGGTTGCGTAAACGGTCTTTTTCTTAAGCGGAGTGTAGACTAGAAGGTATGTAAGCAAGGTGCCCAGCGTGAGTCCCGTCGCCCAAGCATTGGTTCCGAACCAGAGTATGATCAATCCGATGACGGAAATGCCCAGCCCGAAGGTCAAGGCAGTTTCGGGCTCGACTAAGCGGGATGGTAGTGGGCGTCCTGCGGTCCGAGGCATTCGTGCATCTTCGAGGCGTTCCATCCATTGATTGAGAGCGGCGGCCCCTCCGGCCGCGAGTGAAGTGCCCAGCATCAAGGACCAAAAGGTGAGGGCTTCCTTGTTGAGCGGGTAGTGGGCTAGGTAACCAAGTGCAGCCGTAAAGACCGAGAGCATACTCAGTCTGGGCTTAGTGAGTTCGAAAAGGGCCGAAAAGTTGAGTCCTGTCGTTCCCTCAAACGATGCAGCATCAGCTTTCGCCGCATATTCCTTGGATCCGTTGAAATTCATCTCTGTAAAATTTACTTTAGGGTTTGTCTAAAACATCATTTTTCTCGACTGTTGCAAGGTCATTGCGCGAGGTTCTAGTATTGCAAGGTTCTCTAATAAGTCGATTCAGCTTAGCTCACCTAGCGGAATTTCTTTCAATGATCATTCTGGGCGAGTTGTTCAAGGGTTTCGGAATAGCGCTGGAGTAACAATTAGATGAAGCGTCTGGGCGATCGGTAACAAGGTTGCACATTTTTTATAATTTATGTGTTTGGCATTACCGATTTATGTTTGGGTTTCTTTTTTTTCCACTTAAGGTTTTCTAATGTGATTTCGCTTTGGACAAATAGCATATCTAATGACATTTTAATTTTTCGCAAGTCGATTGCCATTCCCTTTTTTTACGACGAATTCATGTTTCGAATCTCAATTTATCGGCTAGTTCTGTTTTTCTACAGCATTTCTCTGTGTTTCTTCGCCGCATGCGGGGATCAGGATGGAATCGCACCAGTATCATCCGTTGGCTTGGGCGAGATTCGCGCTGAAGTTTTGTCCATAGATCGAAATGCCAGTCGCATTACTGCTATTCCGCAAACGATTGGTCGACAAGTGCTAGGGTTTCCCGAACTCGCTCTTGGGAAATCCATTGAATTTCAAGTGGAACCCGGTGATTTCGGGTACCTGTCTTCTGGCAAGGTATTTCGAGCCAAGGTTGAGAAAGCTCCGGGACCCGATCCGATTAACCGAATCTTGAGCTTGTCGAGCATTTGGCCGGATGATCCCTCTTCTCGCAATCGTGTCGAAAATCTAAATCGTATGCTCAGGAGGGATACTTTGAGCCGTGGTGACGACCCTATCCGCACCATTGGTGAATATCTTCCCCCTTTTGCTCTCTTCGATCAAGACGGCGACTTGCTCACGACCGACTTTTTCGACGGCAAGAGCACCGTCTTGAACTTTATTTTCACTCGTTGCTCGGTGGCGGAGATGTGTCCTGCAGCCACCAATCGTATGAGACGATTGCAAAACCTCGTTTTCGCCAATAACCTTCCCGACGTTCAGTTTCTTTCCATTACGCTCGATCCGGAACATGACGTTCCCGGCGTGCTCAAGACTTATGCCCTTGCCTACGGAATCGACGAATCGAACTTTCGCTTTGCCACTGCGCCCAAGTCTGTGATCGACGATCTTGTCCGACAGTTCGGTATCAGTCGCAAAAGGGATGATCCCACGACTCTCGATCACACCATGCGCACACTCGTCGTGAATAGTCGCCGACAAGTCGTCTATCAGGTGCCGGGAAAAGGTTGGTCGGCGGATGACTTTCTAGCCCGACTTAAAGGAGGGTCGAGCAATGAAAAGTAGTGGTGCCGACTCGTCCACGAAAACTTCCGCCAAGGTTACGAGTCTTCGTCTTGCGGTTTGTACGCTCCCTTTCTTTGCCGCCTATTTTGCGATACGGGCGATTCCGGTGGAGCCTTGTGACTTTCTGCACGCCCAGACTTACAATTCAGAGGGTACCCTTGACTACTGCGGTCCAGGTGATTCCGGTTTCGTGGATCTTACTCGGCGGTCTTGGCCCTTGAGCCTCAAGTTGGAAGCCCTCGACGAGCTTGGCATTGGAAAAGTATGCCGTTTTCGAGCCGAAATCCATCAATTCGACGGGTCGCCCCTCGGCTTTGATGACGTCGCCCTGAGTCATACCAAAAAAATTCACCTTCTTGCCATCGACCCCGCCCTTGGGGACTACATGCACCTGCATCCTGTTCCCGATCCACAGTTTCCAGGTGTCTGGACTTTTTCGCTCACCCCTTCCTCAGCGGGTGCCTATCGCGTGTTTTTCGATTTCATTCCCGTCAGAAGCCCTCGTCGCGTTCTGCTCTCCGCCGGGTTCGAAGTCGCGGGTCAACCGGGTTCACTCGCCGGGGGCGAAAGTCTGAAGGTCGAACGATTAGGATATTCCTTTTCCGTAACTCCTGAATCTTCCGGTCTTTCCCCGGGGAAGGACGCTTACCTTCGTTTCGAAGCGCGTGATGCCAAAGGAAATCCGGTGGCTTTGCAACCGGTTATGGGAGCGTTTGCTCACCTTGTCGCCTTCGACGACGAATGCCGAGGTTTTGCTCATCTCCATCCCAAGGAAAACTTGATCCCCGTCGAGGGGCAGGAAACGCATCGCGGACCCCTTACCTTTGGCTTTCGGCCTCCGGGAGCAGGTCACTACCGTCTGTGGGCTCAGGTTCGAATCGACGACCAAGAGATCTTCGTGCCCTTTGACCTCCAGTCCGGAGTTTGAAGAAATACCACATTTCCGTTGGCAAGCATTATGAGTGAAATTGAATCTTTTCGTGGTCGTGATGCGAAGCAAGCATTAGCCAAGAAGTTAACCGTTGCGGTGTGGATCATATCCGCCGCCGTGCTTTTTCTGGTGGGGCTCATGCGACAAGTGAAGATTGATCTTCCCGAGGGCATGAGCTTGGATTTTCTTCCCCCTCTTCACGCTCTATTGAATTCAGGGGCTGCTTTTGCTTTGTTGATGGCGATTTTTTCCATCAAAGGCGGAAAAGTGCAGAGTCATCAAAGATGGATTTATATGGCGATGTCTTGCTCGCTACTCTTTCTCCTATGCTACGTCGCCTACCATTTTACCACTGCAGAGACGATTTACGGGGATCTTGACCGTGATGGCGCCTTGAGTGATGCGGAGATGCAAGAGGCAGGCGCCATGCGTTCGTTTTACCTTTGCATTTTGCTTTCACACATTGCCTTGGCGGCCATTAGCCTGCCTTTCATTCTCCTTACTTTCGTCTACGGATTTACCAATCAGTTCGAGAAGCATCGAACAATGGCGAAGAAGGTCTTTCCTGTCTGGCTCTATGTGGCGATCACGGGACCGGTCGTTTACCTGCTTTTAAAACCTTATTATTGAGCGAGGGCTTTCTCCGATTGATCTTGCCCATGGTTTCGGAATCGAGATCGAAACCTATCTAGCCTTCAATATTCTGAATGCCTAAAAACTCTTAGGTTTTCCGCACCCACCTTTGCAGGATGAAATCTTTCGTTTCAGCCAAATCTTCCTCAGGATCGAAAAGGTGCTCGTGCTCAGGAAAGAAAGCATCACCATCGGGCACCTTGCGGAGGACGGTGGTCAAGTATAGCTCTACGCATTTCTCGAGCAATTGGGCATAGAGTTCGCCCCCGCCGATTACAAATACCTCTCCGGAAAGACCAATCGCTTCGAGTTCGTCCAGGGAGTGGATGACCTCCATGCCTTCGACCGCTTCCATGGTGCGACTCAACACTACGTTTCGTCGATTTGGCAAGGGGCGCCCAAGGGATTCCCAGGTCTTGCGTCCCATTAGTATGGTGTGGCCCGAGGTGATTTTCTTGAACCACTTCAAGTCTTCCGGAAGTCGCCAAGGTAGGTCTCCGTCCTTCCCGATAACTCGATCCAGCGAAGCCGCCGCGATAGCCTTTAGAGAAAAGCCCATTGGTTTACACTGCGATTGGCGCCTTGATCGCGGGGTGACACTCGTAGTCGACCAGTTCGAAGTCCTCGTATCGGAAATCCGAGATTTCCTGTTGGTCTCCGTGAATCAACATGCGAGGGGGAGGCATGGGCTCACGGGAAAGCTGAATTTTCGCCTGTTCCTCATGATTCGAATAGAGGTGCAAATCCCCGAAGGTATGCACGAATTCCTTGGGCTGGAGGTGACAGACCTTGGCGACCATCATGAGAAGGAGGGCATAGGACGCGATATTGAAGGGCACTCCGAGAAAAATGTCTGCGCTCCTTTGGTAGAGTTGGCAGCTCAGGTTACCATCCGCGACGTAAAACTGGAAGAGCGCATGGCATGGCGGCAGGGCCATGTGCTCGAGCTCACCTGGATTCCATGCGCAAACTATATGCCGACGGCTATCCGGGTTTTTTCGTATGGTGCGGATCACTTCCTCGATCTGGTTCACGGAACCACCGTCGGGTTTGCGCCAGTCCGTCCATTGGGCACCATACACTCGGCCTAGGTTCCCTTTTTCATCCGCCCATTCGTCCCAAATGCTTACCTTGTTTTCGTGCAGGTACTGCAGATTCGTTTCTCCCTTTAGAAACCATAGAAGCTCGTGAATGATGGATCTCAGGTGCAACTTCTTCGTTGTGAGCAGAGGAAAGCCGTTCTCCAGAGAGAAGCGAGCTTGTGCCCCGAACACGGACCAAGTACCCGTTCCAGTTCGGTCGTCTCGATATACGCCATCTCTTTTGACGTCTTCCAATAAATCTAAATAGGTCTTCACTTTGTTTTCGTACCCTTTTGTAATGGCGGGATGAAGGTCATTCGGAAAGAGAAAAAGTTCGCGCCTCTAAAGTAAATGTGATTTTTTTATGTTTTGCTTATGGGGTCCAATGCTAAAGTCGTTCTATTCTCCACAGCCTTGTCTGCTGTTGTGCTTTCTTTGCACGGGCAGCAACGCCAGAATGATTTTACCAAGCGTATACGAGCTTTTGACGGCAAATTAAACGTTTTGTCCGCCAAGCGCCTTTCATCACCCAGGCTATCCTCCAATTTTAACCGGCGCATTCCTTTTAGCCAAATCCCCCAGAACTATTCTAGTTTCGGCGGAAGACGTTTCCCTATGGGAGAATCCGCAATCAAATCTCAAAAGCTCCATGAAGGAAAAACTCTTTCCTTCGATCGAGGTTTTCAGGAGCGTTCGCCGCTTTCCGGCAAGAGTGCCGCCGGAGGTGCTCTTTCGGCCCGTGCGCCCGCCGTCGCTTCCGTGGAATTTCGAGATGCCTTTTACGGCGCACTTGACAAGCGAGTGGACGAGTGGATGAACAATGTGAACAAAATGTCGATGCAGGACGTAAATCGCTATCAGTTTCGTCGTGGAAGGTCTGCCGAACCCGGGTTTCCCGTCCAGAAGGCAGGATCCCGGAATTTGCCCACCCCATCTGCCGGTAAGGGCTTGGGTTCCGGCCAGTTCCGCGGCGTGACCCCTCCACAGCCTGCTCGGACTTCCGCTGGGCAACCTTCCTACAGACTCGGTTCTCAGCGCACCAAGACTACCGTCGGAGGTGCTTCTACCACCTCGACTTCTCGCCGGACCGTTGCTCCCGCAAGCCCTCCATCGGGCTCGGGGACTTCCCCCGCGTTACGCTCCCTTCTCTTTCCTTCAAGGAATTCAGGAAGTTCCGGTTCGGGCTCGATGCCCAGACTCGGCCCCAAAAAAATCCGAGTTAACGTAAAGTAGGTGCGGCGCTTCTCGCTTGCTTCTATCTCGTCTTCTCCTATTCTTCGTTATCCTTTCTTTCAAGCACAAGAGACGGACGGCTAGCTCAGTTGGTTAGAGCGACTGGTTTACACCCAGTAGGTCACAGGTTCGAGTCCTGTGCCGTCCACCATTCTACCTTTTAAACATTACCATGCGACACGTTATCTCCGTACTAGTCGAGAATAAGTTCGGCGTTCTCGCTCGCATTGCCGGGCTTTTTAGTGGACGCGGATTCAATATAGACACCCTCAACGTCGGGCCCACTCACGTCGAGGGACGTTCTCGAATTACCGCCACGCTCAAGGGCGACGACAAGTCTCTTGATCAATGCGTCAAGCAACTCGACAAGCTCATCGACGTCATCGACATCCAGAACTTCGTCGAGGGTGAGGCCGTAGGTAGGGAGCTAGTTGTAGTGAAAGTAAAAGCCGACTCCCAATCACGACCTGAAATCACTCAGATATGCGATATCTTTCGAGGTAAGATCATCGACGTCTCTTCCGATAGCTTGATCGTCGAGGTGACGGGCAACGAGAGCAAGGTGCAGGCCTTTCTAGAGCTTATTGCCCCCTTCGGTGTCCTCGAGCAAGCTCGCACCGGTACCGTTTCCCTTCGGCGCGGTAAGCTCGATAGTTGAGCTTTTCCCACCTGTTTTTCTTTTCTATTCCAACATAAACAACCCAAACACGTCAGTTCATGCCCGCGAAAGTATATACGCAAAAAGAGGCCAAAGTTACCTCTCTCAGAAAAAAAACGCTCGCCGTGATCGGCTATGGCTCCCAAGGCCATGCCCACGCCCTAAACCTTAAGGAAAGCGGCTGCAAAGTCATCATCGGCCTTTACAAGGGCAGCAAGTCCATCAGGGTCGCTAAAAGGCACGGTTTCGAGGTCGTCGACGTGGCCGAGGCCACTCGCCAAGCAGACGTTATCATGATCGGGGTGCCCGACATGAAGCAGGCCGAGGTCTACGAAAACGAGATCAAGCCCAACTTGTCCAAGGGAAAGACACTTCTATTTACGCATGGCTTTGCCATCCATTTCGGACTTATCAAGCCTCCCCGGGGAGTCAGCGTTATCATGGTGGCCCCCAAGGGTCCCGGTCACATCGTTCGTTCCCAGTACAAGGAAGGGAAAGGCGTTCCCGCCTTGATTGCCGTTCTCAAGGGTTCCGCCAAGACTTCCAAGGACGTTGCCTTGGCTTGGGCGGCCGGAATAGGGGCTGCTCGCTCCGGTGTTCTTCAGACTTCCTTCAAGGAAGAAACCGAGACCGATCTCTTTGGCGAGCAAGCCGTACTTTGCGGTGGCGCATCCGCCCTCGTGCAGGCCGGCTTCGAGACTTTGGTGGAAGCCGGGTACGCTCCCGAGATGGCCTATTTCGAATGCTTGCACGAGCTGAAGCTCATCGTGGATCTCATGATCGAGTCGGGCATCGCCGGCATGCGTTTCTCCATATCGGAAACGGCCAAGTATGGCGACGTTTCCCGTGGCCCTCGCGTCATCAACGCCAACGTCAAGCGTTCCATGAAGACCATCCTGAAGGAAATCCAAAGCGGCAAGTTCGCCAAGGAGTGGGTCAAGGAATACCAGGCCGGGCTACCCAACTACAACAAGCTCCTCGAGGAGGGGGAAGAGCACCCGATCGAAGTTACCGGGCGCCATCTTCGCTCCCTTATGCCGTGGATCCCGAAGAAGAACATCAAGGGAGCCCAAGCCGCTTACGGTTGATCTCTTCCGTTAAGCACCACTTTTCGCGCGGCGCGGGAAAGGGCATCCTTTCCCGCGTCGTCGTTTCCGGACCGTGACAGAAACCGCCCCACATATCACCCTAGCCACGCGGAAAAGTCCGCTTGCCTTGAAGCAGGCGGAGTTGGCCGCCGAAGCACTCATGGACAGCATGAGCGCCGAGGTCGAATTGCTTCCCCTTTCCACGACCGGAGATCGACAACTGGAATGGTCTCTCGAGCAGGAAGGCGGCAAGGGCCTCTTCACCAAGGAGCTGGAAACCGCCCTGCTGGAAGGCCGGGCCGACCTCGCCGTCCACAGCGCCAAGGACATGCCCACCGACATGCCGACGGGTCTTGCCCTCGCCGGTTTTCTCCCGCGAGAGGATCCGCGAGACATGCTGGTATTTCGCGAAGGCGTAGACATCCCTCGGGTTATCGCCACGGGCAGTCCGCGCCGGCGCTCCCAGCTTTCGGAACGATTCCCCGAGGTGGAGTGGAAGGAGATTCGCGGCAACGTCGGCACTCGCCTTCGCAAGATCGCGGAGGATCATGAGGCCGATGCCACCGTGCTGGCCGCTGCCGGGCTCAAGCGGCTTGGGATCGATAGTTTCCCCGGCCTTGTCTTCAAGCCCTTTGCGGTCGATGACATGGTGCCCGCCCCGGGGCAAGCTGCCATCGCCCTGCAAGTCCGCGAGGAGGACGTTGAACGCTTTCAAGTCGCCTGCGATCCCGCAACCTCCGAACAGGTCGTTCTCGAGCGCTCGTTGCTGGAGGCACTTGGTGGCGGTTGCCAGGTGGCCATTGGCGCTCATCTTCACGGTGACGACTTTTTTGTTTTTCATGGAGACATGGGCCGTTGCTCGGTCAACGTTTCCGGTTTGTCCGTGGCCGAAGCTGTCGAGCTTGCCCTTAACGCATTGAACGAAGCATGAGTGTTTCAGGAAAAGTCTTTTTAGTCGGTGCCGGTCCCGGCGACCTCGATCTCGTCACCGTCAAGGCGATGAGGCTTGTTTCTTCTTGCGAGGTCGTGGTCTACGACAACTTGGTCAATCCGCGCTTGCTGGAAAAGGTTTCCGAGGATTGTGAAAGAATCGACGTAGGGAAACAACCCGGCCGGCACACCATGCCCCAGGAGGAAATCTGTAAACTTCTTGTTGAGAAGGCACGAGAGGGCAAGCGGGTGCTTCGTTTGAAGGGTGGTGACCCCTTCGTGTTCGGGCGTTGCGCCGAGGAAATGACTGTGCTCGACGAGGCCGAGGTGCCTTACGAGATCGTGCCGGGCGTGACCGCCGCACTCGCTTGCGCCGCCTATGCCGGCATCCCGCTGACCCATCGAGATTTCGGTTCGTCCATCGCCTTTCTTACCGGGCACGAGGATCTCGAGAAGGAATCGCTACGAGTCGACTTCGCCAAGTTCGCCGCCACCGGCGGCACCCTCTGCGTCTACATGGGCATGGGAAAAATTCGGGAGATCGCCGACAAGCTTCTGGACGGAGGACTCAGCGAGGATCGTCCTGCTGCCGTTGTCAGTCAAGGTACCCTGTCCGCTCAGCGAAAAGTGCTCACCACCCTCGGGTCTCTCGTCGACGACGTCGAGAAAGCCGGACTCGTTGCTCCCGCCGTTATCTTCGTTGGCAACGCAGTCGGCCTAGCTCAGCAAAAAGATTGGTTTTCCGATCGTCCGCTCTTCGGTCGTCGTATCGTGGTGACTCGCGCCAGAGAGCAAGCGGGTAAGCTCAAGGTGATTCTCGAAAAGGCTGGGGCCGAGGTCTTGGAGCTTCCCCTGATCGAGGTGAAACCCGCTTGCGACAAGGAAGTCGTGGCCGAGGTTCTTTCCTGTATCGCCTCATACGAGTGGGTGCTCTTCACAAGCGCCAACGGCGTGCGCGAATTCTTCAATTTGTTTTTTCGGGCCTTTTCCGACGTTCGCAGTTTTGGTCCCATGCGCATTGCCTGCGTGGGGGCCGCCACCGCCAAGGAGGTCGAGAGGTTCAACCTCGAGGTCGAGCTCGTCCCCGAGGATTCTACCGCAGAGAACTTGGCCAAGGCCCTCGTCGACACCGATAGTCTAGACAGCGCCAACGTCCTCGTCGTCACGGGCAACCGCAACCGCGAAGTCCTCGTAAAGCTGCTTGAGGAGGTCGGTCGAGCCATCGTAGACGTCATGCCCGTTTACGAGACCGACTACGCCGACGTCGAGAAGCTGCCCACTCTCGACTATTACCGCGACCATGGCGCCGACGCCATCGTCTTCACCAGTTCCTCCACCGTCGATTCCTACTCCGAGCAGGAGGACCTACTCACCTTGCGCGAAGGCGCCCGCAAACCGATTAACTGCAGCATCGGCCCAATCACTTCCGAGTCCCTGAAGGAGAACGGGCTGAGCGTCGATCTGGAGGCTCCCGAGTCCTCTCTCGAGGCCGTGGTCGAGACCCTCGTGAAGAAGTTCGGCCCGGTCGATTTATGAGTCCGTCCTCCCCAATGGTCAAGGTGTGCGGGATCACTCGAGCTCGCGACGGCGCCGCCGCCCTTGAGGCAGGTGCTTCCCACCTCGGTTTCATCCTATATGAGAAATCTCCCCGGGCGATAACTTTGGAGCAGGTAGGCGCCCTTATGGCGGCCTTGCCTGTGCCCGTAGAAAAGCCCGTCGCCGTGGACGTCGACCCCGATCCCGAACGCCTCGCAGGCATGGCCACGGGAGGCTTCGCCCGCTATCAGCTCCACTTTCCGCACGATCTTCCCCGCGAGCGCATTGCGGAATGGGCGGAAATCGTGGGCTGGGAAAATCTTTGGCTCGCTCCCAAGTTACCGCCCGATCAACCCTTTCCCGATGACCTCCTGGATTTCGCCGAGGCATTCCTTATCGATGCCTTTGCCGAGGATGCCTACGGGGGCACCGGGCATACCGCGGACTGGTCCCGCTTCGCCGACTTGAAGGAACGCTTCCCCGAAAAGAAATGGATTCTCGCGGGGGGGCTATCCCCCGACAACGTGCTCGATGCCATCACTGCCACCGGTACAGATCGCATAGATGCCAACAGTGGCGTCGAGTCCGCTCCAGGCATCAAGGATCCCGAAAAGATTCAGGCTGTATTCAAGGCCTTGGCGACCAGTTGAACTCGGGGTCGGCTTCACTCCCAACCTGTCATTGCGAGGAAGCCCGCAGGGCTGACGCGGCAATCCAGTCGGGGTCGTGGTCCGGGATGCCGAATTTTCGGCTGGTTTGCCAACCGGCTTCCTAGCGTCGTTGCCAGCGTCCGTTTTGGAAGCTGAAGAAGATTTTTTGGCCGTTTCGCTTGCCTAGGAAGTACAGCCATTCTTGCGTCGCGTTGGACCACAGGTAAGGCCAGACGCCTTGGGAGGTCCAGTGCCAGCCGAAGTCGTCCGACCAGAACCAGATTCCCTCGGGCGGGTTGCCCGACAAGTAGATCCAGCCCAGGCTCTCGTGCAAGGTCCACCCGTTCTTGGACTGGTAGAACGAGCCCAGCCATGACGATCGGTACCAGCCGTTCCCCTCGGCCACGGCTCCCGGAATGGGGGAGGCCGTTCCCGCCGGGTTCGTGCGGAAACGTTTGGGGGCGCTGAGCGAGATTCCCTTGTCGTTCACCGCGAAGGCGCGCAGGTAGTATCGCTTGTCGGGGGCGAGCCCCGAAAGGTCGGCATGGAACCCGGTTTTGGTTGCATTCCAAATTCCGGGCGCTTCCGTAACCCCGGAATTAC
>Ga0209362_1001282_pt1 | contig 20424 bp, 32 predicted proteins | sample SaaInlV_165m_DNA_FD_184680 | JGI IMG/M metagenome (GOLD analysis project Ga0209362, IMG submission 184680) | Marine microbial communities from expanding oxygen minimum zones in the Saanich Inlet - Saanich Inlet SI037_S3LV_110m_DNA (SPAdes)... | ecosystem: Environmental > Aquatic > Marine >...
AACAAATTACAATACAAACTCACAGACAAACTGTGGAAGGAAAATATATTATGAACGAATCAACCCCAATAGTTGTAAGAGGAACATCTCTGCCAACACTACTCACGGTGTTATTTATTGCACTGAAACTATGTGACATTATAGACTGGTCTTGGTGGTGGGTGTTATCACCCATTCCTATTGTACTTGGTGTAGCACTAGGCGTATTTGCAGTAGTCCTTAGTGTTCTAATGATTGGAAAGAAGAATTAATATGACACACCACGAACTAACACAAGAAAATAAGAAATTGAAGGAACAGACAATGACAGATATGCAAAAAGATTTAATGAAGAAACTTCTGGGTGTCCTGTTTATGGATTGGAAAGAAGAATGGAGTAAAGGAGATTGCGGTAGTATGTCTGCAACCCCACCATTCACCGTAACAAATGGAAATCCATTATCTTGCACAAGACACGAAGGGTGTCCGTGTGATGGTGGTAATAAACTTCGTGCTATGTTTGGTACGGACGAACTAGAAGAACTTTATGATGTATTGGAGAAACTATGAACGAAGTACTTATTATGAGTGTTGTTTTTATACTTGGGATATGGCTAGTCGGTTCAGTTGTTTGGGACATATTCAGAACTTTATTGGATATAAAGTTTGAACTTGAAGATATGAATAGAGAACTGAAATCTAGAAACGATAAGCCGTGGAATTATACAATGAAAGAATTAGAATCGGCAATCAAGCACGAATAAAATATGTTCTACCCACTTTCTGAATACATAGAGAATAAACTGGATGAGGCTTTTTGTAAGGAATTTCGTGTGTACGGAACTTACGAAAATCCAGAGGGTTGGGAAGAATATAAAGAAGCATTTGCGAATTGGCTCATAGGAGAATTCAAAAATGACATCCATTCCCATCCACGACATCCAAAAAAGAAACCTTGGGACGAATAAAGGAGAACATATGGGGTTATTAGAAAACGAAAGTTGGGACGATTATATGAACAAAGAAGTTTATATCACTCACGACAGTGGCCAAACAGGATTTCGTGGAACAGTCAAAGACTATAACGAAGTCTTTGTCATGGTGGAAGATGATGATGGTGAACAATTTGAAGTAGAACACCCATATGTGTTTGGCACATGGGTTCTTGAGGATTGGTAAAAAATATATAATAATATGAAACGATTTAAACAACATTTAAATGAATCATCTCTTTCCCGAATATGGAAACATAACGAGGAACATGATGCAGGTGCATTAACAGCATTCAGAAAAGGTCCAGAATGTGGTGGTGGTAAACTCTATAGTAAAAAAGAGAATGCACAGAGAAACAAAAGTCTTCTTGCAAAATTAAAAAGCAAGGGATATGGCGTAACCAAACTTCACGGAAGTTATCCTGAAGGTGGAAAAACTACCAAAGAGATAAGTTACTTTGTAGTGGATTTAGGTGATACAGGAAAACTCGAAAAAGACCTTAAAGCATTTGGACAAGAATTTGAACAAGACAGCATTCTGTTTATTCCAAAGGGTGCAATTCAAGGGGATGCAAAGGCAGAACTAATTGGCACAAATCGGTGTGATAATAATTGGTTAGGTTTCGGAAAGAAAGAAGTATTCAATAGGGGTCGTTTGGGATACGATTCGCCAATTTATACTTCTAAGGTTAATGGTAGACCATTCATATTTGAATCTGTTGGAGAAACGGTTGAATCACCACAAACTGGTTTTGGACATTGGGCGATGCATCTTGTTGCAGAACGAGATTGGCAAGAAATTGAGATTTGAATACATAGTATATGCACACCTTTAAACAATACATTTCAGAACAAAGACAAGTCATAGAACTTATCGAGAAACAAATAATTATCGGTAAGGGTAAGAAGTATGGGCAAGTTGTGTTTATGGCAGGTGGCGCAGGTTCGGGGAAGGGGTTCGCTGTCAAGAATTTCATCGAAGGTGAGAAGTTTAAAGTTCGTGACCCCGATGAAATGAAAAAAGCATTTCTTAGATTGGCAGAATTAAAAAATAAATACCCAGATATTCGTGGTCTTGATTTAAGAAATCCCAAAGATGCATTCAAACTACACGAGTGGATTAAAAAGAAACGAGTCAAAGAAAGAACTCTCAACCTATTGCTTCAAGATGCAAGACGAGGGATTTTACCAAATATATTAATAGACACAACAATGCAAAACAAATCAAAAATTCAAGAAGCACTTCCCGCATTAATAGAGGCTGGTTATGACCCAAAGAATGTTCACATAGTGTGGGTGCTTACAGATTATGCAGTTGCAATTAAACAAAATCGTGACCCAGAAAGAGGCAGAATTGTTCCTGACGATATTATGTTACAGACACACGAAGGTGCCGCGTCAACAATGTATAAGTTTATTAAAAGTGGCACACCTCGTGGTATAAACGGTGGTGTTTATATTATTCTTGGCGGAAGAAAAAATACTGTATTTTATACAGACAGTAACGGTAAACCATTAAAGACTGGCAAGAATAAAGATACGATGGTGGTAAAAGACTTTTCATATATTACAATGAAAAAGCCTGGAAGTGGAATGACATCAAACAAAGGGTTGCAACAAAAAGCATATAATTGGATGATGGATAATGCACCCAAAACACTTACAAACAAACTATTCGATAAAGAAGAAGAAACTTCTTGAAATTATTATTTAATCTGATACAATAAAAGCAATGAAACGAAAGACAACAAACCAAATATACACTTCTCGTGATAACGAACGAGATATGTTTGGCACTCCCAAGAATAGAACAAAAACTTGGAGTAGTGTTTTTAACTGTGTAAAGAAAGATAGAAGAGATTCAAAAAATGACTGTAATGCTTACAAGAGATGAAATGCTAGGACAACTTCAAGAGGGTGTAAGAGAAGTTATGTTCACAAAAAAAGATGGCAATATAAGACACATGAAATGTACACTCAATCCAGCCCTTGCACCAAAGATATTAGAAGTTAAAGAATCAAAAAACAATCCTAATGTTATTCCTGTGTGGGATATAGAAAAGAGTCAATGGAGAAGTTTTAGAGTAGATTCTATTTTATATTTTAGTGATGAAGATAAGGCAGTTTTATAGAGGGTTGAAATGAATAAATATAAAGAAATAGGTTATATACATGAAAAAGAAAAAGAAAACATTACAGGAAGTTCAGAAAGAATTGGATGAACTTGCAAAAATTTCTCTTTCCGCAGTTGATGGTTATGAAAGATATTTATTAGACAAATTGAATTACTTAGAATTAGCAAAAATAATGAAAAACTTGAGAAAACATCTACCAGAGGGAACAACAGGTCCTTAATATTAATTATGGGTTCAGGTAAAACATATACAACGGAACGGTGGGTTCTTGTTCGTGGGGATGGTGCAGTTCATACATTTAGTGTTGATAAAAAATGTATAGAAAACGGTACAGTAAATATTGACGGTGATACTTATTTAAAAAAAGCAGGTCGTAATTTTTGGAATGAGTATATTAGAATTGGATATGTTCTTGATGAAAAATTAAGTAATAAATGTAAGCATTGGGATATGGAAGATTTCCACGATATGTGCAGAGTGAAAGAGAGTTGATTATGGAACGAAGAAAACCTACAATTTATATTGCCGGTCCTATGAGGGGAATTGAAGATTTTAATTTTCCTGCATTTGACAGACAAGAAGAACTATTGAAAAGGCAGGGATGGGTAGTTATAAATCCTGCGGAACTGGATAGACAGAACGGAAGTCCAGAAACTGGTCCAATGGAATATGACCCCACAACAGATTACGAAGACAGAGAGTTTATGCGAGATGCACTCAAACGAGATTTGAAAGTAATTGCAGAAGACTGTACAGCCATTTACTGTATGTCTGGATTTGAAAATAGTCGTGGTGCAAAAGCCGAATATCATTTGGCGAAAGCAATCGGTATTGATATTTACTATGAAGTACCATTACCTAAAATAAACTATTAACTTTATCCTTGACTTCGGTTAAATATATTATATAATATACAAGTAAGCAGGACACAGTGTCCTCAGAAGAAAAGCCAAACACACATACACACAAAGGAGATATGATTATGGCAAACCCTTACGAACTACGGTACGACATCTACCAACAAGCACAAAACAGATTAATGGAAAAGTTTCACAACGACCACGATATGTGGCATCAGTTTGAGGATTGGAAACGGGACAGAGAAGCCGATGGTGATAATATTACTGCCGTTTCCCCTGTTGCCAAACGGCCAACTTTTCCAACACATGAAGAAGTTTTAGTAGAAGCAGAAAAAATCTACAAATTCGTACAACAAAAGTGTTGACTTATGATGAATATAGTTTATAATAGTATTATGACAATGAAGGAAAGAATGACTGCGGTTATCATTTCAATCCTTAAATTTAGTGAAAGCCGCAACAACAGGAGTTATAGAACTATGGCAGTATACACAAAAAAAGCACGATTGATGAATCACCTCTCAAGAGGTCATGATATCACACCAAAGCAGGCATTTAGCCGATTTGGTGTAAAGAATCTTCGTGCCACAATGAGCAACATTAAGGAACAAGTTGAAAAGTATAATAACTGGGAAGTTACTACTCGCACACTTGACAACGGAGTAACTTGTTATGGGATGGATTTCCACGGTTATACAGATAACCCGTTCGCCATCCGTGCAGGACTTGTGTAAACGAGTCCTTTTGGAATCTTTGATTCCAATCATTTCCTCTTGGATGGGGGAGACCCCGTCCAAGAATTTAGTTAGGTTTGACAAGTGAATAAATTAAACATGGGAATTTATAACCCATGTAACTCCGTGACTGAACAATTTTTTGTTATGCGGAATAAAGTATACGACTCCCTGTAGTGGGGTGGAAGACGGCCAAGAGGTATAGATTCCAGTTGGGTAACTCTAACAGTCGTAGTGCGAGTAGAGTAATTAACACTATATTAGTTAACCTCGAAAGTTGCAGGTATAATATAATCCTGTCGGAGTACAATAAAACGAATTGGGGAAGTGGACGGAAGACACTTCTATTGCCACCACAATAGATGAAGGACACCTCCTTCCCCGATTCTTTAATAATTTGGTGGTGCAGAAGCACGAACAGTTTCCTGATTGCATGCCTGAGGGATTAATCGGACGATGGTGAAAAACGCAAACCGTATCCGAACCACCAAGTAAACATCCGTTCTTGTGGAAAAGTAGAGGCATTTGTTGACACACCTAGTGTGTGAAGATGATGTAAGATTCATTACCACTTTAAACTGTGGGGCCTCGCAGTTGGGACGATAAACTAGTCGGTTTAAACCGACTTTTTTATTTGACTTCTTTTTGTATTGGGGTATAATATAAGCATGAACATACAACTTAAAGAAAAATATATTTTTGATTCTAATTCGTTTTCTTCTGTAAATGAATTTTTTGAATATGTTATATTAGAAGAAACAGGCGGAACTGATTTACCACCAAAACATTTAGGAGATGTTGAGATAAATAGCACTACTCTGATAGATGTTAAATCTATCAATGTTGCCAAAAAGTTTCATATGCCAAATCTTGCATCACAAAATAAACTTTATAAGTGGTTACAGGACGAGCAAAATACTTTAATGTATTTGTTGATTTTTTACGAAAAAGATGGAAATAATTTACACATAAAGGATTGGTTGATTAAACACATAGAAGAATTCGACCCAGAATGCCTAGTAGTGCAAGCACAAGGCCTTGGAGCATTACAGATAAAGAATGTTAAGAACCTTAAATTTGTAGATAAAATTAATAGAAAAAAGTGGTTGAATATATTGAAAAGTATGGTAGAATCGTTCTTATTGAAAGAAGAAAAGAAAATAAAGAAGATTAGAAAGATGTACAAACTAGTATAAATAGTATAGAACATTTATATTATAAGGAGAATGTTATGGAACTAAATGAACAAGTGATTCGTGGACTTAAAGCAAAACTTTTATACGAATCTTGTACATGTACACCTGCGGATAGGTGTGAGTGTGATGCCGTCATGGAAGATATTAGTGTTGCTAACGATTGGATTTCTTCCCTTGAAGGTGAAGCACAGGATTGTTGCGAAGATGGTTGATGGACAGGCCGGTAAGGGTAGTAAATATCGACCAGTAGACCAAGAAAAATATACCGAGAACTGGAAAAAGGCTTTCGGTAAAAAGAAAAAGACAAAGAAAAAGACAAAGAAAAAAGGAAAGTCAAAATGAGTGAAGTAAAAATTGTACGATTAACATCGGGTGAAGAATTAATAGCAAAAGTAGAAGAAACAGATACACATGTAACCTTAAAAAAACCTGCTATTTTAATTCCAGCAGGGAAAGACCAACTTGCTTTTGGTCAGTGGTTGCCTTATGCAAACCTTAAAGAAGGAATTGAAATTTCAAAAGAATATGTTGTATTTTCTGTAGAACCCATTGATGAAATGGGCGCACAATATGAAGAAGCATTTGGTTCTGGTTTGGTTGTTCCTAAAAAGGGTGGAGTAATTAGTGGCGCACCTATGCCGGGAGCAGAGTCTTTAAAGATTGGTGACTATAACTAATGGCAAAGAAAGCACACGGACACGACCCATCAATTGCAAACAGAGTTAAAATAGGCAAACCAAGAACTTCTAAAATTTTTAGAAAGAAAGGTAATGCGGCTTCAAGTACTTCCAAAAGAGGAAATGGTGCAAGAGTTAGATAACCTTTGCACCTGTAACTCAGTTGGATAGAGTATCGGGTTTCTAACTCGACAGTCGCAGGTTCGAGTCCTGCCAGGTGTGTTATAGAAACAAACAAAAAATGAAAAAGACAAACGACCCTTATCAATATACAATGTATAAGAAGCCACAAACACAGGAGTGGAGGCGGGAACAAGAAAGACAACATAGAGTTAATCTAATTTCTATCGCCATTATCACATTAGTGTGTATGGTTGGAATTGGCACCATAATGTATTTCGCATATTCTTCTTGACATCCCCTTCAGTCATGGTATAATACACTTATGACTAAAGAAAAATCAAGACTATGCGGTATGACTCAAGAGGAAGTAGATTCCTACTTGAAAGAAAAGAACATCAAAGTGGCAGTTATGATGGAACACGGTTATGACAAAGACGGTGATTGGGCAGAAATAATTACTGATGACAAAGGTTATCAAACTGGATTTGGCGATGACTGTGTTCGTATAGAGAAGATGTGGGGATTCTCAAGTCCAAACGGATTCCATACCTTTGATTACGAAGAACCAAAAATGACAGAAGCAAAGGCACAGTATATGACTGTGTTGTTTCATAAACTCTATGAAGAATATGATGTATCATGGGCAAGTTCAGAGGCACTTTCACTTGCATTTGTAATGAGTGAGTTTGAAGTTCCTTATGTAGAACGGGAATGGGATAAAAAACCAGATATGTCTACAGAAGAAGGACAAGAAGAAGTTCGTAATAAACTACTTGATTGTATTAAATCTGGCAATGTTGTTGTTCCTAAAGCAGTAGAAGAAACTGTAACCGTTCGTGGTGAAGAACGGAAAGCATCGGAGTTTGATAAATATTCTGATGGAAATGTAATAGAAGATTAAAGGAGAACTCTAATGTGTGAAACATATAATTTGGGCGAAAGTGTAGTACATCGTGGTAGTGGAAAGATGGGCGAAGTCGTTGATGCCGCAGATAGTTCAAAAGACGGAACTACTGAATCTATAAAAATTAAATATGAAGATGGTTCAACAGATTGGCATTCTGTGAGTGAAGTTTCTAAAATGCTATACGAAACCGACCCGCCGATATCAAATAATACTTTATTGGATTAATATCCACCAGAACTCATTCCACCATTAGATGGTGTACTTGTTCTTGGTGTAGAAGTTCTTATTGGTAATGTCTCTGAATCTGAATGGGTTTTACCTTTCATGCACCAAGGGGCATCATGGTCACCGTCTGCTGGCATCAAATGATATCCCTCTCGACAACTTCTTTGAGAAGTGGTAGAAGTTCTTATTGGTAATGTCTCTGAATCTGAATGGGTTTTACCTTTCATGCACCAAGGGGCATCATGGTCACCGTCTGCTGGCATCAAATGATATCCCTCTCGACAAGGTTGTTTTTGTGTACTTTGTCTTGGCTGTTTTCTGGTATTGGCAACTTCTATACCACCACCCAATACAGTTCTTTCCTTACACAAATATTTTAAAATGTTTTTATTTGTTGGTATTGTAATATAAACATATGCTCCTCTAGTTCCTATCTTTGCTGAAGAACGAACATGACTGCCGGGTTTAAGACTTACTCCTTGTTCTCCCATAATAATAAATTCATGGTACATATTTGTAAACCCCTTTATACCGTTTGATATATGAGAAATATTGAACTTATAAGTTTTGCCTGCATCTAATTCTAATGTGGGTTTTGTTTTTCCGTCAATTACATATGACCAAGAACCTTTACTATCATTTTCTATAGAAACATGGAATGTCTTCTTTCCAGATTGTTGCCATTTTTCTGTTGCACCCTGAAGACTTGATGATATAGAACTATTAACAGGAGATGTTTTAACAGTAGATGTTTGTGTTGTTTTTCTGTTCTTTATCGAAGCAAGTGTATCCTTTGCAGACTTTACTAAATCTGATATTTCTTTTGGTTGAGCAGTTCCCGTATCTTTTTTTGGTGACATCAGTGGAGTACTTGGATTAAATCCACCACCTGCACCACCACCACCTGCACCACCAATTGCAATTGGCAAAGAAGGTCTTCTACTTTTTTCTTCTGTTTCTTCTTTTCTTCTTCTTAACATAATAAACACTTCACTGCCAAATAAAGTTGTATCTGTAGGGACATCTTCAATTAATTCTATATGTTCCATACCTTCTGCATCGACATAGTATGAAGAAACCGTATAAGAAGATATACTGCTTCCTACTTTAATGTCCAGTGTATCGTTTGGTTTGACCGTTTTAAATACTGAAGAAAAAGAGTTTGCAGAATGTTTACCAATACGATTAACTAACTCGTTGATTTGTTCTGTTTTGTTTTCTTGTGTGCTTGATGATGTGGTCCATTTTAAAGAGCCATTAATAAAAAAGTTTTTGTCGTATCTAGAGTATGTTGAACTTTCATTCTTTACAGAAACTTTAGTAAGCAATGCTATACCTGTGGTGGGATTCCATTTCTCAAATATGTAAGTACCAGACAGATTCTTTATTTCTGCATCCCCAAGACCTTCGTTAATAAATTCACCATCGGTTAATGTAAGGGTATCTCCCTTGACTGCTGTTGCTTCAAAGAAGGTTGTGATTTCATCTTTAATTCTCTTTCTTCCTTTTAGTGCATCACCATAGTCCACTAAAACACTATCACCTTTAAAAAGAATATTAGGATTTACCGAAAAAGATTCTACGCTGTCAACGATGTCGGATATTCTGGTAACAAAATCGCAACCTATAAAGGATGCCTGACCAACCAATTCCTTTTGTTCGCTTGGTTTTTTACTTTTTCGTCTAGAATTTCTATTATGAATACTTAACGACATATTTTAATCAAGTTCCAATATAGTGTAGGGTTGCCGATTGGTCGCCATCTTTTCTACAATATATGTGTTTTAAGTTATTAATTTCTAGGTAGATACTTTCTCCTGGCTCTAACAAATATCCATTAGTTGGATTTGATTGTATTGTGTTTGAACCAACCCAAACATCTGTGCCACTTGTTATTAAGTTTTTAATAGTAACACCAGTTAATAGTTCCATTCCGTTATGAAGGCTTGTTGCATCGTTTAATACTTTCTTATTACCTGCTCGAAGATTTTCTGGTTTTGTTATAGAAGAAATTGTAGTTCTTACACTACCACTCTTTAAATCTGTACGGATTGCAGATATTTGGTCTGTTCCAGTTTTAATATTTTTTAGACCACCAATGAGTTCTCCAGTTGTTCCTTTGAGTTCTTGTAGAATATCATTATCGTCTATAGTAACAGTTCCAGATATTGTGGTTGACAATCCAGCGGTTGAAACAACATCAACAGCACCCGCTTGTTCACCACGAATGGTAACTGGGTCGCCCCATGTTCCTGTTGTTCCTTGGATTCTTAATGCACCACCCGATGCAGTTACCCCTACATCTATAGTTGCCCCCATAGTTACACTGAATGTAATTCCACCGTTTACAACTGCAACTTTAAGTGCATCTCCAGATGTTCCAATTATAGAGGAATCTAGCGTGCTTCCATAAAGATTGGCACGAACATATTTTGTTGCGTCTGCACCATATACCGCAATAGAATCTGTTGCTACAGAAGTTGTCCATTCTCTACTAGTTCCAACATCACCAGTTACGGTAATCATGTCGGTATCTTTTCCGAGTCTTCGTCCTGCGGTGACTGCAATAGGAACACCGAATCCATAGCCTGGGAATACTTCCCCTGCAACTGTTGCTGTTGCACCTGCTGAAGTTCCTTGTACGAGGATACCTAGCGCAGTACCAAATGTACCACCGAATGTTGGTCCATAACTTGCACCATCACTTGCCATTGCACCTCTTAAATGTATACCTGTTGAATAGTCACCGTTTGATGGTCCAGTTGTTGCAATAATAACAGGAATTCCATTTGTTACACCTTGAATCCAACCAGATATACCAACTGCTTGTGTTCCAGTAGTATTTCCTGAAACTGCAATATATTCTAATCCAGCAGTTGCGCCAATATAACCATAGTTCCGTATTTTAATGTTGGTGAGTGCCCCAGTTGAACTGGTTATACTAACTTCTAACGGTCCAGTTTGACCTGATATTTGTATTGGAAGTGGGTTTGTAAGTGAAGTCCTATATCCATTGTCTAAATCGCCCCATGCAATCTTTGAGATAGGAATGTGAGAGTTTGTAAAGCCAGTCCCTGCATTTCCATAGTCGGTTGCCATGGATGCGGTATCGCCACTAGTAGTGATTAAAATATTGTCTGTTATATCTGTCATGTTTGAAAGTTCTCCAAAGTATCAAGTTTCTTCTTGATTTTTATAGTCTTCGTGTTATACTATATATAACAAATGTCCTACGGGGCGTGTGTATATTATGAAAGGAATCTTACATGTTATTTAGCGAAGAAACACAAGGGGAATTTTTAAAAAGAATCGATACCATTGTTTTAAATGGTGGAGTTGGTTATATTGAGGCAGTTATAGTTGCTTGCGAAGAAAATGAGATAGAACCTAATGTGGCATCTAAGATACTTTCACAGCCAATTATTGAAAAGATAGAAGAAGAAGCCAGAGAATATAATATGTTCTCTAAAAATACTGCAAAACTTCCAATTTAGTGTTTGACTATTGGTGGTTTTGTAGTATTATATACATATACAGTTGTGGTTGGGTAGTTCCTGACCGAGTATTAGAACATGGTAGTCCCATGAGTAGCAAAATAAGGAGCATTTTATATGTCATTTGCAGATTTTAAGAAGCGTTCTCAGTCAAGTATTAATGAATTGACTAAGAAGATTGAAGAAACAAACAAGAAAGAATCATACACCGATGACCGTTTCTGGCGTCCAGAGTTGGACAAATCCAGTAACGGTTTTGCTGTTATTAGATTCTTACCCGCACCAGACGGTGAAGACTTGCCATGGGCAAAGTATTATTCACACGGTTTCCAAGGTAAGGGTGGATGGTTTATTGAAAATTGTCCTACCACTCTTGGTCAAAAGTGTCCTGTGTGTGAAGCAAACAGTGAACTTTGGAATAGTGGAATCGAAAAGGATAAGGATATTGCACGAAATCGTAAACGAAGATTGCACTATACTTCAAACATTATGATTATAAGTGACCCTGCTAATCCTCAAAACGAGGGTAAAGTATTCCTTTACAAATATGGTAAGAAGATTTTTGATAAAATCAACGAAGCAATGAATCCAGAATTTGCTGATGAAGAAGCAATCAACCCATTCGATTTCTGGAAGGGTGCAAACTTCAAACTGAAGGTTCGTAAGGTTGCAGGATTTATCAACTACGATAAGAGTGAATTTGAATCAACTTCGGCACTCTTGGATGGTAATGATGCGAATTTAGAAGTACTTTGGAAAACCCAATATGCACTTACTGAGTTCACTGATGCCGCAAACTTTAAATCATATACTGAATTAAAGACAAAACGAGATGCTGTTCTTGGTGCTGACATTCGACAGACAACACAAGACACGCCAACTACTGCTGAAACTGTTAGTGAATCAGAAGATGGTGGAGTCGCAAGAGCAGAAAAAGCATTTGGAAATGAAGAAGGAACTGAAGAAACTGATGCTCTTTCTTACTTTGAAAAGTTGGCAAATGAATAGTTCGTTCTAATTTTCACTAAAAAGGAGTCGCAAGACTCCTTTTTTTTATTAACCAAACCCTCTACGCCATATTGGATATTGAGTTTGTAATCCCATAGACTCGGTTGCTTTAGTGCCTCCACCAAAACCTTGAGAGGGACCGTCGCTGCTGTTGTTTCCATTATTAGTCGTATTATTATTGATAATGGATGGTGGGCCGGGTTGTGATTGTTCTTTATCCCCCGTGGAAGTATTAAGATGTTTTAATTCTGTATTTTCCATTATTGAATCGGCGTGCAACTGAGATAATGCTTTCTCTTGGTTCTTTACGCGCGAGAGTGCGTATGGCTTGAATGCAATGGCTGGGGATTGTTGGCGTTCACGGCCGACCAGTCCACGAGTCTGCTCGGCTGCTTTTATCTTTGACACTGGTGTCACTATTTCGTCTTCACCTTTGTCAGCCAGTAAAGCCAATTTCCCACCAAATGTTCTTGCAACTGGTGAACCTGCCGGTGTGCCTTCACCATATGCAGGTATAGTTTTAGGAACTTGTGCTTTACCAGATAATATTTTATTTACTGTTGACTTATCTATAGTAAAATATTTATTATTTGTTTTGTTGGTATTGGTATCTGTATTTCTTTCTAGTATATTTGATAATTCTTTATTTGATATATTAGTTTTGTTTATTGTATAAGATAAAGGGTTTTTATTATTTTTTGTGTTGTTTATTATTGTTGGTAATTCGATATTCTTGTTTTTGGTTATATTGTTATTTTTGGTTATATTGTTATTTTTATCTACATTCTTGTTTTTGGTTATATTGTTATTTTTGGTTACATTGTTGTTTTTGGTTATATCTCTAAAATTCTGAAATAACATTTTTTTAATATTGTTCTGTACATTTTTTATATTTTTGGTTTCTTTATTATTTGAACTTCTTTCTTTTATTGGTGCTGGAGTTATTACAGTAGGAATTTTAATTTCCTTTGGAATATTAATTATTCTTTGATTATTTTTAGTATCTGTATGATGCTTCTCTATTGTATTGTTGTTTTTGGTATCTGTTATAGTATCTGTGTGATGCTTCTCTATTGTCTTGTTATTATTAGTATCTGTGTGATGCTTCTCTATTGTCTTGTTATTATTAATATCTGTGTGATGCTTCTCTATTGTCTTGTTATTATTAATATCTGTGTGATGCTTCTCTATTGTCTTGTTATTATTAGTATCTGTATAATAATGCTTCTCTATTGTCTTTGTGTTGAGATAATCATTTGGTCGGTTGGTAATAAATTCTATTTTTTTATTTAATTTTAATATTGCTTCATTAAATTCTGTTGGAATATAATTTTTATTCTTCGGTTGTTCCTGCTTTTCTTTTTCAATTGGCTTAATTATGTTGGGTATCGGATTTTTATCTTTTGGAACTATATTGACCACACTTCCATTCTTTCTTTTATTGAAATGGGAAATAATATTTTGTTTAATTTTCTTTTTATTCTTCATTTAATTTACCTCGTAATATTTGTTCTTGAACCAGCCCTTTCAGATTCTATGTGTGCTAATTTTATTCTCTCATTCTCTATTTCTATATATTCAATCAATTGAGCCAAATACACATCTCTTTCCCACGGAATGAGATTTTCTAATTCAGATAGGTTATATTTGTGGTGTTGTACCATCTGGAATATTGTTTGGAAGTAATCTTTAAGACTCAGATGGCTGAGTCCTAACCGAAAAAATCCGACAATCCAGATAGTACCACCTCCCTTTCAGCACCATCAGATGTAGTATATAAAACCTTATGTTCTATTCTGGGGGATGTTAAAAAGAAATCTAGTATTTTTTCAAATTGTTTCTTGGTCATATTATCAATAAACTCTGATATTTCTTGTTTGGGTATAGTAGACGAATTGATTAATTCGGACTTTGTTTGTATGTGAACTATACAATCAGAAATTAAATCATAGAAAGAAGAAGGGTCTTCATAATCAATAACACCATCTCTTTTATATAAATCGTCTAATGTTGGATATCTCATTTTTATTGTGATTTCTTTGCTTATTTCTATTTCTTTTGTGTGTCCTTCTGTCTTTGTTACTTTTATATCTGGTATCAATACCTTCACTGGTATTTCTTCTTCTGTAAATGGACATATAATTATAGGTTCGATTCCTTCACCCACAGATTTTCCTCTTATTTGTAGGAATATGTATTCCACATCAAATAATGGCAATGAGCCTGCATCTTCTATATCATCCACACACGATTCTATTATGTTTTGTATTGCTCTAATCATAGAAGAATCTTCTTCAGACTGTTGAGCAAGAAGAAGAACTTTTTCTTCTTTTACCAAAAAAGGTCTAAATGATTTTTTATCACCAGAAGATGGAAGAACTACTTCATATTTTGGAATATCGGACACTAATAAATTTGACAATCTGTTCATATTATTTACCTCACTTTATTATATTTATATCAATTAATATTATACTTCACCCATATGAAAGGCATAATGTCTATATGTAAATGCAATCTGTAATCTTGTATAATCATTAAACATATTTGCACCAAGAGATAAAGGAAATATATTTGACGGATAAACTTCCTGAAAGGTGTATGTGGATGTCACTTTATCCGATTCGTCTAATGTTTTTATTGACATGTGTGTTGAACCAACATAATTTGAATAATTGTGTTGCTCTGCATTGTCCCCGGACTGCGGTTGATGGTCAGGAACTATTGAACTCATCCACCCCTCAAAAAATGCTCTTTCTCTTTGGTCTGCTGATACAGGAAAAACAACAACTACTTCTCCAGTATATGAATTACCAACAGGAACACTTCTTTTGGGCCCAAACCACTGTTCTTGTGTGGTTATAAAACTTCTAGACGGTAGGTTTAAAGATTCTGCTGGAAATATAGGGTCGTTCCGCATGGAAAAACGACCGTCTGGAACATTTGCAAATTCTATACGATATCTAGAAGGTTTTGCCAGTCCATTTCTGAGAAATGTTTCTTTGAAATAATCTATTGATGATGTTGATGCCATTTTTATAGTTTCCTCTTACTATTTATAATAAAATTATGGTAATATCGTATCTTCTGTAAGAATAATAAAAGTCCAACCTTTTTGTTTACAGTATTTATTAGCGGATTTCCATTTCGCTTCATTTACACTATATGTCAAACATTCTCTGATATATGACTTGGTTTTTTTCTTTTTCTTTGGTGGGATAGTTTGTTTTTTTGGTTTTACCTCTATGATGTAGGTTTTGACCTCGCCGTTGTTGGTTTTTATTTCTGCTATAAAATCTGGAAAGTATCTATGATTCTTTTTGTCTACTGGAGAATAGTATGGAATTATCACTTCTTCACTTCCCCATCTTATAACATTCTTGTTATAGTCAAGGTATTTGCACACCCTTCTCTCCCATAAAGAACGACAAATGATGTTCGTTGGATTTCCTATATACTTTGATGTATTTATTGTTTTATATTTTGTTTTATATGCCATAAATTATACCGTTTCTTTAGATATATATTATACAAGAAGGAGAATTAATAATATGGTAGCACCACTTATAATCGCAGGAGTAGGATTTCTTGCAGGAAAGTTTGCATCGGATGTCATATCCACTGAAGACGATTCTCAAATCGGAACAAAGGGGACTGGCAAGCAGTGGTTTCCGAGGGAAACAGCATTCGGTGATGCAACAGGTCGTGGAATGGGAATTCCAGTTGCTATTAATTTCAAGGCAGATATGTATGAAAATAAGCAACAGTACAGAGAGGATGTAATTGCAGGAGAACTTACTGATATAACCCTACCTTTACCATTGCAACTTTCTGATGATACATCAATAAATTATCAGCGAGGTCAAACAGAAACCACTGGTGGTATTTGGGATATGACTTCGGGTGGATGGAGAGAATCATGGAGAACTTGGTTTGGTCTTTCAACACTCGCGAGTGATTTTCTTGGCTTTAGTTCTTTATCAGGACAAAGACCTATGGATGAAAGTGATAATATATTTAAATCCGCAGAGATGAGGAAGCATTCATATTCATGGATTCTCATTCCAAAAAATGGAGGCGAAGGTAAGAGAGTTGATGAAATTGTTAAGACATTTCAGAGAATGGCATATCCTATGGCTTCTGGGGATGAAATTTATTCTAGGGTGATTCATCCTCCTATTTGGCAGATTAGTACTATGGACTTCGTCAACAACTTGGACCACACTTGGGTTATCGACCCACTACCTTCTGTCCTAACAACGGTGAAGATAAAAACCGCGGACGGTGCGTTGCACCAAACACAGGGTGGATATCCTGCGGCTACTGCGCTAACGATAGAGTTCGCTGAATTAGAACCTGCAATCAACACTGGAAGTTTCTTACAGTCCAGAAGTCAACTTCGTGGTGGTGCGGCACGAGGTGGAGATTAATAATGTATTTTGAAAAAATGGAAAATATTAATTATAGTTTTCCTGGTTTGCCCGATTTAGAAATGGTGGATATTTTTCGTAGAGTAAAATTTACGGATAAGACACTTGAGGAAGCCCAAAACTTTGTAGAGGTATTAGTACCAGAAGGTTCTAGACCAGACGATGTAGCAAGAAGTTATTATGGAAGTTCAAAATATTGGTGGTTGGTATTATTTTCAAATAGTATGTCTGATGTGAATTCAGAATGGCCTAAATCCCAATCTCAAATAAAATCATTGTTCAATAATTATTTAAATGGAGATAGTTATTTTGTGTTAGAAGACTTGGACATTTCTGAAGGTGATATAGTTGTTAAGAGAGATGTAGGTGCAACTGGTGGGATTGATGTAGACCATTTTGGAGTAGTAGATTCTTATGATAGACTTTTACATAGAATAAATGTAAAAAGAAAAGTGGGTACTATTTCTGAAGGACATGAAATTTGTGCATTTGGTTTGGATGAGCAGGGACAGTGGACTAATCAAATTACATCTGGGTTTGGGCAAACTGGTTGCTTTAGACAAAATGTGGGTGCAACAAGTTGTACTGCATTTACTGCACCCGATTCAAATGCTGCCCCTTTATGTGCAACTGCTGGTGCAACATTTGCAAAGATACAAAAGAAAACTTCTATTAAAGAAGGTGTTTCTAGATTTTCATATAAGAGTGGTGATAGAATAGATGAACTAAATCCCTATACTACTGACGGACTAACTCACGACTATTTTCAGTTTCGTAATATGTGTGGATTAACTGGAACTTTGTTATATAAATATATGACAGGTGTATCGTTACCAGAGGAAGTTTCTATAATTACTGTTGAGGAAGAACTAGTATATGATAATGATAGAAATAAAATTATTAAACTATTAAATAGAACTTTAGCAAATTTGGTTGCTAATGAAGTAGAATACTTATTAAAAGGTAATGTTCCAAGAGGAACTACTAAATTAGTAACTTTCATATAAAAAATGATATCAAAGGTGAATAATAATGGCAAAGCAAACTCCATCAGAAATTAATATTAAAAAAATAGTTATAGAAAATCAACGAAGTGGTAATAAACTTCAAATTATACCTGCACCTACAAGTGAAGGGGACGATAAGGTGATGGATGAAATATTCGTTAGTATGCAAATCAATGAAAATATAATGCGTAATGGAATAGTTGGTTCTTTAAAATTCAAAGAACCAAATACAGTAGGTGATTACTTTAATATGACGGGTCATGAATTTGTAAAGATAGAAATGGAATCTCCAGAGATTGAAAATTCTGAACATACATTAACCTTTTGTGTGAATGATGTAAGAGCAACAGGCAATGAAGCATTGGATGCAGTATCTGGACCAAGTGCAAGATTTGGAGCAGGATGGGATGTTGAATTTGTTTCCTGCGAAAGTTACATATTAGATTGGGACAATTTGGATTATATGGATAAAGATTTTATTGGACCAATTGCAGGTGAGGAGGGTGAGGAGGGTTTGGTGAATGAGTTAGCAGAAAAATATTTAAACCCCGGTGCTGTAGAAGGATTTTCTAACGCCAAAAACCCAATGGACATTGAAAAAACACACAACTGGATATGGTTGAAAAAAAATCAAAGCATGTATCCTTGGGGTAAAGATGTTCATCCACCAAACCTTATGCAACTAATGAATAACCTTTCTGAAAATGCTGTTACGGAAGACTTGAGTGGAGTAAATTATTTATTCTATGCAGACCTGGATGGATGGCATTTTAAATCAATTAGAAAGATGATTAAAGATGCAAACGAAAAGGGTGTTCTTTATGGTGGTGTGCATGGTGGAAAAAACGAATATAAAGTTTCTATGAAAGATGATGAGGATGAAACAAAAGGTAATACGAAAATTGCAGCGATAATAAACTGTAGTGAGTACGACCATTTGAATGCGTTTAAGTCTGGCGCATACACAGCATACTATGAAAGAATAAAACCATCATATGAAGACCCATATTTTGACTATATGGATTTTACTACTTCACACACGCATCCGCTGTCAACTGATTGGGGAGGCAGAGAAATTATTACATATGGTTATCATGAAGTTAATACAAGTGGAAAGGGAGAAGATGGAAAATGGGGTGACCATACAGTCGGTGGAAGGGTAGAACAATTTAAACTTCTTCCAGACAGTATAGACACTTCTATCAAGGTTGAGAATCCAGTAAATATAGAAAGAAAGTCTATAAGGAAACATGATGTAACTGGACTGTATGGATATTTTGATTCTCCGTATAATTATCATGGAGAAAAGTCTTATGATTTTCTTGGCTCTGCGGCACTAGAAGGAAAGCAAGGGAAGCAAAATGATAAACTTTGGCAGAGCATGTTTGACCAAACAAATCTTGAAGGGGAAAAAATAAAAATCATTCAAGAAGAAATTAAAAAACCAACATCTGATAGTATTAAAGCACACCTTCAAGTAGTTAATCTTAAAGAAAAGTTTAATGTGTACAGACACTCGATTTGTTGTGATAAACAATCTATTAAACCTTTTGTGTTTCTTGCAGTCATTGAAGATGCAAAAAAGGTTACAGGAGATGACAGGGGTGGAATCTACGAATATTCTTGGAGAGAAGTTGAGATATGGCCTAGTGACCATGTGGAAGACAATTTGGGTACAGTCATTAGTCCATTAGGTTCACCAGTGAAAATTGTTAAACCACCTGAAGGTCAAGGTCTAGCAGGAACATTCAGAGAAAATAATCCCACTTCAGAATCAGAGTGGACAAATCCTGCTTACAATTTAAATGAATTAATGAATGAAACAGTAGGTCCTAATGTTAATGTTGGTCCTGGTATTAATGTTGCTGATTTGGAGTTTAATGATTATCCTGAATCATATCAAATGATGCCAGTAGGTGGATATTTTCAAGTTCCCGATGGTGCTGATATGTTAGTAGACCCATGTGCATTAGAAGACTTAGATGAAAATGGTATAATGGATGGACCTTGGACCATGAAACATCACATCGTACAGATGTATAGAATTCCTAACTACATGCTAGGAGAATTAAATGAAGACGGAGATGTTGTAAAGGGAACGATTGCTCCAAGCGAAGAAGACCCATTGGGTGACCCAGACCCAACCATTCCAAAAGACATATACTTCTTCGATGTTCCGAATGCACACGATGGACTGTGTGGGTGTCTTTCTTAATTAGTATACTTATATTATGAGAACATATAAAACATGTTGCTGTTGCGGGGATAAACCTTGTAAAGATTGGGATAACGAATATCGTTATAACGGTGGTGAAGCAAACTGTCCTATATGTGCATTGGGCACAACTACAACTAGTGCAAGGGACTTTGAAGAATTTGCTCCTACCGCACCCGAACCGAACCAGGGAGATTCCGATTGGGATTGGAGGGATAAAGCGAGTGATGGCCATCCAGATGGTTTACATTATGGAAATCTTTGTTGGCATCCGGGAGAAAAAGATTGGGAGTATTATCCTGAAGAATGTGAGTGGAATAGTTGTTGGACAGAATACATCAATGACCCAACTTATTCTTTTCATGAAAAGATTATTCCAAAATCTACATTCTATCAATACGATTCTCCTATGGGACTTCTCCCATGGTCACCACAAGCATTT
>Ga0209362_1001329_pt1 | contig 20107 bp, 42 predicted proteins | sample SaaInlV_165m_DNA_FD_184680 | JGI IMG/M metagenome (GOLD analysis project Ga0209362, IMG submission 184680) | Marine microbial communities from expanding oxygen minimum zones in the Saanich Inlet - Saanich Inlet SI037_S3LV_110m_DNA (SPAdes)... | ecosystem: Environmental > Aquatic > Marine >...
CTGCTATTGGGGAGTGCGAATCGTTTTCCCTCTGTTCCACTTGCGAGTAAAACTGCTCCCATGCTTGCGGCCATGCCTATGCAGTAAGTGGTAACATCGCATTCCATGAATCTCAAAGTATCGTAAATTGCCATTCCATCCGAGACACTTCCTCCCGGAGAATTGATGTATACGTGAACATCTTTCTTGGGGTCTTCCATCTGCAAAAACAATAGTTGTGCGATGATGGAATTTGCGACATATGAGTCAATCTGCGTTCCGATAAAAATAATTCTATCTCTCAGCAACCGACTATAAATGTCCCATGCTCGTTCTTGTCTGCCCTCACGTTCGTAAACATGGGGAAGTGGTAAGTAGTTTCCTTGTATTTCCATATTCGTTTAATACTATGTGAATGCGGAAAATATGTCAACTCATTTTACTTGAGTTTCTTACCCATCCCCAACAACAAGTCAATGGGAATCGTCATGTCAATATCACCATCAGAAACGACTACGTTTCGGATTGAAAGTGACTTAATGGTTACCCGACCAAAACCCTTTAAATTGTACCTATCTCCGACTTTCACAATACGTCTCCGAGATTCACACCATTACCAAGTTCCGCAAAAGTTTCCATTGCAAGTGCAATGCTTCCCTTTTCACCGAGGGTAGTCGGTGCGTTACCGGTGGTAAACCCATAGGTGGGGTTCTTGAAATCGGAATCAAACATTCCAATCTCGTCAAATCCGTAAAGCACCAATGCCGATTCGGCATCACCCTTTTCAAAGACAACCAAGTCTTCACCCATTGGAATCGTTCCCACGAATGAGTTTATGTTTTCAATTACTTCAATATTCATTTTCTTCTCTTTCTCTGTTTGTTAATTCTTGAACCATAGGTAAGGTACATTCTTACCTTCAGTTCACGTTCTCGTTAATTTCGTTGATTTGTTTGATGTGCCTTTTTAGTGACACGTAAGTTTCCTTAAATGTTCCGTTTTGCCTTTCCCAAAGAGATGCAATTTTATCCCTCATGTAACGTCCACTCTGTGCATACCTTGTGACGTAAATTGAAGTCAAACGATTTTTATCTGCTTCCGACAAATTCTCGTAATGGGAAACAAACTCATCTCCCTTGAAAGCAGAAAGAAATTGTCCTACTCCGTTTCCAATCTCCACCGAGTCGGGACGTTCTGAAAAATTAAAGTGTGTGTAATATGACATATTTTATCCGTTCAAAACCAACTTGCAAGTTGCACCTCTCCACATATGAAGTGCGGTAATCAAACCTCTTGCCTCAAGACCACGAATGGCAGATACGTGAGTAACCCCACCATAACCACCCTCGGGATTGGGAGTTGCTTCAGTTCCCCATGTAGTCGTGTGAAAGAAAGTTTCCTTTCCGTCTCCGTCAATTCCTGCGATGACCGACCTTTGATTCTCGGTCAACTTTTCGGTTGCAAATATTTCCTCTTTCTGAGTCATTTGTTATCCGTTTACAATATCCAAAATTTGCTCCACCAAGTCTCCCGGTGATTTTCCCCAAAATGGTTTACCATCATAATAAACTGCATAAGGTTCAAAGGCATCATCGCGATAATACCTTGCGTTGTTTTGGACGTATTCTACTGCTTCGGTCTCTGTCATAATTTTTCTCTTTTTAAAGTTTAACTCCAATGAAGATTTCCACCATCATCAACAACTGCTGTATTAAGATCAGTCTCTGACGATGCTTCGTGTGCTTCATCAAGGGAAGGGAAACTCAACGCACCTTTCCATGCACCAAAGTCTCCGTTCTTGTGTAAGTATTTTTCGGTGTAAAAAGCACCGACATGGATTACGTAATATAAGTCTAACATATTTTTTTCTCTCTTGTTGTTATTAATTAAAGCCACTCTAAATTAAAATGTTCTCGGACAAGTTTTTCCCACCCTTCAAGACGAACTGCGGATTTCGCATAACCTATCCTCTTGTTCCAAAGAGGAACATCCTTGTCATTGCGAGTGGCAGTTGAAACGTAAACGTCTCCACCCCAATCGTAACTACCGACAAGTCGGACGTTTCCATTACCATCGTCCAACTCCACGTCAAACTTGGTTTCTTTTGAAAATATATCTTTATTCATTTCTCTCTTTCTCACTCTCAATACAAGTACTCTATCAGAATTATTATAAAAAGTCAACTAAAAAGATCAAAAAAATGACCCCCTCTGGGGAGAGGAGGTCTACATGTTTATCCAAGTGTTCGGACGATGCCGGTTTGACTTCCGACTAGGTTGTAACCACTCGACACTTTTTCTTTGGCATGATTAACATGATGTATATACAATGAATCATAATTAGAGAGATTGCAAGAAAAAGTTATTAACAATTTCAAAAAGCACAAAAAAAGAGGTCATTTGCATGACCTCTTGGGGATGTCACGAATGACACGTTCCACCATTTACTACCCCCGGTCGTTGAACCGGTTGCGTAAATTCTTTGACGGGTTCTTGAACGGAGGTTTGGTTATGGTATGCTTATACTCTTCGTTCTTTCCTGTTCCATTCCTCAAGTCAATGTAAATTTCTTCAAGTTCCTCTACGGGGTTATCTTCGACAACACCGTCATCATCGCAATACAACTCTTCCCAAGTTCCATTTTGACGGGCAATGTATTCCTCCACAATATCCTCAATACACATGTCCCATTCGACTTGTGATATACGTTCGTTGTCAAAAATGGAATCCAGTTCCTGTACCAATCTATCTTCTAAGTTAATTTTCATGTAATATAATATAGAGGTTTTCAAACCAATCGTCAATCATCAAATTCTCCACCGAATTCCTTTTGTAGTTCTTCGTGTGTTGGCATATCCTCTCCTGACATAAGTGGAGCGGTCTCGGCGGGAAGTTCTGGAACTTGCTCTGGTACATATTCCTCAAGTATTTCCACTTCCTTGGTCTTTTCCTGCAACTCCTTCTTTAATTCGTTATGTTGGTCTGAAATAAGTGATGAATATAGTTTGGAATCTTGTACCTTCTCCCAAGTTTCCGTTGGTTCTACCTTGTTCGGCCAGTTAGGTGTTATCAAGTAGGAGATTACGTTGGGTCCTGGTGAATACGTCCATTGATATTCGTACAGCATTTTCTTCTCGTCATCGGTTTCCGGCAGAAAGAGCAAGTTGAATCCCCACCCCTTTCGAGGAAAGTAACCGTCATCCTTCTTTTGTCGCACCCACAAAATCAACTGACCTTTCCATCTGCTGAGTTTGGGATTCACCCATCTCTCATCTGCACAAGTTATGCTTATTCTCCAAAGTTCATTGGGAACTAACTCGGAGAAATTGACTTCTCCGAACCCACCTTTGTGCATTCCGAAAATAGCCTTCACGTCAACTCCAAATGTGCTTTACGTTGGTTGGGTTGTCAATTGTCTCGTACCCTGCGTCAGTATCCACATATAAATGAATTCCGTGGACGTATGGACAATACCGGATACCACCCAAGTTGGACTGCACCATATTTTGTGCCCAGTTTCCTGCTGACTTTCTGACAAAATCAACTTCTCTACCAATCAATGATTTAAGTCTTTCCGTAGCAACTCTCTCAAGTTCTCTGATTTGTCTTGACCAATTCTTATGCAAGGTACGTTCAAGTTCACGAACCTGAGTATCAAGGTCGTTGTCTCCGTTTTCCGAAACGTCAAACGTAATGGCATTCAAAGAGTAGGTGTGAAACGAACCATTTCCACGAATACCCAAGAACTCGGTTGTGTGGCCAAACAAAATACCTCCAGGGCCTGCGGGGATTCCCGTCACAAGTTTCTCGTCAAGTGGAATCAGTTGACTGGTGTCCAAGTTTACCACCTTGTATGTTCTGTTCGGATTTCCCGTTGGTTGCGTGAAACGAAATCGTTTGTCAAGGTACGTTGCTTGATGCTTGCATAACGCACCTAAAACTTCATCATGCAAACTCATATATGCACCCGTGGCATCATAATAAGCATCGTCCAATGTCCGTAAATCTCTACTTCTTTTCCAACTCATGGCATCATAATCCCCAACAACGAAGTTTTCACCACGGAATCCGCATCCGCATATCTGTCTGCAACAACCCTCATTGCCTCATCAAGTTCCAAATCGACACCTTGTCTGACCAACCATCTTTCTTCAACTCCATATCCATACGTCAATTCGTATAAGGTATCTCTAGTTGCCGTTGGTGGTGACATAACTCTCATTACCGTTGCCCCTCTAATCATATCATCATGGCAAAGAAACCACACCTTGTCACCCTTGTTGAATTTATAATCCTTACTCATTCAAACAAGACTATACCGAACTTTTGAGAAAATATCAAGAAGATTTTTTCAGGAATCCCTGAACGCACTGTTGTAAAACGGACTCACCACTCCTTCTGAAAAATCCCATATTTTATCGCATGATGGGAGCATCAGAATTCTTTTTTCTTCCGAACCTCTTTTCGCAAATTCTTCACTTTCCACCAAATTGGTCGGAGTAAACTCAACTACATATCTGCCTTCGGTTGGCAAGTCACTTAAGTTCGCAACCGCGTTGGTAATTTCCCCATTGGAAATAATCAACGATATAGTTCCCTTGGGTGAATCTTTTTTCTTTGTAACAACTTTCTTTTTCATTTATATACCCTTACTTAAAATATCGGTAATCACCCTACCACCATCCACAATCTCAATTGGTCTTTCACCGGGTGCCATCAGTTCCTTGTCAGCAGTTATTCCGATTTGATTGTACACCGTTGTAGCAAAGTCCGGAACACTCATTGGATTTTCCTCTGGTTCGGTTGCAAACGCATCCGAAGAACCATACACGTATCCTCGTTTAATTCCACCACCTGCAAGCAAGGTACTGAATACTCTTGGCCAGTGATCACGACCCGCATTCTTGTTAATCTTTGGAGTTCTTCCAAACTCCGAAGAAACCATAACCAAAGTCTCGTCAAGCATTCCTCGTTCGTCCAAGTCGGATATCAACGCAGCCAATGCTTGGTCAAGTTCGGGACCATTCTTCGCACCGAACGCAGTTTCAATGTTATTGTGATGATCCCAACCTCCGTAAGTCAACGTCACCAAACGAACACCACTTTCCACTAATCGTCTTGCAAGAAGCATACGCATACCTGCTTGGTTGTTTCCATATCGTTCCGTGTTCTTTTCCGATTCCTTGCTTATGTCAAATGCAGATTGTGCTTCGGGTGAACTTATCATGTTGTACGCATCTGAATAGAAAGACGTCATTGCACTCAGTTGTCCTGAATTTTGAATTTCATTAAAGTTGCGTTCAACGGTATCAAGAATACTTCTTCTCCTTGCAAATCTGTCCGCAGAGATTCCGTCTGGCAATGACAAGTCACGCACCTTGAAGTTTGCGGATGCGGGATCACTTCCCAATCCGAAACTACCATACTTGCTATTAAGATACCCCGTACCTGCGTGTTCATTGGGTTGGGTTGGAATCGTCACGTATGGAGGTAGACCTTTACGGGTTCCTAATTCATGTGAAACAACCGCACCGAAACTCGGATACTTGATTGCAGGACTTGGTTTGTATCCCGTGAACATATTGTGTGTACCACGTTCATGTGCGGCTTCACCATGAGTCATGCTATGAATGACCGTAACCTTGTCGGCAACGTTTGCCATGTTCTTCATTGTTTCCGAGAATTGCAGTCCAGGAACTTTGGTATCAATTGCTCTGAATGGTCCCCTGTACTCCAATGGAGCAAATGGTTTCGGGTCCCACGACTCTTGAGCAGCCATTCCTCCTGGGAGATATACGTGAATAACGTTCTTGGCAACACCTTCCGTGGTTTCATAATGCTTCAATGCACCATGTGCCTCGTTCTTCAGCAAATAGGGAAGTGAAAGTCCACCAACTGCACCTATACGGAAGAAGTCTCTTCTTGAGTGAGATATAAAATTCATACCTTAATATATATCAAATCACTATTTATTTCAAGAGAATTATGAATCAACAATACGGAAATGGACAAGGGGCCCTCATCATCATCCACGGAGGTGCAAGTCCCATTGATCCAAAGGGAGAAGCATTAGCGGATGCATTAAAAAGCATTGAAGAAATGGCATCGGCGTGTATGGCCGGATTAACAAACGGGGCATCGGCGATCAAGGTTGTTGTCAGATGCCTTGAGATGCTTGAGAACGATGAGAAGTTCAATGCGGGTGTCGGAAGTGCCTTGCAGAGTGACGGACTTCCAAGACTGACTTCAAGCATCATGGACGGAAACAAGCAAAACTTTAGTGGAGTTGTCTCCGTTCCCTATCTAACCAACCCATCAAAACTTGCGGAAAAACTTCAAAGACGAAACGCAAAGGTTCTCACCTCACCTGGTGCGGAACTTCTTGCAAGGGAACTGAAACTTCCGGTTGCTTCCAACCTCACCGAGAAACGTTCCAAGAAATGGTTGGACACTCTTGACAAGAAAAACTATCCACCATCTGCTGAACACGACACCGTTGGTTGCGTTGTCATTGACTCAAAGGGAAGATTGGCAAGTGGAAGTTCCACGGGTGGAGTCGGCAACGAATATCCTGGAAGAGTAAGTGATTCCGGAACCGTGTCAGGCAACTATGCTTCCAAGTTCGCCGCAATCACCGTCACGGGGAAAGGTGAGCAGATAACCAACGATGCAGTTGCCTCAAAAACCGAGACAAGAATTCGTGACGGAATGAGTCTTGAGGATGCATTCGGAAAAACCTTCAAGGAAGCAAAGCGAAGAAAGCATTTATACGGATACATCGGAATAGATGCCGGTGCTAATTTCGGAATTGCCTACACCACGAATGCTATGCCGTATGTTGTATACGGAGTAAACGGACTGATACGAAAGTACAATTAACCGATTGGGTGCTTGTTCAATGTTTCAATCATCGAATTTGCCGAATCCAATTTCTTGTATTCTTCTTCAATAGTCTCGGTAACAATGGAGTGTTCTCCGATGCCAACCATATTGTTTTCGTATACCGCAATATTTGCGAGGGCGGTCTCGGCGGCAGCTTCATATTTCTTTACGAGTGCCGAGTGAACTTGTTTTGCTATTTGTTTGCTCATGATTTCTATTAAATATATGTGAACTTTCGTTATGAGTCAAGAAAACTCTTTCAAAACATTGTCAACCGTACCAAAGGTAATTGGTGAGGCCCCTCTAATTTCATCATAGTCGGATTCATCATAAAACGAAAGTGCCTCATTTTCGTCGGTATCTGGACTACACGACTGACAATACCACTTATCAAGTTCTCTATGTAACGAAATCAAAGAAAGTTCTTCTGAATCCGATCTGCAACCTTTTACAAGATTGCCCAACTTGGATTCAAACTCTACATAGCACTCCGCAATCCGACACTCCAAATTAGAAGATGTTATGGAAAATACTCCATATGAATCGTAATCGAAGTTTTTTTCCTTAAAATTTTCGGGTAACCAGTAAACCCGTGATAGATTTTTTCTTTCCGTGAATTTTCCCACACAATGTTTTCGTTCAATAACATCCTTCCTGCATTTAAAGTGCTTTTGCTTAGTCGTTCCGAAGCCTTTATTAGGATTACAAACTAAGATATCAAAGGGTATCCCTCTGTACATAAATCCGTAGAATTTTTTCCACGCAAGGGCAACTAAATAAGCCCATCTCCAATCACTTCCACCTTTTTTAGAAGTCGCAAGGTAATATGGAACAAACGGAAATACATCGTGAATAAAAACATGATCAATGTCTGCCATAGCAATTTCCATATCAGATAGAACAGGTAACAGATATTTGCAATTCTTTTTCACATATTTCTCTATATCCGTAAGTTTTACTTCATCGTTATCTATTGGTTTCTTTTCAAGAAGAGCAATTGAATGGGGTGGATTGAATTGAAGATATGCAGAATTGTTTGCTATCTGAAAAATGTTCCCATTCTCAAGAATTTTTTTAGAATGAACTTTGTGATTTTCATCTAACGACTTGGAAACAAAACCAAGGTTATCGTAATTTGGTGTGTCTTCGTTGGAATAAAGTCCTCGTATGTACGAATCATGTTCTTCTAAATTCTTAGTAGGTTTTGCTCTTTTAAATGCAAGTTTAGACGAAGCAATTTTCCGACTTAGAGAATTATTAACTACTGGAATCACCATCATGGGTATAACCTACAAAATATCGTGGAAAAAGTCAAACTTAAAATCAACGGTTGCTCCATAGTTCGTTCTTCAATTCTTCGGCATCTTCAATGGAAGCAAACTTTTTCCTAATTTTACTTTCAACACCTTCCGAATTGTTCTTCCCCCCACCTTGATAAGTTGCATTTGCAGGTGCAAGAATATGAGCAGTGTTTGTAATTTTAAGAACTTCCCATTCGTCCTCGGTCATATCACGAATAGAGTCGGTAAGATCATATCCGTTTTCCAAAAATTTAAGTGCATTTGAGTGAAGTTCATCCTCATCGAGTTTCAGGTTATATCCTACATTAAGTCTTGCCATTCTTCCCCAACGTTGCTCAACCGAATCAGTAACAATCTGAGAACCCTTGTCCTTATCTGCGGGTCGCAGATCAACTGTATACTTCAGTGACGGAATGTCCATACCCACCGAACCAATTCCAATAACAAATAGGTATTTTGGTTCAGGGTTATTATCATCATTGAATTCATCAATAATATCACGATATTCTTTTGACTGAGTTTTCATGTATTCGGTTAAATCCGTTTCATAATCGATGATACCCATTACTTGATTTGGTGTTAACCACATCTTGTAATGACCATTCATTATGTACATTGACTTCCTATCTCCCCAGCCGTTATCAATTTCATATTCAGCGAACTTTTTCATTGCCCAAAGTGTTTCACCTGGGTTGGTACGTTCTGTTGTATTTTTCGCAGCCTGACGGGTAACTACCAATGCACGGATGATTCGTGTACCTTCACCTTGAAATTCTTCTTCTATATTCTCAAGAAATTCTCGGTTAACACTATACAAATCAAGGAATGTGTACAATTTCTCAAGAAACTCGTTTTCGTTGCATAGTGATGGGTCAAAATAGTTGAAAGGACCGACCCATGCGGTTCTTGAAATAATCATTTCCTTGGTGAACATATCCTTGTTGACCTGACTGAACTCAATGCAATTTCCGTTGTCATTTTCAACTGTTGAAAGAGTTCCCTTTTGCTCGGATGTAAGTGTTGCCGACATACCATACACATATGGATTATACTGGATTACATCTGCCAAAATACCGGATAAACACGCATAATACTTTGAAGGAACGAGGCCTCTGTCCTCGGCATAATTTTCCGCACCACTCGTAGAAGAAATGTGTGCCTCGTCCACAATAATTCCAAAATTAAGGTTGTTGCGATTCAAATAATCAATTACTACTTGACCCTTTGCCTTTCCACTAAAAACATCAGGATTACCATTTCTACCTTCCCTAACACGCCTTCTTCCATATGTAAAATTTTTAAACGACGTAAGAATCACAAGACACTTTTTATTTCTTCCACGTCTCCGTCTATCCAAAGTTTTAAGTGCGGATTTTACATTATGCAGGTCAAGTTCGTCCGCAGTTCTTCCAGCTGCTTTCAAAATTTTATTTTCTTTTTTATTCAGTCTTTGCTCAAGTGTTTCTACATTCATTTTTAGAATTTCTTCTTCTGAAAGTGTGGCAATTCCCTTGTCTTCAACTTGAGAGTGTTCTTCAAATGAAATGATGGAATTCTCGGGAACCAAAATGAAAATGACTGAACTTTTTGAAAGAGCTTGTATTGCAGTTATGAAAAACTCGTACAATGCGTAAGTTTTACCCACACCGGTTGGTGCGGACAGAATCTTAAAAAGTTTATCAGTATAAAGAGGGTCTACTGCTCGTTTTTTTGCAAGTTCAAGAATGCTTTCAAGAACCGGACGAACCAACGCATCTCTTATTGCCTCATTTACCTCGGCAGTTGAGTGGAAAAATCTGTTCACTCGTTTAGAGATTTCCGCAGAATTTACACTCTTCTTTTTAAACTCTCTATCAAGCATTTTGAGTTGTCTTCGGACACTTCCACTAAACACATCATCTGTAATATTTTTCATAATTTTTAAAGTTCTTATTCCCTCAGTTTCAATACAAGTACTTTAGCATAATTGTTATAAAACGTCAACCTTACGATTCAACAAATTGACTGCACAATTCTCTTGGAATTATTTTTCCAAACAAATCAAATGTCACCGAGAAGTCGCATGTGAACTCCCACCTTGCCAGGTCGTGTTGCAGTATGGAACACGGGCAAATCTCGGTATGACAACTTGTCTGCATCCACTAGCAAACGGACTCGTTTCCCCTGTACTGTGGTAAATGCAACCGTTCTTGAATTCTTGACCTTCCCATCAAAAAAGTTGGGGTCGAGTTTGGCATCCACATGACAACCATTGTGAACCGTAGAGTGATTTTCAAACACACACGTGTGAAACCAATGACAAGGTTCGTTCCAACTTGGAGCAAAGACTTCCGCACCTCTTTCATCCTTGGCGTGCATGGTTTCCGTGTACCACAGCCTCAACGGACGTCCCCACGGGTCCATAACCTTTTCCAAAAGTTCCTTCTTTCCTAGTTTGTCCACTTGAAGAATAAACCCAGGAAGATACGGCATCCATTGCGGATTGGTTATCGGATACTTCCTTGCAGTCTCAATTGTCTGCAATTCCGATTCTTCAAAATCAACCTTGTACGGTTCCATGTCTATACGTCTCCCCATTCCTTTCGCAATTCATACATAATCTGAACCAAGTCTTCCTCTGCCTTCTTCTGACGTTTCTCGGTTTCCTCCTTGAGCAATCCAAGCAAAGACAGGTCATCTTCAACCATCTTGTTAAATTCCAGGAGTTCCAACGGATTTTCATCCCAATATTCCTTGGGAGTTTCCGCAACTTTTGCTTCACTTTCCCTAAGTCGTTGCTTTACTTCGGCCGTCTTTTTGCGAACTCCCTCAAGAAGTTCGTTTGCCTTCCTCGCACGTTCGTTTACTTCGTCTAAGTTAAATGTCATTCTTATATGGGTTGGACAAGATATAAATTAAACCATACGTTGTCAATACTTGTATACGCATAATGGGATGCCGTTACTGGGCACTTCGGAAAAAACATTGCATTGCGACTTGGGTGTTCTTGTTCACGACTCTGCCAAATCAACGGATAATCATCGGTGTAATACGTCCACTCTCGGATGGGACGCAACCAAGGGTCAAGATTATTGTGAAGTGGGTCTTTCTTTTCTTCTATGACCTTCGGATATTCGAAGGTAAAAAATCGGTGCTGATTGTTTTCCCACGCAAACCAACGTTTGTCAAGTATGGGATATTTCTTCTCATAGGAATTCCACCAGTCTTCGTCTATCCAGTCTCCGGAAATTTGTATTGGTCTAGTTGGCATCAATCTCTTGATTTGTAACGATACAAGCAAACCGGTTTTCCACCGACCGTGCTGTATCTAAAATTTGTTTCAAGTCGGTATCCTACCGATCCACCTTCCAATTCTTCCCACTCCAACTCCACGTTGGAAAGTTCCCACTTCCACGGGATCAACTTTCTTCCCCAAGGGTCATTCAGTGGATTTTCAATCACGGATACAAAATGCCTTGGGCCCATTGTTTCATATCCCTTGATTTTTGCAAGTTCCCATTCAAGTTCGTTGGTAATGGGATATGTCTCCACAAGATCGGTTGCCAACCACAACTCTCCCGCACATACCGACTCCGATACGTCAATCAATTCCACTTTATTATTTCTCATTCTCAATACAAGTATATTACCATAATTATTATAAAAAGTCAACGATAAACTATATAAATATCGACTAATTTTCCCTCCACCGTGGTGTATCTCCACTGAATCGTTCCTTGACTTTCGTCATCCCATCTCCATGATTGAGGTCCAGGGTGAGTGAATTGTCTCCAAGGTAAAATTCTTCTGTTCCAAGGGTCAAGTTTTGGGTCATTATCGTCAAGGGTAACGTAAGTCCAAAACACTCTGGGTCCAGGAGTTCCCTTTGTTGGCAATGGAAGAAGATACCACCTTGGGTTTTCAATCGGATATTTCTTGAGCAATATCTCACGAGTGTCCCCGATAGTCCACACATCCATGTCGGGACTCCAAACTATTTCCTTCATGCAGATTGCGTTCCCAATTTTGTTTTCCAAGATTTGCGATAAGCATCAACATCAAACTTGCCGATTTTATAAAATGCTACCAACTTGCCATCCACACTTGAATAACGACGTTCATACGGATGTGCATCGTGGCCAGTAATGTATACGTAAGGTATCTCAAATGCCCACTCTTCGTCTTTATGAGTTCTTGACCATTTCCACGGAATCATTTTGCGATTCCACGGATCAAGCTTGGTTGGGGTTTCCATAAGCAATTTTCGGTTCTCCTTCGTATCCTCGTTGAGTGGGTCATACATCGTAGTCCAATTCTTGTTCTGAATAGGATATGCGTTAGTCAGTTCTTCGGCGTGCCACCAACGTGTACCCCATGCTTTGTATACGGGAGTTTCATCTATTATCAATATCTTGGGTTCGTCACTCATTTCCTAATAATCGTATACTCGTTTGTACAACTTAAGATGTTTGCCTTCAATGGTTGTATATCGTTCTGCAAGTGGGTACTTCTTGTTCCCACTCAAAAACATATGCGGAATTCCCATGTGCCATCCCTTACCATCTTCAAACGACCTCCACTTCCACGGAATCATTTCACGAAACCAAGGATCATAATCTGTATCTGAGATGCAAGTAATGTTGTTTGCGACGTCTGGGTCACAATCTTCATTCATTGGGTCACATACGTATTGCCAACATTCGGTATGTTTAATGGGATACTTCTTCATAAGTTCAACTGTTCCCCAGTAGTCCCAACCAATATGCTCAAGAAGAATTTCCGTGGGTGTATTACTCATAAATTCTATGCAAGGCAATTACCTTGCCATCAACGGTTGTGTATCTCCAATCAAACGTGTTCAGCGAATCCCTTTTCCACGATGACATATAGTTGCCAGGACTCCCAATCGGATACAGAATGAATTCTCTGTCCCAAGGGTCAAGTTTTACCTTCATATTTGCGGTGATGAAATGATCACCTTCATAGGGATTTCCATCATAACTCGGAATACTGCCGATCTCCCAATCGCTATTCGTGATTGGATAAAAGAAAACCAACTTGCGGATTCTCCAACGAGGTTGCTTCGTTGCTTCCCATGAAACTCTTGTATGAATTGACACTCTACTTACGAATATTTGTTTTGAACCGGATTCTCTCTCCACAACTTTATTGGTTTCTCATTAACTGTCGTATATCTGAAATCATAAATACGGTCAAACCAAGGTTGATACCAATCATCATGTTGACTGAGTTCTCCATCCTCATCCCAATATTGCCATTTCCACAGAGGTCTGTCCCACGGGTCAACCAATACGTCGAATCCGACACCGTTGGGAACATTCACCATAAGACACGGAATGGTTATAAAATTTGCATAATATGCGGTTGCCCTACCATCGGCAAGTTTCCAATGAACGTTCATGATTGGAAAGTTATTCTCAACCAAGTCTTGAGCATCCCATTCTGGCTCCTCGGAGTTTATCGTAATTCTCTGATATGACATATTCATGACTTACGGTGCTGAATAATACGGTGTCGTAACTACATAACTTTTGGTCGGGCCGTGTAATCGCACAAGTTTTCCTCCAACCGTAGTATTCCAAATCTTCATACTCGGAAGTTGTATACAATGATTTTTACCATGATTCACTTGGTTTCCATCTCTTGCAGTAAAGGAATTATTTCCGATTGTCCAATCACACATAACACGATCCCACGGATCAAATGCAGGATACCAAACCTTGCATACCATGTTGATACAAACCTCTGTGGGGCTGTGCTTGAAGAACGTGTTCAAAAGTTGCCACTCCGTAAAATTGGATTGTGGATAATCCTTGAGGATGTTGATCATGTTAGTCAACCCCCACTTACCGCAGGATTCCCGATTTATCGTAAGTTTCAATTTTTGCACTTAACTTTGTGGTTTTTCTGAACAAGGTATACGTCTATTTGTTTTCCGTCTACATTGACCCACCGAAAATAGGTATTGACCAACCAACGGCAAGATTCCCACTTCGTGCCATCTTCCCATGCACGATTCCACGGGTCAACCACCGACTTTTCATCATAAGTAACAATCTTGGATGGCATTCCCGGATACCAATAAGCATCTCCGTAACCAAGTACGTAATTTGAAATAAAATCCCGATTCCTAGTCGGAAACTTATTCAACAATTCCTTCTTATCCCATAAATCCTTCTTCATACACAACTCCATAATCTAACTGCCTTTCCTTCAATGTCAACCGAACCATAAACCAACAATCCCATTTCATCAACGGTCCAGTTGATTGGATCAAAATCACGATTCCACGGGTCTTTCTCAATATCATGCAACTTGGTGCGTGACGTTATGACTCCCGATACTACGGGAGTCCCCGTATATTTCCACTCCCAGATATTCTTGATTGGGTATTTTTTAACGACCTTTTCGGTTTCCCACAACTTCATAATACTAAATATAATAGATTCAAATCAAACTTGCAAGAGTTTTTTTAAGAATCATCCTTTCTTTTTTCCGCACGTTTCCACGGGTCAACCCAAGTGGGTTTTCTGCGATACAAACGAATTGCCTTTCCACCAACGGAAGTTACCGTCATGCACTCCTTTGGATTCATATCCTTCAATGGTGGGTGTGGCCAACAATTTTCATGCCATGTCTTCGGAGTCTTGTCCCACTCTGTAATATAAGGAAGCATCGGCCTACCCCACGGATCAAATTTGGGATTCGGAACAATCGCAATCAGATGACTCCGATAGTTATGGGGTTCAACCCAACGTTCCCACTCCACTTCGTTGGTAATGGGAAATTCATTGACAATAGGAAACACGTCGTGAAACGTCCACTTCTTGATTTCAATAAAATCGTTGTTAGTTTTCATAAGTACTTGTTAAATCTGATTCCCTTGTTTTCTATCGTTGTCCACCTAAAGTCAATTCCACTAAACGTATCAATCCACTCAAACGGACCGCTTCCGTATTTGTTTGCAAAGTTGGTTTCCGGTCGAATCGTAGTTGCGGGTATCCATGTTCGCAGAGGACGATTCCACGGATCAAAGTCGAGAAACTTTTTTTGCCTCTCCGTTAATACACTCGCATTCACTTTTGTTCTAATTATAAATCTAGTGGCAGATTCATCATACTCATACACAGGATTCGTTATAGGATACTCTTTGATAATATAATCAAGTTCTTCGTGCCACGTATAAAAATGCTCTTGATTTTTGTCGTATATTAATTGACCATAATTGGTCATACGAGTATTTCCACGAATTGTAATCGGTTCGATCATTCGCACCAGAGCATTATATGTTTTCCTTCAATTGTCGTAAACCTATAAAAATCCGTATTGTCATTGGGAATCCAATCGTGGGGTCCACGACCCGCATCCTTTGTCCAAACTTTATCATCCATGCACCACTTGCGAAACGGACGAAACCAGGGGTCACTTTCCAACAGGTTACTCGGAGATATCGGTTTTGTAATGTAACGTGTTCCCGTAAACGTCCACTGCTCTGTATTCAAAATCGGATACTTCGCATTAAGTTCATGTGGAGTCCAACTCACCTTGGACGATGGTCCGTGTTGTGTTTTAATTTCCAATGGTTCTGTTGAATACGTCATGTTTATTCGTGTTTAAAAACCAATTTCAACTTAACGTATTTTCCGGCAACCGTAACATACCGATAAAAACGATGCGTTGCGTGTGTTTTGTCATAATCAGCTTTCCATTCTTGGGGACCATAGAACTCTTCGCCAGGTTGGGCATACGCATATTTCCACTTTAGCAAAGGTCTGCCCCAAGGGTCATTTTTGATGTCATGTAAATTTCTTAACTTTTTGTTCTTGCTTGTATTGGTTCGTGCATGGACAACCCAGTCACTTTGCAAACGAAACCATTGTTTGTTGGTGGGTGGATATTGTGACTGTAACTCCAATCCCCACGCAGGACATAGCAAATCAATATTCAGAACTTTTGTCATTTGTACAAAGGGTGTTTTGGTGAAGGATGCATCCACAATGCAATCGTTTTTCGCATAACCGATGTTAACCGATAATATGTTCCGTTGGTTTCGGCATTCACCCAATCATTAACTTCAGTTTGCCCAATCCGATTCCACATAGTCAATTTGCGGCCCCACGGATCAGTTTCAGGTTGTTCATCCAAATCGTAAAAATATTCAAATGCAACCCCTCCATCATTCAACTGCCAACGTTTATTGGTAATCGGAAATCTCTTTATCAAATCGTGCAAAGAATACCAATGAACGTTCGGATTAATTTCTCTTACTTTACTTGCCATAACTTTATTATTCATATTAAAATACCACCAATTTTATTGGCACTCCGTCCACGGATGTCCACCGAGTATATGTGAGTTTTGATGGATCAAACGAATGAATATCCCATCCGTGGATTCTTGGATCATCACCACATATCCAGTCACGAAATTTTCTACCCCACGGGTCACGTCGTGGAACATTACCATTATTGTCATAAGAAACATATTCCGTTTCAGTACCATCCAACGACCATTCCTTAGTATTGGTTATGGGATACCTCCGTACAACATCATTGAAAAAGTAGGAATCGTATCCCGTAATAACTTTTATTGGTCTTTCTATGTTCATCATGCCTTCTTCATCCAAAGTTTAATTGCAGTTCCCTCAATCGTAGTATAACGAAACATCGTATAGTCCTTAACCGGCATGGATGCCGAAATCCAATTATACTTGTTTCCGTCACCACCCTTGAAGTTCCACGGAATAGTTGGTCTATCCCACGGATCATTTATGGGATTCGTGACCGTTGAAACAATCATCGGATACCGATTACTCGTCCCATCAATTTTCCATTCCTTGATATTGGCAATAGGATACTTGTCAAGAAGTTCATCTATCTGCCAAGCAATGCCACCATCTATCAATACTTTATCACTCATATTCAAACACCACTTGGGATGGACCTCCACAATTTTACAAGTTTTTCACCAACCGTGGTATATGTCAAACAATTCTTAGGCAGATCATTGGCCGGTGGAAGATTGCTGGATGGTTCCGTCCAATTGAACGAAGATATAGGTTCGGTTGGAGATACATAAACTCCTCCACAAGTCCAGTTCTTCATTTTTCTATCCCAGGGATCGAATTGCGGATTTTCACAATACGCAATCAAAAAGAAATCCGAATCTTTCTTCAAAATATTCCATTCCGTTTTATTTTTCAACGGATATTTTCTGACCAGTTGAGAAATGTCCCAACATTCCGTATTCGTTATGCGGATTGCTTGATCTGAATCTTTATATCTATCACTCATTCTCAATACAAGTACTCTACCAAGAATATTATAAAAAGTCAACCAAAAAAGTGATTGAAGTGAAAAAAGATTGTTGATGAAATCAACAAACTTTTTTTGCGGAAATCTTAACTAATAGGAGTCTTTTCCCAAGGAAAGACCACCCAATCCTTGCCAACAATATCGGTGTGATAGTAGTTTGGAATAAACGAAGATGTCCTTCTCACAAACACACTGCAAGTAATCACTTCCGTAATTGCCTTGTTTTTATTGAAGTGTTTCATCAAATATTCAAAAGTTTCTCCTGTGTCTGCAATATCGTCGACCAGCAAAACACGACCATGTAAGTAAGGAGTACATGACTGATACAAAACCGGCCGGGTTTCCTTTGACCCACGTCGTAGTTGATAAGACCTCACTCCCGTAGTTCTCAATTCACGAACTCCCATCTGCTCTGCAATTATCGTGGCCGGTATTAACCCGCCTCTACTGACTCCCACAACCGAATCAAACTTCTCACTACCCAACCTACTTGCGAGAATGAGACAAAATGCGTTTAGCTCATCCCAAGTGTATTTTGTAGTGTTCATCCATCATCCCCCTCGTCCCACTCGTCATCTTCCCAATACTCATCATAGTCCTTTTCACCACAAAAAGTACCCTTGCCATATTCATCCTCAAATGTTCCGTCAACTTCGATCTCATCATAATTGTCAATCAATTCGTCAATTTCCGACTCAATCGTCATGTTTGATGAGTTTTCATTTGCCCATGTTGTTGCGGTTGCATAGTAATGACCTGCACCCGTCTTCTTGCGTGGTTTGACCACAACGTTAAATCCCCATGATGGTTCCTTCTTGGTTAACCAACCAATTGCTTCCTTTAAGTAATCCTTGTCGTGGTGAGTGAATTCCAATTCATAATCGGTATCATTGCTCATTTGTATCGTCCTTCCGTTCTTGTTCATATCTCTCGTCAAGTTCGGTTTCCCCATCCGATGTTTCCTCCATCTCATACCACAACCCAAAAGTTTCAAGAAAATGGACATAAGCAACTGCATCATGTTCCGAAAAATTTTTCTTATAAATATCTGGACCGTATTTTATGCTGATATTAACCTGACGATTTTTCATTAAGGCAATATTAGAAGGCCTTTGGAGTTTCGTCAACTCTTTTTTTGATCTTTATCCAGTTTTTCCATGTGATTCTGAAATTTGTATGCGGACCAACAGAAAAATGCAATCGCAAGGTTTAAAAAACACATCATGCTTCCACCATAAGCAAGAACAAATGCAACCACCAAATTAATCCAAAAAAATACGTAATTTAACTTTGCGCGGGTTGACAGTTCTGAAAAGATCATGGTAACAATATGCTACCTTTCATCTTGGGTTTGATTGTCTTTGCCGAGCTTTTCTTTATGGCCGTTTCGGCGTCATCCTTTGTCATAAAATAACCAACGAATCTTCCTGGACCCCTTCCTTTATTAGAACTAAGCATATAAACCGTATATGGGCACACGTCTTTCGGTGCGTTTTTCCATATCTCTATGCGATACAGACAATCATCATACAACCATGTATACATTGTTCGCTTCATCCCTATCTTATAATTAGTGTATTATACGCAGATTTTTATTAAAAGTCAAAATAATAACAAAAAACGAGAACGAAAATATATGTATATAATATACAATTTAGTTACATCTCCCAATGGTTATATTTTTTGGGGTGGTTCTCAAACACTAGTTGGGCATCAATAGATGCGGAGTTGGAAGGAGTGTGAGGACCACCCCTCTTTTTTAGTAAAATTATGGAGTTTCGTCTGTCTTCTCACCCACATCCGGATCAGAGTCATCGTCTTCAAAGAAGTCGTCAAATCCTTCCTCATCAGACAAAGTGTCATCCAAGGCAAGCAAACGTGACTTTATATCAATCCCATAAGATTTTGCGGCGACTCTAATTGCATCGAGACTTTCAACTTCCAGTTGAATCTTATCACCAAGTTCCTTACACGCATCCGTTTGCTTTTTGATAACGTTTTCGATGCGTATTGTTTCATGCGTCTTCGCACTATCTTCCTTTGCCTTTGCCAATCTCTGGACTAGACGATCTAATATTTTTAGACGTTTGAGGATTTGTTGCTTACACCAATAAATTGTAGTAACGTTTCCCTGTGCAAGTTTGCACAACTCAAGAATTTGATCCCCTAAGTCGTCTTCATTATCACCGTAACCATTGTATTCAATGTTTTCATCATCCATCTATTGTCATATCATACAACAATAAATATGATTACGAACTAAAAATCGTCCGAATATCGGTTGCGATTTTTCGACATGTCCACAAAACCATCCATACGATTCAATTCGTCTTTGACGTCATCCTCGTCATATGTAAGTTTATCCGTTTCGAGGTCTTCCTTGAGAAGCTTCTCCGGGTCAAAATTTTCAAGAGCAGACTTTCTGCCTCTCTTCTTGGGAGTAATAACTGTCTTCTTTCTTCCATCGGGATGTTGGTAGAAAGACGTTATGTGACGAATATTGTCAATCCGTTCCCATTCGTGTTGTGGTTTTGGGTGAGGGATATCCAAAACCTCATCAAGATCGGGTTCCAAGGAGAACGAACTCTTATTCTTGCTTCCCTTGGGTCGTCCCCGACCACGTTTAGCAACC
>Ga0209362_1001331_pt1 | contig 20077 bp, 11 predicted proteins | sample SaaInlV_165m_DNA_FD_184680 | JGI IMG/M metagenome (GOLD analysis project Ga0209362, IMG submission 184680) | Marine microbial communities from expanding oxygen minimum zones in the Saanich Inlet - Saanich Inlet SI037_S3LV_110m_DNA (SPAdes)... | ecosystem: Environmental > Aquatic > Marine >...
CGCCAAGTCACCGCATTTTGCTCCCAAAGCAAAACATGTTATTCATCTCTTTATGAACGGTGGCCCTTCCCAAGTTGATACGTTTGATCCCAAACCTGCTTTGGAGAAATACAATGGCCAGCGCCCTGATGCCGCCAACTTGAGCACGGAACGTAAGACAGGCGGACTTCTCATGTCGCCATTCAAATTCAAGAAATACGGAGAATCAGGCATTGAGGTGAGCGATTTATTTCCTCGCATCGGTGGTGTCATTGATGATATTTGTGTTATCCGCTCCATGTATACCGATATACCCAACCACGAACCGTCGCTGTTGATGATGAATAGCGGAGTGACGCAACCAACGCGCCCGGCTCTGGGTTCGTGGTTGCTTTACGGTCTTGGCACGGTAAATCAAAATTTGCCCGGCTTTGTCGTACTATGCCCCGGTAAACCAGTGGTGGGGCCGCAATTGTGGAGCAATAGTTTTCTTCCCGGAATTTTCCAAGGGACACATATCAACAACTCAAACATTGACCCGCAAAAAGTCATCCGTCACATTAACAACAATCACCTAACGAAGCATTCTCAACGGGAACAACTTGATTTAATCAAACGTATAAATGAACTGCATCTTGAGGCTCGAGGCGGTAAATCGAATCCATTGGAAACTCGGATCGAGTCCATGGAAATGGCTTTTCGCATGCAGACGGCAGCACAAGAGGTGTTCGATCTAAAGTCTGAGTCCAAGAGCACGCGTGAATCCTACGGTTCCGGTCAGTTTGCCGATGCGTGCCTAGTTGCGCGGCGTCTGGTGGAAAGCGGAGTACGAATGGTTCAGTTGTTTTATGGAAACGGACAGCCTTGGGATGATCATGGTGATATCAAGAGTCACAAGGCTAAGGCAGACAATGTGGATCAACCGATTGCCGCTTTGATCAAAGACCTGAAACAACGTGACATGCTTAAGGATACCCTGATTGTCTGGGGCGGGGAATTTGGCCGCACGCCAGTCGCGGAAAATGGTAATGGCCGTGACCATAATCACCATGGATTTAGTATGTTTTTGGCCGGGGGTGGAGTTAAAGGTGGTATGACCTATGGGAACACCGATGAATTTGGATTTGCCGCAGTAGAAAATAAAGTGCATGTGCATGACCTGCACGCAACGATTTTACATTTGCTGGGTTTAGACCACGAGAAATTGACGTTTCGATATAGTGGTCGAGATTTTCGCCTGACCGATGTGCACGGGAATGTCGTCAAGGAAATCCTTAGCTAAAGCCGCTTGGCTAGTTCACTTTAGTTCGGTTTTGTCCGGATCATCGTTATTGCATTGTTCGGTTGGGTTTGCTGAAAATGTTCGAATCGAACAAAAAAGGGCAGGCTTTCCAAAGAAAGCCTGCCCACGTGTGTTGATGTTTAGTCACATCTATTTTTCTCGCATCATAATAAACCCGACCTCATCCATTGCGACGACTCGCCAACCGTTCTTCTGCAATTTGGCAACCGTCTCGACGAAGACCCCTTCTTTCTTAGGTATCGGAGTTTCCGTCCATTGAGTGAATAGATGCATTGTATAATTCTCTGGATTGACATAAATGTGTTCGTATTCCACAGGCTGTTGAATAGCAGCTGCTCCACATAATGTGATGGCCAGAGTACAAACGGACCCAAGTATAAAGTTCTTCATCGAAACACTCCTGGTAAATTAATTCGCAAATGAATGTAAAGTCTTCTTATTAACGTCCATTGTATCGCATACGATTCGAGTTTCTATACGAATCAGACGCGCCACCGCGAAATTGATTGAGGATGTTTTCCACATTGAACGATCTGTGGTCGATATCCGTGGTTTCCATTTCCAAATGTTCAACTTCACGATGATAAACAAGTCGTTTGCGCGATTCGCGATGTTGAATCCCGCTAGACCGTTGGATCTGCTGCAAGAAATCCTCAAAGCGGTTACTGCTTGCTTCCATTATCGAACTGCTTCTTCCTTGCGATCTGGATGGAACATTGTTGCGGTAGTTCCCCGTGTTGCGTGAATACGAATTTCCACCGTTGAATGCCGCCGGGAATCCGAAATCATTGGCACTTAGATCGGTACTGATGATTAATCCAACAGTTAAAGCAACCACGTTTAATATTAAAGTTCTCATAGGTACATTCTCCTTATTCTCTAGATAGAGCTGTTTGTTGCATACCGAAAGCAAACGTTGTTTATCACGAAGGGCGTTTAAAAACTTCGTTTGCCCCTTACATAAATACAAACGATATTCGGGGCATGATCGGACAACGTTTCCATTATATTTTGATGCGGATCCAAAAAGGGGTCGTCAGAAACGTGGGTATCAATAATGCGTCATTGACATATCAAAATGATGTCAAACAATAAATTGATAGTATCGGTAAACGCGTAAACGGGCGAAAATACGTGTTGTTTATCCTTTGGCACGCCGTTTGCGTAATTAAGGGGTCAATGAATAACGCCTGTTATTTGCTAGTTAACTTACCCCTTACGGTATTGGAGAACCTAACGATGAGAATTTTTCTCTTTGTCGTTGCAATTTCGCTATTCACAGTTACTGAGGATCAAGCGGAAGCAGCAGATTTTGGATTTATGTTGAATTTTGGAAATTCGGGTCGCAGTTCCAGCTTTTGGCAACACGACCATTTCCAATCACGAAGTCATTTTTCGTCGCAACAACAGATGCGGCGGTCGTCCGTTTATTCCTGTTGGCCAGGCAGCAGCAGTTCTTATTACAGTAATTATCGTGGCAGTCAACGGAGTTATTCTCAGAGTCGACAGAGATTCCGATCGTATAACAACCATTCCAGTAATTACAGAACATTCTCTAATCCACGCTCATTCTGGTTTGGATTTTAGTGATATTCTAGCGGCTCCTCTTGCCTGATGGCCGATTGCTGCCAGCAAGGGAGCTTTCCCAGCTAGGGCTCTTCACAGATTTGTGAATGCGTGCACCTAAAAAAAAGGAACCAGCCAAATGGTGTGGTCTTCCCTGCCGGTGCTACAGGAAAACGATCGTCACCGTAGAGTTGCCCATTCTCGGGCTCTTCTGACAAGATCATCTGTTGTGAAATTTCCCTGCAGTCGGTCCGCGGCTCGCGGTTGTAAACATCCCTGCAGGACTTCATAAATCGCTGGATCAAGATTCGCACGAATTTCGTCGGATTCCGGTAGAGACCATAGCAAGCGTTTGACAAGCATCGAAGTAAAATCAATTCCGCTGAATAGTGGTTTGCCGCTGAGCAGTTCAACAAAGATACATCCAACCGCGAAAAAATCGCTCTTGTTGGATATTTTGCCGCCGGTCAGTTGTTCTAGCGACATATAGCGAGGACTACCGAGTAATTGTCCCGTTTGAGTTAGTTCCGAATTCATCTGTCGCCGAGCTAAGCCAAAATCCATTAGTTTAATTTCACCATTTGAATTCACCATAATATTCGCAGGTTTTACATCCCGATGGACGATTCCCTGCAGATGGGCATAGTGTAATACATCGATCAATTGGCCCATAATACTGCACGCTTGCTGTGTTTCCATAGCGCCTTGTTGTTGGATGATTTGGCGCAGTGTAACGCCCTCACAATATTCTCCGACTAGGAAAACTGTGGACAGAGTGGAAAAAGTTTTATGCATTTTTAGGAGCCGAGGATGGTCCAATGTGATCAGAATTTCCGCTTCCTGTTTGAATCGCAAAGTCGCCTCTTGGTCAAAGACGATGTCATGTTTCATCATTTTCAGTGCCACGCGATCCCCAGTTTCTACATCGATAGCGGCATAGACTACGCCCATACTGCCTCTGCCTAATCTTCGTTCGATACGATAACCTCCCAGCACTTTACCTGTAAGCACATCGATTTCTTGGCTGCCTAAGCGCTCCGCGACTTGATCCGCAATCAAAGCGCTGATCGCTGGAAAATCCATGGAAATCTGTCGATATAGTTCCTGCGGCAATTCAATGGCGACAACCTCTTTATCGGCAATCATGTCAGCACTACGAGGTTCTCGTGTAAATATACCGATTTCCCCAATAATACTATTCGGTCCACACCTGCTAATTAACTGAGCGGTATCGTCATCGGTGTGCAACACGATTTCTACAACTCCGGATTGAATAATCCACAACGAGTTCGCGTCGTCCCCCTGGCGCGCGATGAAATCACCTGCTTCGAACACGCGAATGACACTTTCGGCGGCAATTGTCGCAATTATATCCAGTGGCAATTGTGACAGGGGTTCTGTTTTTGCGAGCCACTGCATGACATCCCGCACAGGATCGGGTTGCCGGGAGTCATTGTCAGTTTGATTTTTAGATTCCCATTTTTGTACTTCCCTTGCGACTTCAAGACTGCCGGCATCAATGACCTCATGAACCTCAAGCATGAATTCAATTTGTCCGTAAAGTTCAGGAAAGCGCGTTTTAAAAGTTGTGCGATCGCTGGACTGCTTATATTCGTCTCGCAAATAGATTTCATTGTAAATCAGGTCAAGTAATAACTCTTGATCCTGAATTAAATCCGGATACTGGTCGTAATAGTCCTCAACTAGGGTGTAGTCGCCGGATTCCCAGCGTGTTGCCTGGTCCACACAAAGCAAGGGGATTATTTCATTCAGATTTGCCTGCATTGTTCACACCTTAATCCGCAAGCTCGACTTCGCGCGAAATCGCCATGGTTGCACGTGCTAGACGTTTCCGAAGTTGATCTGGTGTGGCGTTGAGCTGATCAGCCAACTCCTGCCAGGTACGACCTTGCGCGCGTTGGTGAAGAATCAGTCTATCTTCCTCGCTGAGCAACGCCTGAAAACGGCTTACGAGTTCGTCGCGACTGATCATTACGCTAGCCGTCTCGCTCCGCCCAGCCGGAGGCTTTGCATCAGCTAGATTTATATTGCGTTGGATGTCCCGTTTTTGAGTCCGGTAGAAACGTACTTTGTCCACGACGCGATTGCGAATCATCGTCGAAACCAACGCGATCAGCTGACCTGGAGTTTCCAAGTCAAATTGACCAGAGGATGCGCGCATGAGAAAATTTGCCATGACACTCTGATAAACATCCATGCTTTCCTCAACGCGGCGCAGCATGGATTCATTGAGACGTACTCGGGCAATTCGACGAATTGCTGGCCCATAGTCTTCTAGTAACCTATTCGCGGCTGAGGAATCACCCTTTTGCAGCCTATCGATCAATTGTATAAACGTTTCCGACATATGCTGTTTATCAATACCTAGTTGAAGTTCGATTCAACCATTGTAACGTAATCGACGACTTGCCTGTCGAACACTTTGAATTAGATCAACGGGCATTGCGGCCCATCAGTTTTAGATCGAACTCATTAGCAATCTGTCGTATGAATGCGTGGTGTTTTTTGGGGGCCCTATCGAGCCAGCCGTTGAGATAGGCCTGGAACGAAACATTTTCTTCAGCGGATCCGAGATTTATATAACGCAGAGCCTGCCATGCCGTGGGGGTGGCTTCGAACAGGGGCAGGAGTTTAATTGCTAGGTACGTATTCAACGCACGATTCGTCCCGGATTTGTACAATTCTGTTTGGTTGTCGCGATAAAACTGCGCAATTGAATCTTTGCGCCCAGCAGTATGCGCGGATATTCGCTCATCAGCATAATCTCGTAGCGAAGTGGAATAGCTTTTCCAATTAGCGTACGGAGCGTTTGTTTTCCATTGGGCGGCCATTTGTTTTAACGCGTATAGTGAGGCGCACTCGCATAGCGTTTCCTCAAACCACAACTGTTGATTCTTGGCGTCACGGTAGTTGCAGATGACGTGGCAAAACTCATGGGCGAATTGGAAAGCGAGTTGAGCCCACGCTCGATCGCTGGTGTCTAATTGCACAATGTATTCATTGCCTTGGCCCCGCTTATAGAGCGTTATCGGGCCTGAGTTATCGTGTTGAACCATGATGGGAGCAAAACCCTCGGTCGGCAAATGATTCATGAGGGTTGCTGCGGCTGACTCACAAACTTTCCGAATGTCGACCAGTTCCGATGCACCCCATTCACCGGGCAAAATAACGATTCTTAAATGGTTTGCTTTTGTCGAATCGGATGGGGTGGAATCTGGGACGGATTGGACGGCGCTCTGAATGTTGGCAATGACCTTGCGCAGCGCGACATTTTCAGCCTCTAGTTCAGCGATCCTTTTTTCGAGTCGCGCGTCATTTTCGTCAGCAAGCGATAGTCCGCAGCAGCATAGCAGGATGAAAGGCAGTACGGTTAGGGCGATTAATAGTTGCAGGCGATTAACAAGCACGTGTGTTCTCCCGTTTTGCTTGGGTTATTGAATAGATGTATTGGATAATAGCATATCCTGTCTGTGGTAGCACTTGTAAATGTTATTTGATGCCGTAAAGATGACTCGTCGTCCGCAGGTACATCACATCATCTGCAATTGCCGGTGTCGCCATACATCCCGATTCCAATTTATTGCGACTGACGACCTGATATTGGTCACCGAGGTTGATCACCGTTGAGACACCCATTCGGTCGAAAAAATAAAGATGGTTTTTCGTGGCAACTGGGGATGCGCTAAAGGACCCGCCGACACGTTCCCGCCAGACGAGTTTGCCATCTGCTGTACTTATACAGGAAGCTATGCCAGTCTTGTCGGTAATGAAGAATAGCAGGCCGTTATGAATAAGAAGTGACGGTGTGGACGGGCAGGTCACGGTATATTTCCATTTGACGTTTTCCTGACCAAGAACTCCCTTACCACTGATATCAATCGCCCAAATCTCTGGTTTGCCGAAATCGGTAACCACAAAAGCAGTGTCACCTTCAAATGCCGGTTGAGGAACAGCGGAAAATCCTGGATAGGCGATTCTCCAGACTTCGTCGCCGGTCTGCGGATCATACGCATAGCATCCCTGAGCAGCGGGGCTTACGAGAAGATCCCGACCGTTGACGTTGCGAATGACCGGCGTCACAAACGCTTTGCGGGCATGGTTCGGTACCACGGAAAGATCCAGAGAACGAGTTGTTTTCCATGCCCGCTTGCCAGTTTGCTTGTTTAAGGCAGTAATATGCTGCACATCATATCCATCGCAATGGAAAATCAGTAGGTCCTGGTAGAGGATTGGAGACGATCCGGGCCCTTCTTGATGGTTGAGTTTTATATCCTGACGACTCCATTTTATATGGCCCGTTGCAGTGTCGACAGCCGCGACTCCGTAGGTGCCAAAATACAGGTATACCGTACCGTCCTCAATCGCAGGAGTTGGTGAGGCAAACGTATTGAGTGTGTTGACGGGTTCAAGCTGCGGCACGTCGAATATTTTAATATTATGAATTAGTTTTCCCGTTCGACTGTAGCATAAAGCGTGCAGTGCATGGCCGTCATCCAATGCCGTCGCCATCCAAATTTGGTCTCGCCAAATTACGGGTGATGAATGTCCGTGGCCGGGCGTTTTGACTTTCCAGGCCACATGAGACTCTTCGTTCCACGTCGTTGGCAATTTTGCAGTGGCATGTATTCCATCTGCTCGGAGACCACGGAATTGAGGCCAGTTTTCCGCCTGCAGGGGGAAACAAATGGCATAAACACAAACTGCGATTACGAGTGATCGAAAAAACATAGACCGCCTCTATATAAAAATCCAATGATTTGCTGTGATTCGATTGTAGTCTTTTTGTGGTTCGATCAGCAAATCGGGAACGAACACAAAGTCGTTAACTGGTGATAGCCAGAGCTTGGGTTCCCCCATGCGTGTTTCAGAGAACCCACGTCATCAACTTGCTCCCCAATAGGAATTTTCGATGTTTACGGCAGAATGCTCAATTTGTCGGCAAGGCTCGACTTGAGAAAGGTGTCGTGGAACTCTTCAAGGAACTTATCCGATGCGCCCCCGAAGTTTTTAACAAACGATCCTTCAAATCCCTTGCGATTGAGGTCGTCAAAAAACCTAACTTGATAAGCCTCTTCGCTCGTCTTGTGGATCAAGAAGGCGATGAACCATGCGCCTAAGTCGTAGGCAATGATTCCTCTTTTTCCATAGGGGATGTCTCGGATGCTTTCTCCATCGCGAAGATCGTTTAGTGATTTTAGTTTGCGTTGCATTTTTTGCTGCAAATAATCCGGTCGGACGCCCTTTTGTCTGGAATAGAGGAGTTGAGCCATGTACTCGGCTCCCCCTTCTGACCACCATGGATTTTTTAGGTTTCTACTTTCCCTTTCTGAGTGTTTCTTACTATCAATATGGGCATGTTGATAAACATGAAAGTACTCATGTAAAGTCACCGGCATGTAATCTTCTTCGCTAGGGCCCGGGTATTTTCCTGACATGGTGATGATAAACCCCGACCATTTGTCATCTTCGTTTCGCCGAGTGTTTAAGCCCGCATTACCGTCTTTAGCATAAGAAATAAAGTTATGCCCTCTGTTCCGGCAGTTCTCGAGATTTACCGTCGGATCTTTTTGCGTTCTTATTTTGCAATATTTCTGATCCAACATCGCGGCGGATTTTTCACTACTGCCGACAATCCAGAACTCCACGGGTCCATAGTTTCCCCAAGCTTTTGCCGCGATTTGATACCACTTTTTGGTGAGATCGATCTGGAAATTCGTAACATCATCTGCAGCATAAAACTCAGCCGAATCCTTGATTGGCTGACCCCAAGTGTCTTTTTTTTGATTCGGTTTAGGTTTTTCTGTAACCGTCACTGCCGCAGGTTCCGCCGAATTAGTGATACGGTTCGCGACGTTCGTGACCCACAATGGGGAATATCCCGTTAGCGCTATCAATACCATGTAACTAAGTGGCCGTAGCATGAACACCCTCTGTAAAAGAACCAGTAACGTTGCCCAGCGATTTTAACCCACAATCTGGTCAGGTGGTAGGAATGGGTAATTGTTTTTGAACGTCCACGTAATGACGGATGGGGTAGAAACTGATATCTTGGACAACAGGCACAAGACTAGCAAATCATGCATTCTAGTTTTTATTTGAGTTGCCTATAGTCATGCTTTCACACCACGATCGTTTCTCTATTGTTCACGTTAAGAAAAGACCCATGAAAAATATTATTGCCAGTTTTACGCTGTTGTTTGTTTTGCTTATCGCGCCACTTACGGTCAATGCTCAAACTACCACGCCGCGGGTTGAAATTCGGAATAATGACCGCATCGTGTTTATTGGTGGGAATTTGGCAGAGCGTTTTCAATATTTTGGTTATTGGGAAGCGATGCTTCATGCAAAATTCCCAAAACTAAAACTATCCGTACGCAATCAAGGGTTTACGGGCGATGAAGTGCGATTCCGACCTCGTTCGCTTGATTTCGGCACACCGGATCAACATTTGACTGACGCCAAAGCAGATGTCATTTTTGCGTTCCTTGGATTTAGTGAATCGTTTCGCGGAGAAGCAGGGTTGAAGACTTTCTCCAAGGAATTGGAGCAGTTTATTACTCATACGCTGGCACAAAAATACAACGGTACTACGACACCGCGCTTGGTATTGATCTCGCCCATTGCTCACGAGAATTTAGACACGCGGAATTTTCCGGATGGAACGGAAAGTAATCGGAATATTGCTTTGTATACAGCAACTATGGGTCGTGCGGCGGACGCGCATCAGATACCGTTTATAGATTTATTTGAGCTAACTCAAAAACTTTATGCTCAAGACAGTTCGTACTACACCTTTAACGGGGTGCATTTATCGGATCGCGGACACAAACAATTCGCCCCCTATTTTATGAGTGCTTTGTTTGGTTCCGAACCGCGTTGGACTACCCAAACAGACAGTATCCTCCGCGAGGTACAGGAAAAGAACTTCAACTATTTCCATAAGTACCGAGCGGTCAATGGATATTATATTTACGGCGGTCGCTCGCGGCGGGACCATGGTAATCCTCCCTACACGGATGCCTATGTTATCGAGAATGAACGTGCCAAGCTTGTTGAGATGGCAGAATTTGTAGACGGCCGAATTTGGAAAGTTGCTAACAATGAGAAGGTACCCTCGCAGGTTAATTATGACGCAACCAGAAAATTGTATGATGTTCCCACGAACTTCAATACACCAGTCAACATCCTTCCCCCCGATGAAGCCAAGAAACATTTTCAGGTAGCCGATGGTTATGAAGTCAATTTATTCGCCAGTGAAGTCGACTTTCCAGAATTGAAGAATCCAGTTCAGTTCACATTTGATTCACGCGGGCGGCTGTGGGTGGCCACCATGCAAAGCTATCCCCAGTATTTGCCACCCAACAAGCCAAACGATAAGCTGTTGATTTTTGAAGATACCGATGGTGATGGGAAAGCCGATAAAATGGAGGTCTTTGCTGATGGCTTACATTTACCGACTGGATTTGAACTTGGCGACGGAGGTGCTTATGTCGCGCAGGAACCAAATCTCGTGTTTCTCAAAGACACTACCGGGGATGGCAGAGCCGATGTCCGCAACATTCTCCTCGGCGGATTTGATTCAGGCGATTCTCATCATGCGATTGGCGCATTTACTTGGGGTCCTGGTGGCGGTCTTTATCTACACGAAGGCACGTTTCATATAACCCAAGTTGAAACCCCTCGTGGAACCGTTAGAAACGCTCATGGTGGTGTCTATCGTTACGATCCCACGAATGGGCTGTTTCAGACTTTTGTACATTACAACTTTGCGAATCCATGGGGCCACGCATTCAATCGTTGGGGGCAGAACTTTGTAGCGGATGCGTCGGGCGGAGCCAACTATTTTGCAGCTCCGTTTTCCACGCGTGCTCCTGAGTATTATGGGCAGGAGGATTTTGGGCCTTTTAAGTTTGTCTACGCCGAACAGATGCAGCAGTTTTTGAAGAAGCGAGTACGTCCCACGTCCGGCTGTGAATTTGTTTCGAGTCGGCATTTCCCACCTCAGGCCCAAGGTAATTTCCTGCTAAACAACGTGATTGGTTTCCAAGGGATTTTACAACATACTGTCAAGGATGCTGAATCGGGATATGCGGCGACTGAAATCGAACCGCTTTTGTTTTCAGCAGATCGAAACTTTCGGCCGGTGGATCTGCAGTTTGGGCCGGATGGAGCATTGTATGTCGTCGATTGGTTCAATCCTCTCGTGGGGCATATGCAACATAGTTTACGAGATCCGAATCGGGATCATTCCCACGGCCGTATTTGGCGTATTACATATCCATCGCGGCCCTTGGTCAAACCGGTGGACATTGAGGGTGGTTCCATACCGCAATTGCTGGACTTGCTTGGGACTTATGAAGACCGTATTCGGTACCGCGTGCGGTTGAAATTAAGAGAATTCCCTACGGCGGATGTTGCTGCTGCAATCGAGTCATGGGTGGCCGCCTTGGATCCCAAAGATGAGGAAACGGAACATCTCAAGCTGGAAGCATTATGGGTATGCCAGCATCACAATCAATACGATGGCATTGGACTGAAATTGCTGCGGCAGTTACTGGCGTCGGATGACTACCGAGCACGTGCTGCGGCGGTACGCGTAGTTAGTTTCTGGCGGCATGACGTCCCCAATGTGTTCCAGTTGTTACGCACAGCAGTTCAGGACGACCACCCCCGCGTTCGACTAGAGGCGGTCAGGGCCTGCAGTTATTTCTACGAAGGCGAAGCGGCTGAGGTAGCTCTATTGGCACTAAATGGGGAACAGGATTACTATATCGAATACGCACTGCGCCATACGATTCGACGCCTTGAACCTTCCTGGCGAGAGCTCGTTGGCTCAGGACTCCCGTTTGCCGAAGAGAACCCACAGGCGATTCAATATATTATCGACCGAGTGGCAACACCGGATCTGATCAATATGGCCCGGAACGAATTGGTTTTCAAGCAATTACTAACTCGCCCAGGAGTGGTGCATCAGTACCGTCACGAAGCGCTGATGGGACTGGCGGAATTAAATGGAACTGACATGGTCTCGGAGTTGGTTGATGTGGTCGTTCGATTGGATGAAGCGGCGGACGAAGAATCAGAACAGGTGCTGACTGATTATGTGCATATGTTTCGCATGACGGAACCGGCCATGTTGAAAATGAAACGCGTCGAACTTGCAAAATTACACCGCAGCGGTAAAAGATCCGTGACCCGACAACTCGCGACGGCCGCGGTGATCGCGGCTGATGGCAGTGCAGAGAATCTTTGGATTCAATCTCTGAACAACCCCAGCCGATTCCGAACCGTGCTCGACACGATTCCCATGATCGCGAATGATCAGGTTCGCGAAACACTCTACCAGCGTGTTGCGTCAACGATTTCGCAACTTCCGGAGGCTCTGTCGGAACAAATCGCTGATGCCAAGGGCTTGAGCGCTCGGTTTGTTCGGATTCAAATCCTCGGTAAACAACGTGTTCTGACGCTCGCTGAAGTTCAGGTGATGAGCGCTGGAGAGAATGTTGCGTTGAAAAAAGTTGCCAAACAATCGACCACGGACTTCGACGGTGTTGCAGCTCGGGCAGTCGATGGTAATACGGACGGAGCGTATGCCAACGGATCACAGACCCACACGTCCATGCAGAACAATCCGTTTTGGGAAGTAGATCTAGGTCGGGAATATCCGATTGATGACGTGGTCCTCTGGAATCGCACGGAAAATGGCGGAACGTATGTCAGTCGCATGGATGGGGTCGCGGTTACGGTTATGAACGGAAACCGCAAGAAGGTGTTTGTGTCCGCGGCTCATAAGGGGCCCAATCCCAGTGTCAAAATTTCTGTGGGTGGTGCTAACCCCCGTGTTCAGATAAAACGGTCTGCGGTAAATGCGCTGAGTTATATAGGTGGCCATGATGTGGACGTATTCCAGCGACTTGCTCCTTTGGTAAGCGACAGTGTTTACAGAGCATCCGCGGTCACTGCTATTGGGCGGCTCAACGGCAGCCTACTTCCGAAGGATCAGGTCGGCATCCTACTCACGGAATTAATTAGATACATCGAATCGGTTCCGGCGACCTCCAGAACTCAAACCGAAGTGATGGATGCGATTCAGCTTGGCAAGGATCTTTCAGGACAACTTGGGCGGGAGGCAGCGGTTAATATCCGCCGGCGGCTAGCGGATCTGGCGGTGGACGTGATTGTGATTCGGCCCATTCCCCATCGCATGATCTATGATCGCCCTCACATCTATATCCAGGCAGGAAAGCCGGTGGAGATCGTATTTGAGAATGTGGATATCATGCCGCATAACCTGATTATTACCACCCCTGGGGCACGTGAAGAAGTCGGCATCCTGGCGGAACGACTCGGTTCGACTCCACAGGGATTTGCGAAACAGTTCATTCCGGATACGGATAAGGTCTTATTTGCTACCGGCATGCTTCAGGCTGGTGAACAGCAGCGTTTGCAGATTACGGCACCAACGGAACTCGGCGAATATCCGTATGTTTGCACTTTTCCTGGACACTGGAGAACGATGTTTGGTACGGTGCATGTCGTCGCAGATATTAGTGACATTCCGCTTCAGGCGACAGCGCCTGTTAATCCTCACGGCGATATGCCGCAACGCAAATTTGTACGGAAATGGTCCACGCAGGACATCCTTAACGCAATCAATTTGCTCGAGTCAGGTCGGGATTTTGAGTCGGGTCGCCAATTGTTCACGCAGGTTTCCTGCGTGGCGTGCCATGCAATAAAAGGGACTGGAGGTAAACTTGCGCCAGATCTGATTGACTTGCAAAAGAAACTCGCTGATCAAAAAACCGATGTGGCTAAAATCGTGGACGCGCTGGTTGTCCCGTCAAAAGAGATCGAAGCAAAATATAGAATTCAAATCGTGGTGATGCTAGACGGTAAACTCCACTCAGGAGTTGTCGTGTTTGAAGATGAAAAGATATTACGTTTGTCGGCTAATCCACTCGAGAAGAATGTCAAAGTGGTCGAGATAGCTAAGCAGGACATTGATGAACGCGAGGAATCAAAAGTCTCTATTATGCCCGAGGGTTTGTTCAATACGATGACACGTAATGAAATTTTTGATTTGCTTGCCTATATTATCAGCGGAGCCAATCCGGAACATCCCGCATTTCGGAAATAGAAGCAGATGAATAACCGTGGATGCAGTAAACGTCAATCGTCTGTAAACCCGGAAATCTTCAAGATATTTGGCATGGACGAAAATTTATTTGTCCAATTTCTCGGTCGAATTGCGGAGTCTTAGTATGTGGGGGGATTTTATTATCCACATCGAAAAAAAGACCTAAAACGTCTAAATACATTGGTGATTACAGGGTTGTGGAACGATTCTCGCCTAGTGCACTAAATTTAGACCTAACGTGGCCAAATGTTAAATAAAAAAATCCCCCAAGTGGTTGTGCGTCTATCGATATACATTGGTATTTGTACGTTGATTGGTTGCTCTGTTGCAGAGCAGCGTCGCGAGGCAGATGAGTCTGCCTATTCCATTATTAAGGACGCTAGCACTGATGCACGCTGGAAAACTACGGACTTCAATGTTGTCGACGACCATCGTAGTCGCTTCTTTGATCCTAGTAATCCTGACGAAATCCCGATGCCTGTCGATGACCCAGCGTCAGGTTATTTTATGAAAATGGTCCACGGTATGCCTGGGTCAAAAACGTGGGACAAGCATGGAACGATACGCGAGTATGAAAGTCCAGACTGGCGGACACTGCTATCATCGTATAACTCTGTTGATGACGCCGGGGCCATTAAATTAAACGTAGATTCCGCACTTAGGTTAGCGTATATTCACTCGCCAGCTTATCAGACTCAGGTTGAAACACTGTATCTTTCCGCGCTGGACGTTACGGCTCAACGATTTCGATTTGATACGCAATACTTTGGCGGCTACGACACGAATTATCGACATCGAGGAAATATTAATCCGGCCGGATTCGGAATAGATCCCTCAACCGGTGACACCGTAACCACATCCGCCAGTCAGGGCAGAGAAAGTAACCGCCTAACCGTTGGCAGCAACCCAACCGCACAATTCAAAAGGAAATTCTCCACAGCCGGAGAAATCGTGGCAGGTTTTGCCAATTCGTTTGTATTTGAGTTCACCGGTAATGACGCTAACCTTGCATCTTCGCTGGCCAATTTCTCCATTGTCCAACCTCTATTGCGTGGTGCGGGTAAGCACATTGCGTTAGAAGGGCTGACTCAGTCTGAACGAAATCTACTCGCCAATATTCGCGCTCACAGTCAATACCATCAAGGTTTTTACACTAAAGTCGCGATTGGTGAATTGGGGGTCAGCGGTTCTCGTCGGGGTAACCCGTCAACAAGCGTTAACTCTTTTGGCGGACAGGGAGGTGTGGGAGGGGTTTTGGGACTGCTGCAACAGTTGCAGCAAATTCGAAATACCGAGGACAACCTTAGCTTGCAATTGCGGACACTAGATCAATTGGAGGCGCTGTTGGATGTGGGGGTTATCGATATTGATCAGGTGGATCAATTTCGCCAAAGTGTTCAGCGAGAACGGGCTGCCTTGTTGCAGTCGCAAAACAGTCTTGACTTGTCCCTCGATCAATATAAAACTGGCACTCTTGGCTTGCCTCCGGATGTCGACATTGTACTAGACGATTCATTTATTGAACAGTTTCAATTTGTTACCCGCACCGGCACGAATGTTCAAGACGCGATTTTGACCGCTCAAGACAATGTGGGCCTACTTCCGGAAGATATTGCCCTGGAAGACTTACAACCGACAATAACTGAACTTACAAGCCTTTCTCAGCAAGTTCGCATGCAACTGGATGAGGTTGAAAGAGATTTGGCTCGTCTTGATGATGCATCTTCTGCTCGCGAGGCGGCGATGAACGACACTGAAGTGACGGATTTTGTTGAGTTAAAAGCTAGCCTTCGCTCTACGCTTAATACGCTAAATCTAAAACACACAGACGTGATTGACGACCTCGCTGCGTTACGTGCGGAATTACCGACGGTAACGCCAGAAAAGTCGCTGCGGCGAGCGATTGTTTGGCTCGGGGATGCTCTACGGATTACCCAGCGAAGTGTCCTTATACAGGCCCGTGCACGCCTGGAAACGATAACCGTAGACGCCATCGTGTTGGATTCGAGCGACGCATTCCAAATTGCACTTTATCATCGGCTGGATTTCATGAATGCCCGAGCCGCCCTTGTTGATCAATGGAGGCAGATTCAGATTAGCCAGAATCAGCTGCAGTCTATGTTGAATCTAACCGCCGGAGGTGATATATCGACGGCGAGAAACAACCCAGTGAGTTTTCGCGCTCCGACAGGAAGTTTGCGATTGGGCTTAGAGTTTGACGCACCGTTCACGCGTCTTCTGGAACGTAACGCGTATCGGGAAACACTAATTCGCTACCAACGCAGTCGTCGTGGTTTTATTCAATCACAAGATTCGTTGCATCTGGGGCTGAGGGCACTGATTCGTCAGATAGAACAACTACGTAATAACTTAGCAATTCAACGACGCGCTGTTGCCATTGCTATCCGCCGAGTGGATTCCACCCGTGCTAATTTATACGCGCCGGTGCCTTCTCGACAACCGGGTCAGCGAGTGGCACAGTTTGGACCCACTTCAGCAAGAAATTTGCTGTCCTCCCTCTCATCGTTGCGGGATACACAGAATAGCTTTTTAACGGCATGGCTAAGTTATTATGCAGCGAGAATGCGGCTTATGCGAGAGTTAGGGATCATGGAATTAAGTGACAACGGGAACTGGGTCGATCAACCACTGCCGCCTTTAGCTGCCTTGCTGCCTGAGGACATAAATGCACCAGTGGAAAGTCCAACAGTTGAATCGGAGTCCGCAGAAACTCTTGGCGAACGATTTCACAATCGTATCCTGAGACTGCAGGCGAAGATCGAAAAAATTATATCAGATCGATACTACAGCACGGATTGAAGGCAAACTTGCGCATAGTTTCAAATCGTAACTGCAACACCCTTCCGTCATTACTGCAGCGTTTTTTATGATCAACGACCGGTTTTGAACTTCAATATTGTTACAATGTAGAGCCTAGTCTTCTACATTTGGAGGTTTATCGTGACAAACGAAAATTCTCAGTCTACGCTACGCAAATCAATGCGCTGGCTTGGTAGGTGCTCTATTGCTACGTGTATCGTTGGTCTCTTGTCATGGGGCATTTATTACGGGTCCACTATGGTTATCAAGACTCCAGTTCAGGAGTTCTTGACGCACCAAGTAGTGCGTGGAGACGTGCGAGTCACTCTGACAGAACAAGGAGTGCTTACTAGCACTGATAATACGGAAATCAAATGTAAGGTGCGCGGGCGGAATACTGTTACGTGGGTCATTCCCTCGGGAAGCATCGTAGAGAAAGGCGACGTCTTAGTTCGCCTTGATACCAAGGTGATTGAAGAATCCCTAAGCTTGCAAAAAACCAACGTGTTTGAAGCGACAGCGACGTTGGCAGAAACTGAACAAAACCTAGCCCAGATAAACTTGTCTATCGATGCCTATGAAAGTGGGGATTACCTTGAACGATTGAATACCAAACAGACGGAGGTGGTAATTGCGGAATCCAATTATGCGTCGGCCCTAAAATTATACGGACATTCGAAATTGTTGTTTAAGCGTGGCTTTGTGACTGAACTTGAACTTGAAAGCAATGCATTTACGGTAACTCAGGCAGATCTCGAGCTCAAGGTTAAGCAGACCGAACTGTTTGTTTTGAAAGAGTACACTAAAGCATTGGAACTTGAGAGGATGCGTGGCAATTTAGCCGGGTCTACATCCAAATTCGCGGCGGACCAAGCTGGGTTGCAAACGGATATTGCGAGGCGTGACCGCGCTGCCGTCGAACTGGAAAATTGTACCATCGTGGCACCCAAATCGGGGTTGGTGATTTATCCCACGGCCGCCGCTTGGAAGGATACGCCGGATGTTGCCGAAGGGGTGGGCGTTAGCCATGATCAGGTGTTGCTGATCATGCCTGTCCTCGAAACAATGCAAGTCCAAATTGGCGTCCACGAAGCCGTTATTGATACCGTTCGCCCCGGCTTGCCTGCTACGATAACGCTGCCAGATGACGTTGTGGAGGCAGAAGTAACTGATGTTGCCAATATCGCAAAACCGTTGGGTTCGTGGTCCGCAAATGTGGTTAGATATGAAACGGTTATTGAGCTACCGACAACTTCAGGTTTAAAACCAGGCATGAGTGCTGGCGTAGAAATTCTAATTGCGACTCACAAAGATGCACTCTCAGTACCTGTCTCGTCGGTCGTTGACACCGAGGCAGGTCCGTTTTGTTGGATATCTACTCCCAATGGTCCGAAAAAACAGCAAGTGATTCTCGGGGATAGTAATGATATCTTTGTGGTGGTTGTGCAGGGGGTCAAAGAAGGGGATAAGGTTTTTCTCCACCCTCTTACTGACATAGAGGAAGCACAGGACGATGTCGGAAGATTCCTAAGTCAATCCATCCCAACCGACACCGAACGTATTACACGGAATCATAGTTCCCGAGCGAACATTAAAGGGAGAATTCAATGAACGAAGCATCTGCAGAACCGACCCGATCACGACTCCGGCCCATACTGCTTGTTCTTTTGGTGCTTGTCTGCGCGGCTGTCGGCGGGTCCGCATATACGCAGGGGTATTTTACACCTGCTGTAGAAGACCCATTCGCCCATGCGTTGACCTATAAAGTAATCCGTTCCGACATGGTAATTAATGTGTCGGAGTTAGGTTCCCTCGAGAGTTCCAATAATACCAAAATCGTTTGCCGCGTACGTGGGCAAAATACGATCACGTCGGTTGTCGAAAGTGGCACTTACGTAAAAAAAGGTGACACCGTACTGACACTTGATACCCTCTATATTGACGAACAAATTTCGGAAAGATCAAAATACGCGCATTGGTCCAAAGCGGGTGCACAGCACTGGCAATCAGTGATGACTCGCGCCAAACTATCCATCCCGGAATACTTAGAAGGTCGTTATGTGGCTCGGCAAATGGAGATGGAAAAGGATCTTGCCATCGCAGAATCCCGTTTACGGACTTCACAAAATATTTTGGCTCATACGATGATGCTACAAGAGCGAGGTTATGTTAGTGCGTTAGACGTAGAACAGCGCGAATTTAATGTGACGACTAGTAAATTGTCAGTAGAGAATACGAAGACGCGAATGGAAGTGTATGAAAAGACATCCAAGGCCCGGGAGGTTGCCCGACTCGAAGGCGATTTGAAAATTGCCAAGGCACAATTTGGGGCTAACGATGAGCGGGCTGATGCGGACGCCTCGCGGCGTGACCGCGCCGTTGCGGAACGTGAGTATTGCACGATTATTGCTCCCAAAGATGGATTGGTGATTCACCCTCGTGCGGCGGCATGGAAGGGCGCACCTGATATCACCGAGGGCGGCACCGTTTATAAGGAGCAGGTATTATTGCTCATGCCGGATTTAGATAAGATGCAGGTTAAAGTTGGTGTGCATGAAGCTGTGGTATCTAAAATCAAAGTCGGTTTGCCTACGCGAATTATCCTCCCAAATCGAGAACCGATTGTCGCTGCGGTTAGCCACGTTGCGGATATTGCGAGGCCTGCTTCGCTTGGTTCGGGTGATGTTATTGAATATGATGTTATCGTCGAACTGCCTCCCATCCCAGACTTGAAACCGGGAATGAGCGCGGAAATTGAGATCATTATGGCGGAACATAAGAATGTCTTAGTACTTCCTGTTGCCGCGGTACTGGAACTCGACGATGGCTTTCACTGTTGGGTGAAAGTTGGCTCGGATGTTGTAAAACGCGATATTACACTGGGTGACAGCAACGACATTTTCATCGTCATCCAAGATGGATTAAACGAAGGTGAAGATGTTGTTTTGAACCCATTAGCGTACATCGATGAAGCTCAGAAAGAAGTGTTGGTGCCCTTCGGCGGCGATCCTAAGCAAAAGGATTCCCCTGAAGCTTCAAGTCCCCAAATAGAAAGTCAGTCAACCGACACAGATGCATGACGCGCAAACCGTCGCTCTCTTCTCTTACAAAACGTGAGCGACCCTCTCTTTTGAAATAGTCCCGTGTTTACGATGTTTTTCCGCACAATTTACCTAGGTACTCAAAGCCTGCTGCTGCACAAAATGCGGGCTGCGTTGGCCGGACTCGGTATCTTCATTGGAACAACCACG
>Ga0209362_1001332_pt1 | contig 20072 bp, 16 predicted proteins | sample SaaInlV_165m_DNA_FD_184680 | JGI IMG/M metagenome (GOLD analysis project Ga0209362, IMG submission 184680) | Marine microbial communities from expanding oxygen minimum zones in the Saanich Inlet - Saanich Inlet SI037_S3LV_110m_DNA (SPAdes)... | ecosystem: Environmental > Aquatic > Marine >...
GTAATCCTCTGGCACCGAGATGTTGAGTCATGGTTTCTCCTATAAACAGCTCTCCTGGGTCGAATCACAGGAGAGGGGATCGTCTGTTGGGTCCGAGCCACAATCAAATGGGTCCGGTGGTGCACTACCCGACTGAAACAGATAGTCGAGCAGCGTGATCACATCCGAAACATCATTCGCGCCGTCGTCGTTACAATCAACTGAATCGAGACATTCAGGTGCGATGCCTCCCCCGAACAAATAGGAGAGGGCCCTCACCGCATCTGCAACGTTTCTGTCTCCATCTTCATTGACATCACCGCGTCTAAAGTTCGCTTGCGGTGTACCGACAACATAAGAACGCTCGGAGGTGGTCATCGAGTTCCCAGTGAAATCGGTCGCACGAATTCTATAGGTCACGATTGTGGAAAACCCCGGATCGGGAATGAGTCCTCGGTATAAATCGTGTCCCATCCACGACATCTGAACCGGAGCAAACTGCGCTCCTGTGGACCACTCGATGATAATCGACTGGAAAAAAGAACCGCGGTCCGATGTCATGTCATCTCGCACCATCGCACGAACCCGGATCGGGCCCGCGCCCACCAGGACATCTCCCACCTCTTCCCAGGTCGGAATGGTCGGAGGCTGGGTGTCTGTTGCGGGGCCTTGATTGAGATAGAGACGATTTCTGAAGGAACCGCTCTCCCCCTGGGCGGTGACCATATCCAGATCCCCATCGGCATCCAAATCTCCCACCTCCACATCGAGAGAACTATCTCCCACCGAAGAGATGGTTCCGCTCACCAGGGTCAGGAAGCCGTTACCGTTGTTTCGGAGCATTCTTTCTGGCCCCCCGATGGCACAGACCACCACGTCCAGGTCTCCATCGTCGTCGTAGTCGAGGAACTTGCTATCGTTATCATCGATGTTGGGATTCGAGGAGTTGGGGAGCACCGTACTGGTGACATTGGTGAAGGAACCACTGCCATCGTTCTGGAATACTGCCTCACGCGATCCGATCCCCGAGTTCGCCCCGATCACATCGAGATCTCCATCTCCATCGAGATCTCCCAGGTCATAGGAATAGGTGTTCGAATCCGCGGGCAAGTTGCCGGATGTGGCATCGATGAAGACACCTCCCTGATTGATGTACAACTTGGAGTTACTGTCGCGATGTCCCTCGATCATGTCGAGGTCGAGGTCTCCATCCAGGTCACCAAAGATCGAGTCCATCGGTGCCGACACATTCTGCTGAGGGAGTCTCTGTGAGGTTTCATTGGAGAAAAATCCATTACCATCGTTGATCCACAGCTGGGCCTGACCCGACCCGAATCGAGTGGATCCTCCTCGGGTAAACCACAGGTCCAGATCCCCATCGTCGTCGATATCTCCGAAGGAGCAGTGAGAACTGGACATGTTGAACTGGGGAATCCGTGCAGCGGACTCATCGGTGAAGAATCCAATACCGTTATTGATCAGGAGTTTCTGCGGCGTCAGGAAATCGTTGGCCACCGCCATGTCCAGATCCCCATCCCCATCGACATCTCCAAATTCCACATCGCGGCCATACCCGGTCAGGATTCCAAGTCTGTTGACGGATTCGTCGGAAAAATTGGCGTTCCCATCATTGATGTAGAGCCGGACTTGCTGAGCCTGACCTGCGGAAGAGAATCCAGATCCATTGGCAAAGCTGAGATCCAGATCACCGTCGCCATCCACATCTGCGATCGCCACCTGGCTCGAGTACTCGTTGAATACCGGAAGTCTTCCGGTGCTTGATTCCAAAAACTGCTGGGCATCGAGGTACGGTCCTCCGGCAATCAAAGACAGAAGCAACAGTTGTAGGGCCAGGAACGGGCTTTTCATGTCTGTAATCCTCCTGCCCATAATAATTCCGCAAATCCCACAACTACATGGAATCAGTGACTCGGGAACCTTTCATGGACCCACCTATCATACCGTCTACATTCTTCGAGGTGAACGGAGCCGATCGATTCTGGTTTCCTTCCCAGCACAGGCTGGAAGCGTTACCCTCTGATCTTGCTGATTCTGCCCACTCGAGACCATCTTTGTTGGAGGACTGAATGTCAGAAAAAAATCACCCCTGGAATCAATCGATGCCCAAGGATCAATTCAGCAGGATGGAAGAGATCCTCTCGGCACCGAGCCCCATCGGCCTCGAAGCAGCGATGACCGAGGGAGTGCTGGTTCCGATGCTGGAGCAGTTCATTCCTGAAGGGTGGAAGATCCACCGGTTCCGCGGCAATGCTGGGATCGTTGTCGACACGATGCCCGATGCTCCCGAGGGAACCCTGACGGTGATGGCGATCGGTCACGCCGACAAGATCCGCATGCAAGTTCGTAGCATCGGCGACGACGGAAAGATCTGGATCAACAGCGATTCATTTCTTCCCACCACCCTGATCGGACACGAGGTCACCCTGTTCTCGGAAAACCCTGATAAACCTGGGGAATTCCGGAGCATTTCTGGTGGGACCGTGGAAGCGCTCGGTGCCATCCACTTCGCTGAACCGGCAATGCGCGATGGTTCCAAGGGGATCAAACCGACGCAGATCTATCTCGAACTGCAACTCAGTGGTGATGAACGAAAGAAGCAGGTTGAATCACTGGGAATTCGAGCCGGCGACCCTCTGCTTCTCGATCGACCGATTCGCCCAGGATTTGGGCCTGACAGTTTCGTTGGCGCTTACCTGGACAATGGTCTCGGCTGCTTCGTGGTCGAGGAAGCTGCACGAATCCTTGCAGCAGGAGATGCACTGAAGAATGTACGTTACCTCGGAGCATTTGCAGCCTACGAGGAGATTGGACGCTTCGGCAGTCGCGTCATGGCAGGGGTGATGAAACCGGATGTCATCATCGGTGTCGATGTCAATCACGACTACGAAGCCGCTCCAGGGATCGGAGATCGCCGCTACGCTCCCCTCAAGATGGGTAAAGGAATGACGCTTGCGGTGGGTGCCATCGTCAGCGCCGGACTCAACGCCATCATCCAGGATGCTTGCCAGGCGCAGGAGATCCCTTACCAGGTCGATGTCTGCGGAAGAGATACAGGCACCGACGCCATGGCTGGTGTTCTGGCCAGTGTCGATTGCGCTGCGACTAGCATCGGGTTTCCCATTCGCAATATGCACACCATCTCGGAGAGTGGTCACACCGCAGATGTCATCGCAGCCGTTCACGCGCTGGTCGCCACATTGAGAAGAATGGATGAGCAGGGAACCACCTCTGCAGATCTGTGCAGCGCTCATCCTCGTCTCGATGGAATCGAGTCACTCTCCCACGGATCCTGAAAACTCATCGGAGGTCGATGTCGGTCACCTGGCTACTATTGTCAGTTCTCTCCGTAACACCTCTTGCGGGCCAAGACGACTCCCTCCTCGAGTTACGCCCGCAGGAGTTGCTGCAAGAACTCGATCACCCAGATCGATGGCGCTGGATTCCAGAGCAGCGGATGCCTCCGGGCAATCTCTTCGATCGAGTTCTGGTGACCTCCTTCATCACTCCGGTGGTCTTCTTCCAGGGAGATGTCGGGGCCGGAGGTGGGGCCGGAATCACCGATCTCGACTTCCTCAACAAGCGACGCAGTCAGTTCGCCAGCATCTGGACCACCTACACTTCTGAAGGCCAGCGACGCTTCTCCCTCTCCTGGGGAAAGTGGCTCTCTCATCTCGATGTACCAGAAAGAGGCGCTCTCCAGGGAGATCGTGATTACATGGGCTTTTCGGTCCAGCACTCGAAAACCTTGACCTCTCGCTTCTTCGGCCTGGGCCCCGAGACCACACTTCTCGATGAGGCGTCCTATTCACGGAAAACCAGTTCCGTTCAGTTCGATGTCCAGAAATCATTTCCCCTGGAAGGGGGTGACTGGGTCTGGAATCTCACGGGCACTCTGCAGGCAGACGAACTGGACAGCGGCAAGGTGACCGGAGCACTCGATGTCCTGGCCGAGTATCCACAGTTGTTTGCCGCAGGAGATTCTTTCGATGCCCTGTGGGTCCATGCAGGGCTTCGCCACGATACGCGCGACGCACAACACCTCCCCTACCAGGGTCATTCGATCGGCGTTTCGATCACCGCCGTTCCTCTGGTTCAAGATCGAAATGGTGGAGCGATCGCTTCATTGATGGCCAGCTGGATCCGTCCGGTCACGCCACTCTTCCACGATGGCGGTGATACGACCCTCAATCATCCTCCGATCGATTCTTGTGCCGCATATTGTTCTCTTTCCAGCACCATCGGCGATGTCCCCTTCTGGGCTCTTCCGACTCTCGGGGGAGATCACTTCATCCGTGGAACGATTCGTGGGCGCTGGCGGGATCGTTGCGCATGGGCGACCGGTGCCGAATGGCGACCGTGGATACTGGAAGATGGCTTCCCACTCGTATGGGATCTACAAGTCGAAAGAGCAGGCCTTGCTCTCTTTGCCGATGCGGGGGCGGTGGCCCCGGAGATGGGGGCGCTATTCGATTCCGCGATTCGTTCTTCAGTGGGAGTGGGATTACGAGCGACCTTCGAAAGACAGGCGCTCTTTCGCGCGGATATCGGCTGGTCCGATGAGGGCGACACCAATCTGTCCATCTCTTACGGGCTTCCCTTCTAGAAGCCCGCATCAGCGAACTGATATAGCATCAGAGCTGTGCTGGAAATGGACTCTCGTCCCAGTCTCCGGGAGGAGTACTGCTGGCGATCATCATCGAATACACATCATCTCGAATCAGATGAGCCCCAAACATTTCCATGTGGGGAGTTTGTTGCTGACAATCGAGTGCGCTGAATCCGAGAGCGTGAAGGTGCTCGATGAGGGCCACGATGCACATCTTTCCCGCTCCGGTTTCGAGGTGGAACATGCTTTCACCGGCGAAAATTCCCCCGACCGCCAGCCCGTACATGCCGCCAACCAGCCGACCACTTTCGTCCCAAGCTTCGACGGAATGAGCAAAGCCCAGAGAGTGCAGCTGGCGAAATAACTTCTCGATGTCGTGGGAAATCCAGGTCTCGTGCCTCGCAGCACATCCTTCAATCACCGCTCCGAAGGCCACATCCGTGGAAAAACGCAACTTCGACTTCCGGATGGCGCGTTGTAGGGAGCGTGGAATCCGGTAGGTATCCCAGGTGATCAGTGCCCGCTCGGAGGGCCGAACCCAGAAGATCTTTCCATCGCGCTGATCCGCCATCGGAAAACAGCGTTCCATGTAGGCACGAAGTACCCTCGCCGGACTGACCGGAATACCTTCTTCGTCTCGAATTCGCTCTAACGGACGCACTTGATCCTCCTACTGATCGGATTGTACCGTATTGTGGATCGCACTTCTCGCCTGGAATATTACAGACGACAAGATGCCGGAGAGCTGACCATGATGGATGACACACCGGAGCCACAACACTCGTTGCCATCCGAGGCCAATCCTTCATCGGGACAAATCTTCAGTCTTGGATATGGCCATCGATCCCTCGAAGGATTGGTCGAGATCCTACGCCGCTATCAAATCTGCTGGATCATCGATGTCCGAAGCCAACCCAGATCAAGGCGAATAGAATTTTGCCGGAATGCCATCGAATCTCACCTCAGGGAAGCAGAGATCGGCTATCTGTTTCTGGGTCATCAACTGGGCGGAAGAACCAGCGTCGATAGACTCCTCGATGGCGAGGGGAATCCTGATTATGATCTGATCGAACTGACCGGGCCGTTTCAGGAGGGTCTGGAGCGGCTCAAGAAAGGCTTCCTCGACGGCCATCGGATGGCTCTGATGTGTGGCGAACTGGACGCAAATACATGCCATCGCAGCCGATTGATCGGCCGAGCATTGCTGCGCTATTCCATCGATGTGTTACATATCGGCGCCGATGCAGAAGTTCTGGTTCCACAATCCGATTCGATCCTCAAGCCGCCACCGCCTACCGACGACCTGCCGGATCCATCACCCCTCTTTACCCATCCATGATCCCGAATCGTTCCGCCAGTTCAGTTCCATCGCATCGATCATCTCCCCTTGCTCTTGCGCTAGCTTGAGGCTGCGCGGCTCCTTGCCCTGGCCACCATCTTCTTCATCTGCACGCCAAGATCATCGAAGAGCGTGTAGAAGAGTGGCACGGCGATCAGGGTGAACAGGGTCGAAGAAGTCAATCCGCCGAGCATGACGATCCCCAGTGGTCGATAACTGGGTCCCATTCCCTGTGCCGGCAGTAACACCAGTGGAAGTAATCCGCAAATCGTTGTGCTGGCAGTCATCAGGATCGGCCGAAGTCGAATTCTCCCCGCCTGTAGTAGCGCCTCTTTTCTGGTGGCACCCTGATCCCGTTGTCGATTGATCGCGTCGACCAGAACGATGGCATTGTTGACGACGATTCCCAGCAAGATCACGAAACCGGCGATGGCGGTGGTCGACAACGACTCTCCGGAGAACCACAGGGTCCAGTAAGCTCCGCTGAACAGAAATGGAATGCTACAGAGGATCGAAAGAGGGAGCAGCAATGACTCGAACAGCACTCCCATCAACGCAAAGATCAACACGATCGCCAGCGCTCCCGCCTGAGCCATGTCTGAGAGGTCAGCCTGGAACTGGTTGAGTCCACCCTCGATGGCGGCTGAATATCCTTCAGGTAATTGCATCCCTTCGAGGATGGGTGCGATTCGGCCCTCGATCTTCCTCAGATCTGAACCCTCCTCCAGCTCCAGCGCCAACGACAGGCTGACTTCACGATCCTCCCTGCGGATCATCGGTGGAGTCCTCGACATCTTGAGTGAAGCCACCGACCCCAGCGGAATCGAACCCCCACTGTCATTCGAGATGGGTATCCCCGGAAGTTCACCGAGGGTTGGTGTTTCGTCTTCGCTGTAAGAGATCCAGACTGGCAAGTCTTCGCCATCGATCTGTGCCTCGGGTAGTGGAGCACCTCGAAGCATCCAGCCGACGATGCTGGAGAGTCTGGTCCCAGAGATGCCAAATCTCTGTGCCTGTTCACGATCCACCTCGACCGAAATCTGATCGGCTGTGCGAGAGTCTTCTCCTCCTCGTGAGATCTCTACGATCCCCGGCGCGTCCGAAAGGAAAACTTCCAGTTGATCGGAAATCTCCGTTACTCTCCTGGCTTCCGCTCCCTTGACCACCACTCTCAAGCGGTCGGAATCTTGATTCATCTGTTGGCCACCGGAGAACTCGATGTCGACACCCGCGAATCCAGGATCGTTACGGCGTAGTTCGGCGGTGAATCCAACCGTGTCTACCTGAGCCCCCGGAGGAAAGAAGAAAGCCAGGGTTCCACCGCTGCGACGAAACCATGCTGCGACATCTTTAACTTCCCACTGCTGGGCGATCTCGAGATAGGACTGCCTCACTTTTTCCATCGTCTGGTCGGAGTCGTACAGCGAGCGAGAGTCAGGGAACTCGACAGTCAGCGCCACACGGTGACTCGGTCCGGAAGCAGCAGACCTCACCGCCAACCACCTCAAAGGCAACGAAGAGGTTCCGAGAATCAGCAGAAGAAACCAAAAGCAAGCCAGACGCTGGTCGAGAACTCGAGACAGGAGTCGCGAATACCATTCAGTGATGGCCCACTCCGGTCGCGGAGCCGAAGGCCTCGCCGCAGAAGTGAATCTCAACCCCACGGGGATGAAGAGCAAGGCCACCAGCAGGCTGGCGATGATCGAATAGCAAACCGGAAGACCAAACTCACCCAGCATCAAACGGGTATTGGAGTCTCCTGAGAGAAAGACCAGCGGGATGAACACGGCAACCGTGGTCAGTGTTGCCAGCGTTACCGCCAGCGCCACCTCTCCCACTCCCTTGCCCACCACCTCGCCGGGATCGCTGGTCTGCGAGGAACACCTGGAAATGCTCTCAGAAACCACGATGGCATTATCGATCAGCATTCCGATGCCGATGGTGAGTCCCGTCAGGGAGAGCAGATTGAAAGTGCCGCCCTGTGCCCAGATCACCACGACCGCGATCAACAACGACAGTGGAATGGCACCGGCAACGATCAAGGTGCTGGCGATTTCACGCATGAAGAGCCACAAGATCAACACCGCCAGCAAGCCTCCCCATGCACAGGCGTCTCGCAGACTGGTCAGGGAGCTGGAAATCACCTTCCCCTGGTTAAAGAACTCCGAGAACTCGACCCCCCTCAGTCGGGGATCCTCGCTGATCTGGCCATCCAGAATCTCGCTGATGGCACTGCACATCTCGACGGTGTTGGCATCGGACTCCTTGGAGATATCGATGATGTTGCAAAGACGTCCATTCAATCGGACCACGAAGTCCTTCATCCCGTACTTGATGCTCACGTCTGCAATGTCGCCCAGCCTCAAGGAGTCGGTGACCGGAAATTGTCGGATGGATTCGAGATCATTGAAACGAGATCCGAGCCGAATCACGAACCTGCGCCCCGACTCCTCGACGGTTCCCGCGGATCCCTCAACGCTCTCCCCACTGAGCCTGGAGATGAGTTTGCGTAGATCGATACTGTGGGCCCAGACTTCATCTGGATCCAACTCGATACTGACCGCCTTCCCGACCAGACCACGGACTTCCACCTTGGCGACACCCTCTACCGATTCGAGTCGTGGCCGTACGATGTTCTCCAGTAGTGGTTCGATGTCATCGTCATAGGTACTGGTCACTCCAAGCGACACGATGGGAACATCGGTCTCGAGATCGAATCTGAAGATCCGGTACTTTTCACTTCCTTCTGGAAGACTTGGTTTCAGCCTCTCCATACGATCAACGATATCTGCATAGACTTCATTGGCAGGCGCATTTCCCGAGATGGTGACGGTGATGCTGCAACCTTCACTGGTGGAAAAGCTGCGGATCTTCGAAAGACCAGGAATCGTACGTATCAGTTCCTCCGCAGGTTCGGCGATCGTCTCGGCCACCTCCAGAGGAGTCGATTCCCTGACACCAATTTGAACGGTGATGGTCCGATCAACGAATCCAGGTGGAAACAATTGAAGCGGTGTGGAAAGAAGGGAAATCACACCGATCACGATGACTGTCAATAACAGCATCATCACCATCACTGGACGATCGAGTAGAGATCGCCGAATCGGTGCTGTCATTGTTGCGTCTCCGAAGAGCGTGAACCGATGTCCACCAGTGATGCAAATACCGGCACCACCAGCAGGGTCAGAAGGGTGCTCGCCATCAAGCCGCCGATCACCGTCAAAGCCAGGGGAGCACGGATCTCGGAACCTTCTCCGCTACCAAGAATCATCGTGAGATGTTCGGTGCCAGGCAAGCGAGAGAGCACTCCGGTGACCGGTATCAATGCCAGCACGGTGGTCAGGGTCGTCATCAGGATCGGCCTCAGTCGCTTGCGCCCTCCTTCGATGAGAGCATCATTCATCGTCATTCCATCGGAACGAAGTCGATTGACCTGATCGAGCAGGACGATGGCATTGTTCACGACAATACCTGCGAGAACGATCATTCCGATCGATGTCATGACGGAGATGGGAGTGCCGGTGAGCCACAGGATGGGCACTACGCCGACCACGGAGAGAGGGATCGACAACAAGATCACCAGTGGTTGTAGCAGCGATTCGAATTGTGAGGCCATGACGACGTACACGAGAAACACTGCCAGTGCCAATGCTGCGATGAGAGACTCCAGTGACCTCTCCATCTCCTTCTTCTGCCCCACCACCTCGACCACTACATCTTCGGGAAGATCCAGTTCAGAATTGAGATCCGCTTCGATCATCTCGGCGACCCTACCCAGGTCAAATCCTGCCATCTGAGCCGACACCACCTTCGCTCGCTGTCGGCCGATTCGAAGGATCTCCGATGGCCCCTCCTCGATGGTCCAGCTTTCCAGTAGCTCCTCCAGCGGAATACTGCGGCCGCTCGGGCCCACCGCCACTCCGGTCGCGAGGATTTCTCCGATACTCGATCGATCTTCTTTCCGTAACCGAACCCGGACATCGATTTGACGCTCTTGCCTTCGCAACCGCGTCGCTACCGTTCCAACATTCTTGTTTTGCAAAGCATCCGCGATCTCGCGAGTGCTGATGCCGAGTCGAGCCAGTCGCTCTCGGTCTGGTCGCAGATGGTATTCCGGGCTCCCCGGAGCAGTGGACGGCTGAACCTCGGAGACCAGTCGGCTGGCGACGAGCCGCTCGGTGATTTCTCGTTCGATCTGCTCCAGCTCAGCACTATCTGGACCCCGTACTTCGACTTCCAGAGGAGCACTCATCGAGAAGAGATGAGGCCTCTGCACATGGATGAGGGCATCGGGAAGATCGTCAGCCAGTGGCGCAATGCTGTCGATCAGTAGCTTTTCTGCAGTCGCGACATCGGTTCCATCGACGGCGAGCACCAGTTCGATCCGTGCGGTGTGTTCTCCTTCGGCAGACGCTTCCACATCATCACTGTCTCGCCCGATTCTTGCGACCACTCGATCCACTCCTGGCAAGGTCGCGATGCTGCGCTCCAGTTGCCTGACCCGCTCATCGGTCACATCGAGAGGAGTCCCCACCGGCAAAGAAATCTGCACCTCGATCTCGCCCCGGGCCACTCTGGGGATCAGTTCCGATCCGAGTTGGGGAATCAACAGCCCCGCCACCACCACTGCAACTAACGCCATGATCAGGATCGACACCCTGTGATCGAGTGCCGATCGAATCCACCTGAGGTAAATCGTCTCGGTGTGCTGGATGATCCGACTCGCCACCCGCAAGGGGCCACCCGCCAGATGTCGGGATCGTTTGGCAATCGAAAAGAAGATCCGTAACGCCACCAGCAGGATCAACTGAGCCACCGAGATCATGATTGACCCCACTCCGAGTAGCAGCAGTTCAACTCGATTATGAAGCCATAGAGCGGGTCCCATCAGAGAGAAGAAGTTGATCTTCTTCTTTTTCTTCTGATTCTCTCCCAGCTGCGGAAGTTGCTCGACACTCTCGATCAGCATCTCTTTCCTGATCGCTGGAGCCCGTGCTGCGAGCATCGGAACCAGGGTCAGTGAGACCACCAGTGCCGCCAGCAATGAACCGACCACGGCGACTGCCATGTCGCCGAAGACTTGACCTGCGAGGCCTTCGACGAAGACGATGGGAAAGAACACCGCAACCGTGGTCAGGGTCGATGCCGTCACCGCACCCGCCACTTCGGCTGCCCCTTCTACCGCTCCTCGAATCGGGTCTCCTGTCTCCTTCTGTTTGCGGAAGATCGATTCGAGTACCACGATGCTGGAATCCACCAACAGGCCGATTCCCAGGGCCAGTCCACCCAACGACATGATGTTGAGGGATGTATCGGAGATGTAGAGCGGTACAAAGGTCACCACGATCGAGCAGGGGATCGCAATCGCCACCACCAGCGTTGTCGAAAGTTTGCCGAGAAACAGGTAGAGGACCAGCATCGCCAGCAGCCCTCCCACCAGCGCCGTCTGCCGTAGATCATCGATGGACCCCTCGATGAAATCGGCCTGATCGGAGAGCAAATCAATATTTGTTCCTGGCGGCAGCCATGAAGCCACGTAATCAGGCCGGCGAATGGCTCCACCACCTTGTTGTCCGAAACTGAATCCCCCTCGGCTCTCCTCGGCGACCTTTTCTCCGGCACGCTTCTCCTGCCAGAGCTGAAGTTGCCGTTGTTCCTCGGCGGTCCCGAACACTCGTTCTCGAACGCGTTTCGAAACGGAGATGATGTTGGCATCTCCCTCCTTCAACACCTCGACAAACACTGCCGGTTGACCATCGATTCGAGTGATGACTCGGTCTTCTTGAAACGATCGACGAACATCGGCAACATCTCCAAGCCTGACCACCGAGAGTCCCTCGCGTAGTAGCGGGATGCTGAGAATGTCATCCGAATCGACCACTTCATTTCGTACACGAAGGATGTAGTCGACATCCCCATCTTCCAGCAATCCGCTGGCCTGGTCGAAGTTCTCCTCTGCAAGTCGCCTCGAGATCAACTCGATGGAAAGGCCACGGTTTCTGACCCGCTCCTCCGAGACCTCGACCAGGATCTCCTCTTCCAGTCCTCCCCGAACTCGAACTGCGGCCACTCCTGGAACTGTTTCCAGCCGCCGCTCCACCTCTTCCTCGGCGAGAACTCGCAATCTCCCCATATCCGCAGAACCGCTCAACCCAAAGAGCAGCACCGGATCGAGACGAGGGTCGTAGCGGAGGATGCTGGGACTCTCCGCTCGTTCCGGGAGATTCGCCTGATCGAGTTTCTCACGGATGTCCTGGATCGCCTCGGCGAGATCCTGCCCCCAGGAAAACTCCAGGATGACATCACAGGTGCCGATCCTCGACAGCGATGAGATCCGTCGGAGCCCGCTCACCACCGAGAGAGTTTTTTCTAGTCTTCGAGCGACCCGTTCCTCGACTTCCTCCGGAGCGGCTCCCTGAAGTTCGGTCCGGACAGTAATTGTGGGTCGGTCCACCTCGGGTAACAGTTCGATGGGCAATCGCATCAAGGAGACGATTCCAAAGACAACGATTGCCGAGGTGATCATGCAGAGTGCGATCGGCCGGCTCACGGCGCGTCCGATGACCTGGCTTGAAAGGGACGAAGGTGGATTCGATTCCGAATTCATCTGCTGGATACAGGGACCTAGCCCCTGTCCTCCTCTTCGGTGGTCGCTTTCTTCTCCTCGACAATCGTCTCATCCTCGAGACTGACGTCTTCCACGGAATCACCATCTCTCAGTCTCGCCTGGCCCCGGACCACGATTCTGTCCTTGATGGTGATCTGTGGAACTGAAGAGAGCACTTCGAGTTGATCCTCCGATTGAAGGCCCGGATCGATCTCGACTCGTACCGCCTTGTTCTCACGAACGATGAATACGATCGAACGGTTACCCTCGAACAACCTCGAGTTCTTGGGAACAAGGAGTGCATTTTCGTGGATCCCCAGTATCAAAGTACAGGTCGCAAATGCTCCCGGCAGCAAGAGCTGATCAGGATCATCGACCTCGACCCGGACCCGGATGGTGCCCTCGGTGGAATTGACCGCAGGACTGATGGCAGTGACCGTGCCCTGGAAGGTGCGACCACGAGCCGTTTCAGATGTCACAATCGCCTCCAGACCCAAACGTAACTCGCTGAGGCGACTCTGTGGAACACGGAGCCATGCAAGAAGCGGTTGGCTTCTCATCACGGTTGCCACCTTGGCTCCCGTAGCGACGTGCTCACCCGGCCGCAGATCGATCATCTGAATCCGACCATCAAAGGGGCTGACGATTGCCGATCTCGATCGATCGAGGCGAGCCATTTCCAGGGCAAGGTCCGCTTTCTCCACTCCCTGCATCTCGATGGCGAGGGTCAAATCCATCTTCTCGAGAGTGTGTTTCGACTTCTCATGATTGATTCGAGCTTCTTGCTCGGCATAGCGACTCGCTTCGAGGGTTTCTTCCGATGCCAGCCTCCCCGCATCCCCATCGAATAGGTTCTCTAGCCGCTGGCGCTCTGCCTTGGCCCGATCGAGGGCCACCTGTGCCAACTCCGCTCCGCTGGCCACTTCCTTGAGAGTCAGTCTGGCACTGCCGAGTCGATGGGTCGCTTCTGCAAGAAGGATCTCCTTTTCTCGAATCGCAAGATCCAGATCGGTCGGATCGAGGCGAAGAATCAGCGTACCTTCACTGACCGTGGCTCCTTCATCGAAGGGAACTTCAGTGACGACCCCGGAAACGCGGGTGGTGAGGTCGACCCGATCGAGAGCTTCCAGGTCGGTGCTGATGGAGAGGGTTTGTTGAACCGAATCAAACCAGCATGTCGCAGTCTCTACCGGGACAATGCGCTCGGCACTTTTCTTATTCGACGCCGGACCACCCATTTCAAAATTGCCAGAACATCCTGACAACCAGATGAATAGAAAGGTGATCTTGAGAGCGTAGGAGAAGGGGTGGGAATCGCTGCGGTTCTTCAAAGAAATTAGTATCCATCCATTCGGGCCAGGGTAGTGCTGGAGTACCCAAACCTGACAACATGACCAGAATACAAATTGCCCGGTTCAGATCATGGTGTCAACAACATGTAACCCCAAATGGCACCCTCATCGACGCTGCCCACCTCCGCTGGCCGCTTCATTTCATGAACCAACGGTGATGCGCGGCCCACGGAACGTCGGCAACAAGTGCAGGATGGCAAAGCAGCGAGCAGTGAGAGGCTCCAGCACCCACCCACTCCATCGTAATGAACTGCGATTTCCCGCTCCATGCGATTTCCCGCTCAACTCGATTTCCCACTCAATTCGATTTCCCACTCAATTCGATTTCCCACTCAATTCGAATTCCCGCTCCATTCGAATTCCCGCTCCATTCGAATTCCCGCTCCATGCGATTTCGCTCCATGTCTTCCCATCCATCAACCCAACTCCTTCAGGTGGATGGCTGCCGCAATAAAAAGAGATCCCATGACTGTCGCAGCCAGTCCCATCCATCGATGACCTCTCTCTCCGTAGATCTTCACTCGTAACCGCACCAGTTGCCTCGGCCACCAACAAAGGAACAGACTCTTGATCGCCGTGGCCCATGCCATCAGCCGGATCAATCCAGCCACATCTGCTCCGACTGTTGCATTCTCGAACAGCACCAGCAGCGCTGCGACCAGCCACAAGTAACCGAGGGAGCGCAACCAGAGCTCATCATTGGAGATCGAACTGAACCAACGAGCGACTCGATCCGGCTGGAAGAGCATCGGGAGCCCCAGCAGTAGTTGTACGATTCCGACCAACAGGCTAAAGCTGATGAGATCCATGCTGATCCACCCATCCTTGTAATGAAATGACCACGAGCAATCGTTCCTCACCGCTGCGAAGCCCTTTCGGTGGAATTTCGTGCCACATGGAGAGATGGTACGCAGCATGGAAGCCGTTGAAAACCAACAAGATCCCTCTCGGGCGACACTCGGTGTCGTCGAAGGGATCGTTGCCTATCTCTGGTGGGGAATCATCACCACCCTCTACTTCCGCTGGATGAAACGCACCGACCCGCTCGAACTGGTCGCCTGGCGAGTTCTCGGGGGCTTGCCGGTGATGCTGGTGGTGGTTCAGATCCGCGGTGAGTTGCCACTGCTTCGCAAAATTCTGCGCGATCGTCGTGCTGTCTTCGCCCTGTTCATCTCGGGACTGCTCATCCTGCTGAACTGGCTCACCTTCATATTCTCTGTCTTGAATGAACGCATCACCGAGGCCAGCCTCGGTTATTACATCAACCCACTCGTCTCGGTGGCTCTCGGCGCCATCTTTCTCGGTGAAAAATTACGACCATTGCAGTGGCTTGCCGTCAGCCTCGCTGGAGTGGCGGTCATGCTGCTGGCCCTCACCACCGGATCATTGCCGTGGATCAGCCTGGTTCTGGCCTTCTCCTTCGGCGGCTACGGGCTGGTGCGCAAGCAGGTCAAGGCAGAATCAGAGGTGGGACTCTGCATCGAGATGCTATTGCTACTGTTACCGATGCTGGCCCTTCAGGTCTGGCTCACTGCATCGGATCGAACCATCTTCCTCACCGATGCTCCCCTGACATGGGGGTTACTGATCGGCGGGGTGGTCACGGTGGTTCCACTGATTCTCTTCTCCCGATCCGCCAGAAAATTACGTCTCGCCACCGTCGGCTTGCTGCAATACATCGCTCCAACGGCACAGTTGTGCGTGGCAGTCTGGCTGGTCGGAGAAGTGATCGGAGATCGCTGGCCGGCATTGATCCTGATCGGGCTAGCGGTGCTTCTCTACAGTTTCGATTCGATCCGAGCCCACCGAAATCGGTCCTGATTCGCTTCAAACCATTCCAATTCTTCGGGATATCCCTCCTTGCCCTGTTGTCGAGGTGCGGCATCATGTGGATCGTGTTGACCCGCAGCATGAAACGAGCCACTCACATTCCTGAAATCGATCCGCTGCAAGAGCAGTGCGCTCAGCATTACCCGAATTGCAACTCGAGGAGGCCACATGACTGAGGGATCTTCCATCCAGGGGAGCCCAAGCACCCGAACATCCGCTTTCGCAGATTCCGTTCGAAGCCATGTCGAGAAGACCGTGGTCGGACTCGATCTGGTGGTGGAGCGCACTCTCATCTCACTGCTGACCGGTGGCCACCTGCTGCTGGAAGGGGTACCGGGAACCGCCAAGACTCTGATGGTGCAATCAGTAGCACACGCCATCGAACTCGACTTTGGCCGCGTCCAGTTCACCATCGACCTGCTGCCTTCCGATATCGTCGGATCGGAGATCCTCGACAAGGACAGCGGCGAGTTCCGCATTCACAAGGGTCCCATCTTCGCCAATCTGCTGCTCGCCGACGAGATCAATCGCGCATCTCCCAAGGTCCAGTCCGCTCTACTGGAAGCGATGCAAGAACGAAGAGTCACCATCGGTGACAACACCTTTTCTCTTCCGTCACCATTTCTTGTCATCGCAACTCAAAACCCTGTCGAACAGGCAGGAACTTTTGAACTGCCAGAAGCACAGCTCGATCGCTTTCTGATGCGACATCGACTGACCTACCTCGACCCCGAGGATGAAACGGAAGTACTGCGCAGAGCGCTCAAGTTGAAACTGAAGCGAGGAGACGACGGCGGTGCCATGCCGATGACCGCCTTCGATGCCATCGAGAAGACAGCCCCACAATCGGTGGCCGATCTCACATCCGCGATGGAGCAGGTCCTGGAAGTGCATGTCAGCGAGGTGTTTGTTCGTCACTGCGTCGATCTGGTCAACCGGACCCGCAATCACGCCGACATCGAACTGGGCGGATCTCCACGTGCTGGAATCGCACTGGTGACCGCTTCTCGTGCGCGCGCCTACTTGCATGGCCGTGACTACGTCGTACCAGAAGACATCTTTGCCCTCGCAGAAGACATCGTGCTGCACCGGATTCGCCTCTCCTACGAGGCGGTCGCGCGTGGGCGCACCGGGGAACAGGTGCTGGCAGAAATACTCGATCAACTGTCCTGATGGGGGCCGCCGTGGATGTGACTCACCCATCTCTTCCGCCGCCGGGAGCACTCGCACACCACGAGTTCGAGATGGTCGTGCGCAAGCTCGCCGATGATCTCGCTCACGGTTCCGATCCCAGCGTATTTGTCGGCAGCGGTCTGGAATATGCGCAATCGAGACCCTATAGCCCCGGTGATCCGATCCAGCAGATCGACTGGAAGGTCTCTGCCCGGACAGGCGAGCCGTACATCAAGGAGTACGACACACTCAAGCGTGTGCCGGTGCAAATCATTCTCGATACTTCCGGTTCGATGGTCGCCACCTCTACCCGATTATCGAAATACCATCTAGCGGTGTGGTTAGCAGCCGCTCTTGGAACCGTGGCCCAGCGAAGGATGAGTCCGGTACGGATTCTGAGCGGCGGGTCGAGATCGATACGATCCACCGCGAGTCTTTCGCGAAGCATCCTGCGCCAATCGATGGATGCACTGCGCCACCTCGATCCCGATGAACAGACTCACCTCGCAGAAGCCCTCGACATGATGCGAGCCACCAGCAAGCAGCGCAGTGTCGTCATCATCCTCAGCGATCTCCACGATCCGGATGCCATCGATGCCATTCTTCGCACCTCCCACGCTCACGACACCGCCGTCATCGAATTGCAGGATCCAGCAGAATCAGGTGCCCTCGCTGCCGGTTTCTTGCGTGGAACCGAGGCGGAAACCGGTGCTCAGTTCCTGGCCGGCGGCAAGACTCGTTGGGGCATCGATCCAGAAGAAGGTAGAAGAGCAGATCTCTCTCGTGGCGGTATCGACCACCTGCTTCTTCATACCGATCAAAATTTCATTCCAGAAGTGCGTCGCTTCATCTCGGAGCGTGGCCAGGGAGGCCGATCATGAGATGGTGCTCGATTCTGATGCTGATCCTGCTGATCACTCTTGTTCCAGCCAATCCTCTTTCGGCAGCCCCTCTGCAGACCGAATCGGCGCAGCCAGCCACTGGAACCGTCGGAATCGAGGGGCAAGTACTGCTCCACTGGAGCGGTAAGCCGCTCGAAGTGGCGCCGATACCGGATGACTCCCCGGTACTGGTACGCATCGCTTCGATCACCCCTGGAGAGGGGGATGAGAAGGTCTATGACCTGCGCTGGATCGCCATGTTGCCCGGTGAGCACGACCTGTCCCGGCTTCTTCGTCATGGTGAAGGCGCTGCCGCGACCCAGTTGCCCTCGATGGGTATCTCGGTCAGTTCGCTGCTGCAGGAGAACCATGAGGGCGGATTGAAACAGATCCCAGGACCGATCTCGCCGATTCTCGATTTCCCGGCATGGGTGCCGTGGGCAGTGGCGGTCTTCTGGCTGATCCTGCCGCTGACGATCCTGACGCTGATTCGCTGGCTGCGGAAGGCGCCACCACCGGAACCTGCGCCGGCACCTCCGCCGACCCTCGCCGAGTTGCTGCGACCGCTGGTGATCTCGGCACTCGCCGGAGATCTCGATGATGCACAAAAGGCGACGATGGAACGGGTCCTGCTGGCGCACTGGCGTGTCGATCTGGATCTGGGAAGTTACCGCCACGGCGAGGGGATCCAGAAACTGAGGGCCCACCCCGAGGCAGGGATCTTGCTGGTGACCGTCGAACAATGGCTGCATTCGGGTCGAGACGAGGCGGTCAGTGAAAAACAACTGGAAGATCTACTGGCACCCTATGCCACGCCGATCAGCGAACCCGTCGAGGAGGGCTCTTGAGTTTTGCTCATCCCTGGGTGGTGGCGCTGTGGCTGGTGCCGATGTTTCTGTTGCTGTGGGAGGCGTTTCGCAGCGGTCCGACAGTCGCCATGCCCTTCGATCATCGTTCTCATGACAAGAGACCGTGGTTGCGTCGGTCGCTGTGGCTGGCCGCTGCCTTTCCCCCGCTGATCCTGGCGATCACCATCGCAGTGATGGCAGGACCCCAGGTGATGGGAGAACCACAGATTCGCCGCGAGATCACCAACATCGAGATCGCCCTCGATGTCTCCGGTTCGATGGGGGTCGCCATGAGTGATGGCACCCTGCGCAGTGAAACCGCTGTCGAATCGATCCAGCACTTCTGCAAGATGCGTAAGGGAGATGCCTGCGGCCTGACCATCTTCGGCGGCGAAACGATCCGCTGGACACCGCTGACCCTCGACCTCGATGCCATCGCCCTCGCCACCCCCTTCATCGATGCGAGAAAGATGCCGCCTCACATGAACTCGACCGCCATCGGCCGGGCACTGCGTGCCTGCATGGGCAGCCTCTCCGAACAGGAAGAGGGAGACCGCCTGATCGTGCTGGTCAGCGATGGTTTCTCCTCCGATCTCGGCGGCGGTGCTGCGCGCCAGATCGGTCAGGAATTGGCCAGCCTCGACATCGCCCTTTACGCCATCTTCATCGGTAGCGGCTCGGCACCGGGGCAGTTGTACGAGGTGGTCGGCCAGACCCAGGGTGAGGTTTTTGCAGCTCACGACTCCGAGGCATTGCAGCGAGTCTTCGATCACATCGATGCGATGAAACCGGCCAAGTTGAAGCCGGCAGGCGCTCGCCCCATCGAGGACTTCTCACTACTGGCGTGGATCGGCCTATCGCTACTGGGAGTTCACCTGTTCACATCTCTCGGATGGCGGGTGACTCCATGGTAGATCCTCAACAGCTGATCTATTCCGCAGCGGTCATCGCACTGCTGGCACTGATCCTCACCGCCATCGGCGAGTGGTTGCATGTGGGCAGGATCCGCCGCATCGAAAAACTCGCCTTCGGCGAAGCGGGCCCGCAACCGTGGACGAAGTTGGCACCGCTTCTTCGCTGCCTGGCGGTGACGATGCTGGCGGGCGGGTTGTGGGTGCTCGCTCATCTGGAGAGCAAGCCACCGGAGATCGATCCCGACAAGGAACCATCGCAACACCTGCTGGTGGCACTCGATGTGTCGCCCAGCATGTACCTCGAGGATGCCAGCGAGAAACGCAACCAGCGTCGAGGTGAGCGCGCCTCGGATGTGCTGGAGGCGTTGTTTGCTCGACTCGACATGACCCGTACGCGAGTTTCGGTGATCGCCTTCTACACCGAAGCGATGCCGGTGGTACTGGAATCGTTCGACATCAATGTGGTGCGAAACGTGCTCAATGCGCTGCCGATGGAACATGCCTTCGAACCGGGCCAGACGC
>Ga0209362_1001334_pt1 | contig 20057 bp, 13 predicted proteins | sample SaaInlV_165m_DNA_FD_184680 | JGI IMG/M metagenome (GOLD analysis project Ga0209362, IMG submission 184680) | Marine microbial communities from expanding oxygen minimum zones in the Saanich Inlet - Saanich Inlet SI037_S3LV_110m_DNA (SPAdes)... | ecosystem: Environmental > Aquatic > Marine >...
GGAATTGATGTACTGGACTCCACGGCAATCGAGCACCAGTTGGTGCCTACCGCTTTCGACCAATCGCTCCAGCGCTTTCTCAAATTTCGGGTAATTGGCGGCATCGATGAATCCCTCGAGTTGAACTAGGGTATAGGAACAGCCTTGGTCAGCGGTTGTGACCCGTTGCTCCATGGAAATGTTGAGGTCAGACAAGTGGTAGTTCCCTTCCTTGGGATCAATACTCTACCTGCCGATTTGGCTCAGGCCCAGATGTCGCAGCAGCCCATACTGTCGTGTACCCTGATTCGAGAGAGTAAGGAGCCGGAATGCCAGCAAAATCCATCATCGATCCGAGGTCGATTGACCTCCAGGCCACTATTTTTGGCCCTGATGAGATTCGGCGGCGCAATTCACAGCGCCACGAGATGGAAATGCTCGACAGGATTGTTCACTTTGACCCCGAAACCCGCACCATTGCCGGGGTTCATGTGGTTCGAGAGGACGCGTTCTGGGTGCGAGGCCACTTTCCCGACCGACCCATCCTGCCTGGTGTGTTGATGATCGAAACCGCCGGCCAATTGTGCTCCTTCTACTTCGGAGAGGACCTCGACGCCGATGGGATCCTCGGATTTGCTGCTTGTGAAGATGTTCGTTTCCGCGGGGTCGTGGTGCCAGGATCTGAACTGTTGATGGTCGGCGAGGTGACCGCCCTGCGGTCCAAAATGGCGAAGTTCTCCGCCCAGGGATATGTCGGAGGAGAACGCGTCTTCGAGGGTACTGTGGTAGGAATGAAGATCTGACCCCAGAAAAGCAGAGAGATCGGCCGCCCAACAGGAGGAATAGCTGTTGTGGTCAGTACCCCCCCCACTTTTCTCGCTAAAACTCAAATACGAGGCGAATAAACCTCTTCCCCGACTTTCGTAAAGGCCCCTTCACTGAGCCATAAGATGAGCCATAAGATGGGCCACGGGATGGGCCACATGGTAAGCCACAACGAGTAGTGAGTTGGGGCATACAGTGGATATCTCCCCCTCGATGAGCACCGATCAACCGATCAAATACCAAAGAGATCCGATCCGCGCGCCTGGAAACCCGATCATCCAAAAGGGTGCGAGAGCCTCATCTGGATCCGCTCCTGTGATTTCACACCGCCACATGAAACACACCACCACATGAACTACTCCCTCACCGGCATATCTGGAGTGGGGAATTCGCCCCCTGGGAATGTTCACGGTAGCAGGATGCAGCGCAGCGGCTGGCTCTGATCGAATAAAATGGGACCCCGAGCCCGTAAATCGATGGTTCAGATTTACTTGGTATTTCAATGCAACTCAGACAAGCCCACCATCTCCAGAAACGGCTCGATCCAATATTAACACCCGCCAACTCAAGGGGCTAAACAGCTGCCTGGACCGATATCTGGGATGCCATGAATAAGATGATGAGAGTCGGTGAATACCCCACCAAAGAACATTACCTAACAAATAGATCTACCAGGAGCCCGCAACCTGCCGGGCAAATGGAATGGCGGAGAGGGAGGGATTCGAACCCTCGGTACCTGTGAAGGCACGCCGGCTTAGCAAGCCGGTGCAATCGACCACTCTGCCACCTCTCCGCGACACGATCTTGTCATGTCAGTGACACACTTTTGTCATGGCCACACCCATCGGGTGTCCGAGAATTCTATCCCGGCCAACCTGTTTCGGCAAGCCAACCCGGTCTTGGGCGAGGGGCTTGCGCTACCCTTGCTTGCCTTGTTAGGTTCCACGGTCATCCATAATCGATGCGAAGGTGACTTCCTGAAAGGCTCCATGTCCTCCTCCACCGCCAATCAACCCATCGGTGCCAGAATTCTGGTCGCACTGAAGGATCGGGTCGACAGCGCCCACTGGTCGCCGTGGCTTGAGAGCATCGAGTTCATCGAGAGTTCCGCGGGCCTCCTGGTGGAGGTTCCCAGCACCCTGCACTCATCCTTTCTCCAGCAGCGCTACATGTCCCTCTTCAAGGATGTGGTCTCCGATGTATTCGGCGACGGCGCCGACCGAGAGATCTCCTTCCAGGTCACCTCGCCAGCCCAGGATGATGCCACGACCCCCTCGCCTGGCGGGGAGCCGTTATCACTCCATCAAAATCTCACTTTCGACTCCTTCATCACTGGCCCATCCAACCAGCTCGCTCATGCGGCGGCCCAGGCGGTCGCTGACAACCCTGGCGGCTCCTACAACCCGTTCTTTCTCCACGGGTCAGTGGGCCTGGGAAAAACCCACCTGTTACAGGCGGTCGCTCATCATCTTCGCAACAGCGGCGTCCCCGATGTCACTACAATATCCTGTGCTTCTTTTACCAACGAGTTCATCTCCGACCTCTCCTCGGGGAAAATCGATCAGTTCAGATCTCGTTACCGAAAAGCTGGAGCACTGCTGATCGATGACATCCAGTTCCTCTGTGACAAGGAGAGAACCCAGGAAGAATTCTTCAACACTTTCAATGAGATCTACAACCAGGAAAGACAGATCTTCCTGACATCCGACGCGCCACCATCGGAGATCTCCGGGCTTTCGGAACGGCTGGTTTCCCGCTTCAGACTGGGCCTTGTGGTCCAGTTGGACCCACCAGATCTGGAAACACGGATGGCCATCATTCGCCGCAAAGCGAGTCAGAGAGGAATCACACTTCCTCTTGAAGTGGTCGAGGTGATGGCCCAAAGAATTCGCGACAACATCCGGGAACTAGAAGGCGCGGTGTTGAGAATTGAAAGCATGTCCAGACACGAGCATCTGGAGATCAATACAGAGAACGTGTCGCACGCCCTCGATGAGTTGATGGGGGAAATCAGTTCTCGAATCGACCTGAGAAAGATAGAAAGTTTGATCTGTGAAGAGTTCATGGTCTCCTCCCTGGACCTCCACTCTCCTCGTCGAACTCGCTCCATCGTTCTTCCCCGACAGGTTTGCATGTATCTCGGACGTCGCCATACCAACTGTTCCCTCGGTGAAATCGGTCAGCACTTTGGCGGTAGAGATCACTCGACAGTCCTGCACTCGATCGAGAAGATTCGCCAATCTCTACCTGGCGATCCCAACCTGAAAAGAAGTGTCGACATGGTGGAAGAGCGCTTGCGCCACGCCTGAAATCCGCCGGACCTTCGCGCCTCGCTATTTTTGCCCGGCCACTCTTCCTGCTCCAGCACACCTGTCCCCCACTCGATCCAGCGCAATAGTGGCCCCTCTCTCCACCCCCATCGGAGTGCCGCCCGGTCGGTAATTAGGGGCACTGCGAAACCTTGACGATGGAGTGGAATGGCAAGTCGAAGAGGTCTTCGTCGACAGGGAACACTGTCGGGATGTGGTGGACAAGTTACCGCCAAGATCGTGGGAAACCTGCTACCCATCGGTGGACCCATGGAAGGGTTTGATCCCGCTTCCGCCGGCTCCTCTGGAGAACCCCCTCCAGGGTTTCCAGTTGTTCCCCCTCGCCTTTCAACTTATCCACAGACAGAATGACCGAAATCTTTTCTGTAAGTTGCTACAAATAAAGGATTTGTGTAGTTGCTGGAGGAGGTTTTCCACACTTCTTCCAACCACTATGATGCAAGACTACGAATTGATCTAATTCATCTATCATCTAGAGCCTCAAGCCTCCCCTCCGAGAAGCCTCTTCTCACTCCGCTGGAGCGATCCTAAATCCTTTACTAATTTCTGGTTACGAATACGAATTTGAACCTCTTTCAGATTGCCTGAGACCCCTCTCCAGCCTAGAATACCGTTCCATCACAGGGGCATTTCTTTAGCGTTTGAAACCACCCCCGGTTTCCGGGCATCAGGAACCCTTCTGCGAGAGCGGTGGGTGTCTCGAGAAGGGCCTAGAGACCTCTCAGGATCGCGCCGAAGAGGTTCTCCCGATGCAGGCCCGGAGAGTCGGCATATCGGTTCTGTAGTGGCAGTGAAAAAGTGCGATTTATATCAGAGGAGGAACGATGAAGATCCAGTGCCAAGCTCGTGAATTACTCGAAGCGGTTTCCTTGGTGTCCGGCGTGGTTCCGGGAAACCCGACCAGGCCAGTGCTTCAACAGGCAAAGATCTCGGCTACCCGAGATGGCCTTCAAGTCGAAGGAACTGATCTTGAGGTAGGTCTTCGAGCTCAGATCGATGAGGTGATGGTGGAACAAGAAGGCGCCTGTTTGATTCCCTGCGCAAGGCTGCTGAAAGTGTTACGAGAATCCCATAACCCTGAAATTAGTTTTGAAGTCGATGCCGCTGGTCAAGCGTGTATCCATAGTGGCAATGCCCACTTCAAACTTCCTACCGGTCCTCTTGAAGAGTATCCCAGTATCGAATTCAACCCACCAGGACCCTCGCTTCGTGTCGATCGCGTAAAACTCTTACAGACGTTGAGCAGGGTCAGTGTCGCTGCGGCAAAAGATGCCACGCGATTCAACATGCACAGTGTGCTGTTCGATGGGCATGGAGAAGAGTTGAAGGTGGTCAGCACCGATGGGAAACGGATGGCCGTTGGGGCTATTTCCATCAGCGCTGGAGGAGAAGATGGAATTCCTGAAGGCCAGTACATCCTTCCTCTAAAAGGGGTAGACCTGTTAGCCAAGATTCTTTCTTCGGAAACTGAAGAGGAAGTGGTGGTTCACCTCGACAAGAACGAGGTGACCTATGTTTCCGACCGGGTTTCACTGACTTGCCGTCTTGTGGAGGGGAAATTCCCTGAATACGAGCGAGCGATTCCTGCAGAACTTGAAAATGTTTATGACATCAAGACAGAAGAACTCCTGGTGGCTCTTCGACAAACTCGATTGATGACCACCAAGGAGACCAACTCGGTGCGTTTTCAGTTCGGGGAGAGTTCAGCAACACTCTCGAGTTCTGCCAGTAATGTTGGAGAATCCAAAGTTGAGTTCTCTGTCGAGAGAGTCGAGGGAGACGACGATGGGTTTGCGATTCACTTCAACCCTGAATACTTGATTGAACTGCTCAATAAGATCGACAGCAGTCAGATTCGCTGCGGGCTCAGGGATGGAAAAACTGCTGGACTGTTCAGTCTTCCAGATGGCGAAAATAGTTACCGCCACATCGTGATGCCTCTCGTGGTAAACGAGATGCAAGAAGCTTGAAAAAACCGGAAAGAACTCTAACCAGTTATCTTGAACTGGAGAGAGAAAAGAAACGCGAGCAACGAGCGATGGTGAGTTGCCGTCCGGTTCAAGAGGGTCTTCAAGCGTTAATGAAAAACCTGGCGCCGACCAGGAGCCAGAGCAAGAAAACAGGAATTCAAAAAGTTCGAGAGGTGTGGATAGATGCTGTGGGCGTGGAAATCGCCCGGCTGTCGACACCTGTTCGTTATCGAGAAGGAGTGCTAACCGTAACAGTAGCGGCTGCTCCACTCGCCTCGGAACTACAGGCGTTTGGCGAAAAAGTACTGGTTGGAGAGCTCGCTGAACGCGGGCTTGAGGGCATACATACAATTCGATTCCAGACTGGCGACAGGCCCCAGGGTCGGTCCATAGGAGAGGGACACGAGAGTTGAGCGACGAACAACAAGAGCAATACTCAGGATCAAACATCAAAGTACTCGAGGGTGTCGACGCGGTTCGCAAGCGCCCAGGAATGTACATCGGAAGCACCGGCCCCTCTGGTCTTCACCATCTGGTGTACGAGGTGGTCGACAACTGCATCGACGAGGCTATGGCGGGTCATGCCAACAACATCACGGTGATCGTTCATGAAGATGGGTCCCTCAGTGTTGAAGACGACGGCAGGGGGATCCCTGTCGATTGGCACGAAGATCAGCAGATGTCAGCAGTCGAGGTCGTGATGACCAAACTGCACGCTGGCGGAAAGTTTGATAACGACACCTACAAGGTTTCAGGTGGACTCCACGGAGTGGGAGTTTCGGTGGTAAACGCGTTGTCGACTCGCCTGGATGTCAAGGTTCGTCGATCAGGCTTCCTTTGGGGACAGTCCTACGCCAAAGGTGTTCCCACCAGCAAGCTAGAAAAGATCGGAGAGGCAGACACGACCGGCACCCGCGTTACGTTTGAGGCTGACCCGGAGATCTTCGAGACGGTCGTGTACCAGCGAGAGGTGTTGGCTAAACGTCTGAAGGAGCTCTCGTATCTCAACGCAGGGATCAAGATTCATTTCATCGACGAGCGAAGAGAAGACGATCTTCGCGAAGAGCTGTATCACTTTCCTGAAGGCCTGGTGGCCTTCATCAAAGACATCAACGAGAAGCGATCGACCATCTACGATGACGTGGTGTACTTCCAGAAGGAGGTCGACAACATCGTCATCGAGGTGGCGATGCAGCACAACGATGGGTATTCACAGGAACAGATCCTCTCTTTTGCCAACAACATCAACACTCACCATGGAGGAACACACCTGAGTGGGTTCCGTTCATCCTTGACCAGGACTCTCAATCGCTTCGCCAAGGAAACAAACCTGCTCAAGAACGACTCCAATCCTGACGGTAAGGATTACCAGGAAGGCTTGGCGGCGGTGGTGAGCGTTAAACTCCCCGAGCCTCAGTTTGAGGGCCAGACCAAGGAGAAGCTCGGAAACACCGAAATTGAAGGCATCGTTCAGTCGCTGGTCAACGACGCCCTGGGGCAGTGGATCGATCGCAACCCGGCTGTCGGGAAGAAGATCGTCAACAAGGCTCTCGAAGCAGCCCGTGCCCGGGAAGCGGCTCGCAAGGCGCGAGATCTGACCCGGAGAAAAGGCCTCCTCAGTGCTGGAAGTTTGCCGGGAAAACTGCACGACTGTCGAAGCCGAAATCGCGATGAAACTGAACTGTTCATCGTGGAAGGAGACTCAGCGGGCGGGTCAGCCAAGGGGGGTCGAGATTCGATGCTTCAGGCGATTCTTCCCATCAAGGGAAAGATCCTCAACGTGGAGAAGGCGAGGATCGACAAGGCGCTCCAGCACGAGGAAATCCAGGCGATCATCACTGCATTGGGTGCTGGAATCGGTGACGAGTTCGACATCACCAAGTTGCGTTATGCCCGGATCATCATCATGACTGACGCAGATGTGGACGGGTCTCACATCCGCACCTTGCTGCTGACCTTCTTCTACCGCCACCTCACAGAGGTGGTGACCAACGGTAATATCTTCATCGCACAGCCTCCTCTCTACAGGGTCAAATGGAAGAACAGAGACGAATACATCGTCACAGAAGATGGCCTTGAGGAGGTCTTGACCGACCTCACTGGAGACCATGGCGAGATTCGCCTCGGAGATCCCGCGGCCAGTCGAGAGATTCGCGGCGATGATCTCAGGTCGCTGATTTTGGCGGTCAAGAACTTGCTACTGGCTCAGGCAAAAATGCGCAAGAGAGGCTTTCGTCTCGATGAATGGCTCAGTAACAACTGGGGCATCGAGGGGACCATCCCCGCCTACATCCTGCGAGTTACCGGCGAGGACAAGGTGATTGAGGATACCGTGGTCGAGGACGCAGATACTCTCGAGAAGATGGTCCAGGAGCATGGTGAAAATGCCAAAGGGATCGAGGTCCCATCGATACAGATGGCTATCGAGGCGATCAAGGTGATCGAAGGCCTGGGAATTCCATCCGATGAAATTCTCCCCGAAGATGAAGTGCTGGATGATTTCGGAGTCCCCACTTTCGATTTCTCTCGGGAGGGCTTTGAGGACTCGTCTCCTTATCGATTCGGTGTTGACGCTGCGGAGGTCGGCGCCCCATCGCTCTCAGAACTGATCGCAAAAATGTCACTTCTGATGAAGAGCAAGGTGGCCCTGACCCGCTTCAAGGGTCTCGGAGAGATGAATCCTGACCAGCTGTGGGAAACCACGATGGACCCGACGAAGAGAACCTTGTTCGAGGTCACCATCGAGGATGCCCAGGCGACCGACGGATTGTTCGTCAAGCTGATGGGTACCGAGGTAGCTCCGCGTCGTGAGTACATCGAGAAGCACGCGCTGGAGGCACGGGAACTGGACGTTTAGCGGATAAATCGGAGAAGCACGATGAGTCGAATCACCATACAGGATTTAAAGCGCTGGAAGCAGGAGTCCCGTCGTTGGGTCTGCCTGACCTCCTACGATGCTCCCTCTGCGCGTGTTCTTGCGGCAGCGGAAGTTCCTGTGGTGTTGGTGGGCGATTCGCTGGGTAATGTCATCCTTGGACACGGAAGTACTATTCCTGTGACCATGGACGACATGGTAAGGCATACCGCTGCGGTCCGTCGCGGGGCACCGGATCTATTCGTGGTGGGCGATATGCCATTTCTCGCCGCGCAGATCAGCGATGAAGAAGCGGTGCGAAATGCTGGCCGACTGATCCAGGAGGGCGGGGCTGATGCGATCAAGCTGGAAGGGGGCGGCCCGCGGGCTTCTACCGTCCGGCGAATCGTCGAGGCAGGGATCCCGGTGATGGGACATCTCGGCCTCACTCCACAGAATGCTACACAACTGGGTGGATATAAGGTGCAGGGCTGTGACCCTCAAGAGGCACTGAGAATCTCCCAAGATGCCCGGGCGCTGGAAGAGGCGGGGGCTTTCGCCATCGTTCTCGAATGTGTCCCTGTGGAACTTGCCGCGGCCATCACCCGCGTGGCTACTGTGCCGATCATCGGAATCGGAGCGGGGCCAGATGTTGACGCACAGGTGCTGGTGTATCACGACCTGGTGGGATGGTCTGGGGACTTCAAGCCGCGGTTTGTGCGTCGCTATGCCCGGGTCGAGGAAACGATGATCGAGGCGGTCCGGTCCTTTCAGCAAGATGTGGTACAGGGCGATTTCCCGTCGGACTCCGAGTCGTTTCGAGGTTCACAGGCAAGCACGCCAGTCGAGGATTCTGCTGTCGAAGTTTTACCGGACGATCTCGAGCTTGAACAAGAAAGACAGACAAGTGGTTGAGCCTTACCTCTCCCACGATCGAGATTTCGATTTGATTGCGCCCTTGAAGGGGCGGCCTGCCTTGAACTTGGCAGTGGTCGGAGCGGGATCCCTGGGACGCTGGTTGGCGGCAAGGGTGCAGGCTAGTGGGCATGAAGTGACGCTGGTGACCCGGCCAGGATCTGCCACCCAGCAGCTGTCATGTACCGTGAAGCGGCTTGAGCAAGTGTTCCATCGGGACGTCGAGTCCGCGCCAGCATCGGCATTGCCGGCGGGAAGTTTTCAGTGGGTGTTCTTCTGCATCAAGGCGAAGGATCTGAGCGATGCAGCACTGGAATGTTCTCATCTGCTCTCACCGGAAGGCGTTGCCGTAATGATGGCGAATGGGCTGGGCCACGCCGAGTCTCTGGCTGAAGCAGGAATGACCAGAAGCCTGGTGGCGTCTGTGACCTATGGATTGTGCCCCGATGGGAGAGGCGCCGTCGAAGAGCGCGGAAACGGCGGGCAGGTACAGGTAGGCCCCATCTCCAGCGGGGCACCCACCGAGGGTCCCACTCAGGCCTCTCTTGCCGAGGCACGATCGCTGTCTGCCCTGCTCCAGGAGGCGGGGCTGCGAAGCCAAGCAGTGGAGGAGGGCGCTCCGTTGATCTGGAAGAAAGCGATGCTCAATGCCGGCTTGAATCCAGTTTGTGCGTTGCTCGGTCAGGAAAATGGCATGCTGCCAGAGAGCAGTTCTTTCGCGCTCTCGATCGAGGCGGCAAAAGAGGTGATTGAGGTGGCGAAGGTGGCTGGAGTGGATCTGTCGGAGAGCGATCCTGAACAGTTGCTTCGAGATCTGTGCCGGGATACTGCAACCAATCGTTGCTCGACTCTTCAGGACCTCGAGCGGGGTCAACAGACCGAGATGGACTGGATCTGTGGTGCGGTGACACGCATTGCGGAACGATCTGGCATCGACACTCCGGCCAATCGCCTACTGGCGAAGCTGGTGCAGGATGCTGAAGTCGCCAGTGTGGCGATCTGAAATTCACAAGCGAGTAGAAACCAGATAGGCGCAGTCGCGCCGACCGATCAGGAGACTGAAAACGATGACTGACCAGCCAAGGATTCAGAGCCTTTCACTCGAAGAAGAGATGAAGAGTTCCTACCTCACCTACGCGATGAGCGTGATTATCCAACGCGCACTCCCGGATGTCAGAGACGGCCTCAAGCCATCTCAGCGGCGAATCCTGGTTGCGATGAATGACCTCAACCTTGGACCTCGGTCCAAGCACCGCAAGTGCGCAAAGGTCGCCGGTGATACATCTGGTAACTACCATCCCCATGGCGAGTCGGTGATTTACCCGACCCTCGTTCGTATGGCGCAACCTTTCAACATGCGCCAGACGATGGTCGATGGGCAGGGGAATTTCGGTTCCATCGATGGAGATCCACCGGCTGCGATGAGGTATACGGAAGCTCGCATGACGGAGGCTTCGACCGAGATGCTCGCAGACATCGACAAGGAGACCGTCGATTTTGTCCGCAACTACGACGACACCCGCGACGAGCCGACGGTGCTTCCTGGCAAGTTCCCCAACTTGTTGGTCAACGGCGGTTCCGGGATCGCTGTGGGTATGTCGACCAATTTCGCCCCGCACAACCTGCAAGAAGTGTGTTCTGCGCTGCTGATGGTGCTCGATAACCCGGATGTGCAACTGGCAGAGTTGATGGAGGTTATTGAAGGTCCTGATTTCCCGACCGGCGGAGTGGTCTGCGGTCGCAGAGGGATTCTCGATGCATACAGCAAGGGACGTGGACTCCTCACACTCCGGGCCAAGACCCATTTCGAAGATGTGACCAAGCAGAAGGAAGCCATCGTCATCACCGAGATTCCCTACCAGGTGTCAAAGGCCAAATTGGCCGGAGATATCGCAGGGTTGGTGAAAGATGGGCGCGTGACCGGGGTTTCCGATATTCGCGATGAATCGGATCGCACCGGGATTCGCCTTGTGGTGGAACTGAAGAGGGATGAAAACGCCCAGGTCATCCTCAACCAACTCTTCAAGCACACGCAATTGCAGACCACTTTCGGAATCCAGCAGATCGCACTGGTCAATGGCAGACCCAGAACCTTGACTCTACTTCAACTGCTTCACGCATACCGTGATCATCGTGGGGTTGTGATCCGGCGTCGGTCTCGCCACCTGTTGGCGAAGGCGGAACGCAAGGCGCACATTCTCGACGGGCTGATCATCGCTACCGACAACATCGATCGAATCATCGAACTGATCCGCTCGAAGCACAGCGAGGATGAGGCCAGGGATGCAATGATGGCCGAGTTTGGACTGACGAGGATTCAGTCCGATGCCATCTTGCGGATGCAGTTGCGCCGGTTGACGGGTCTCGAGAGGGAGAAGCTTCAAGGCGACCTGGGTGAAACGCGCGAGGAAATTAACTACCACAGAACCGTACTGACCGATGATTCGGTGGTACGGGAACTCATCCGCGAGGACATTCACGACCTGAGAGATCGCTTCAAGGACGCTCGCCGGACGAGGTTCGAGGAAGCCGCAGAAGATATCAACTACGCCGATCTCATCGCGGAAGAGGATGTGGTCGTAACCCTGACCCATCAGGGGTACGTCAAGAGGACGCCGTTGACCAGCTACCGCTCGCAAGGACGGGGCGGAAGGGGGGTCTCTGGTGGTTCGGTCCGCGAAGATGATTTCGTCAAGAACCTGTTCGTGGCCGGAACCCATGACACGCTGCTGCTGTTCTCTGACCGAGGGAAGGTCTACTGGCTAAAGGTCTACCAGCTTCCCGACATGACCAGAACCGCCAAGGGGAAACCGGTGGTGCATCTGCTACAGCTCGAGAAGGAGGAGAAGATTCTCCGAATGATTCGGGTGGCAGAATTCGACGATCGGCAATTGCTGTTTGCGACACGCCTTGGCAAGGTCAAGAAGACACCGTTGGTGGCCTACTCACGCCCGAAGAAAACCGGCATCAAGGCCATCAAGATCAACGATGAGGATCAACTGATCGGTGTGGCCATCACATCTGGTGAGGATGAGGTGGTTCTTTCCACGGCGTCTGGAATGTCGATTCGGTTCACCGAAAAAGACGCCCGTCCGATGGGAAGAGATGCTGCCGGTGTGAACGGGATTTCTCTTGGCAAAGATGACCAGGTGGTGTCGATGACCGTTGTCGAGGATGAGGGTGCATTATTAACGGTGTGTAAACATGGATTCGGCAAGAAAACGATGTTTAGTGAATACAGGATGCAAAAGCGTGGCGGCAAGGGGTTGATCGATATTCGTACAACCAAGAGAAATGGCGCCGTGGTCTCAGCAAAGGCCTTATCTGGAGATTGCGACGCCATGCTGATGACTTCCGCGGGCATGCTGGTGAGGATTTCCCTGGCCGATGTACGACCGATTGGACGCAATACCCAGGGTGTCCGATTGATCAAGGTGAAGAAGGATGACCAGGTGATCGGCATGGAATTGGTCGAGTCAGCCGCAGATGAACCGGAATTCGAGCAGGAACAGGAATAAACAACTCCGAAGTGGGTGGTAGATTCTTGTTCTAGTTCATGGCATATCATTCGTAATTGTCCCATCCGTTTCGGGGCCATTCTAATACTCCCTGCGTTGAGTCGCAGATTGAAGGAGCAAGGAAGAGGAACCGATCCGGGTTGAGACACGTTCAATCTCTGTGGTGCATGGTACTTCTCACAACTTGCGCGACGCCGATTCGGGGAAAAGGGGATACTGGGGAAGTCGGGGTCTATTGTGGTGCACAGGTGCTGTCCTCCGAAGTGCTGAAGGTTAGGGACACGGGAACGGGAAATCCTGAGTTCTGAATCATTGGTGCCGGAGAAATCCATACAGGTTTGCTGACCCGAATGGGTCGCTGCCGATGAATCACAAGGAGAATCGTCGGGGACTTCGAGAGCTGCGGCAGAGTGGGCCAATGAGTCCATTCGCTGCGCCGGCCTACCAGGCCGAAGATCGGTCCTATCGACGGCTGAAAATGACCACTGAACCGAAATCGCTCATCGTACAGAGCGATGGAACCCTGCTACTGGAGGTCCATCACCCCTCAGCGCAGAGGCTCCGACACGAATTAGCGGCCTTCGCTCATCTGGAGAAGAGCCCCGAGTACTTTCACGAGTACCGGATCACCCCCATCTCACTGTGGAATGCAGCACAGTCGGGCTGGAGTCGTGAGCGGATTGTCGGTTTACTCACAGATAACGCCCGTTACCCGGTTCCAAAAGCGCTCATCGATGTCATCGACAAAGCGCTCGAGAGTTTCGGTCGTTTCGAATTGGTGCGTGGAGAAGAGAGCGACGATCTGATCCTGCGCCCTCGCGATGCAGAAGACGACCATCTGACCGTGCTGTGTCAGAGACCTTCACTGGCGAAGATCCTCGTCGAGCCGATTGAGGGTAATGCATACATCATCGACCCGATCCAGCGAGGCGCGCTGAAGGTCGCAATGATCCGTAACGGATTTCCGGTGGCAGATCGTGCGGGCTTCAAGTCGGGCGCATCTGTAGATGTCAAGTTCGATGAAGCTTCCGAGTTCTCGCTCCGTAACTACCAGGTGGAGTCGGTGGACGCCTTCTTTTCCTCGCAGGGCGGCGGAGGCGGGTCAGGGGTAGTGGTGCTTCCCTGCGGTGCGGGAAAAACGATGGTCGGTATCGGCCTCATCGAAAAGATAAAATGCCAGACATTGATCCTGGCTCCGAACATCACCAGCGTCAGACAGTGGCGCAAGGAGATCATCCGCTGGACCAATCTAGGGGAAGACGATGTCGCAGAGTATTCAGGGGCGAGGAAAGACATCGCGCCGATCACCGTTGCGACTTACCAAATTACCGCACATAGGAAATCAAAGACGGATGAGTTCACCCATCTCGATCTCTTCTCCAGTAATGACTGGGGGCTGATCATCTATGATGAGGTTCACATGCTGCCGGCTCCGGTATTCCGATTCACTGCGGAAATTCAAGCGCGCAGGCGTCTGGGCTTGACCGCGACACTGGTGCGTGAAGATGGCCGCGAGGATGAGGTGTTCACGCTGATTGGGCCGAGGATCTACGACATGCCATGGCGAGACCTCGAACAGGAGGGCTTCATCGCCAAGGTGCGCTGCGTCGAGGTACGCCTCGACCTGCCCCTGGATGAGCGAGATTCGTATCTGTCAGCGGATCGACGCCACCGATTCCGCATCTCTTCGGAAAACCCGATGAAATTGAAACGCCTTCACGGAATTTTGAAACGGCATGAAGGAGATCGGATCCTGGTGATCGGGCAGTACCTTCGCCAACTGAAAGATGTCTCTCGTTCGATCGGCGCGCCGTTGATCACCGGACACACCCCACAAGATGAACGTGAGCGGCTCTACGCTGCTTTCCGGGGTGGAGAGATTCCTGTTCTGATCGTCAGCAAGGTGGGGAATTTCGCGGTCGATTTGCCCGATGCATCGGTGGCGGTCCAGATCTCTGGAACTTATGGATCAAGACAGGAAGAGGCCCAGCGTCTCGGCCGTGTGCTACGTCCCAAATCCGATGGCCGTGAGGCCACATTTTACTCACTCGTGACCCGAGACTCCCGGGATCAGGATTTCGCCCTACGTAGGCAGCGTTTTCTGATGGAGCAGGGTTACCAGTATGAAATTGAAGAACAAGAAGAGGTGCTCCAATGAGCGCAGTCTTCGAGTTTTTGAAAGGCCTGAAGAAGGCCGAGTTGCAGACCATTCATCAGTTCTGGCTCCCTGGTGAATCGGTTCAAGCGAAAGCTGAGGAACTACGGACACGAGTGGGTTCCGCGCTCAGAAAAGGCGTGGGAATCGAAGAGCGAGTCGCACGTTTGAGCCAATCACAACGGCGGTTGATCATCACAGTGTTGGGCAGGCCGGCACCAAGAGCTCCTCTGGTAGACCTGCAGGAGGCTCTCGCTCTTGGCGGCGCATCTCGAATCGAGGTGGAGGCCACCCTACGCCAGCTGGTCGAGCGAGGATTCATCTCCAGGAACAAGAAGAAAGATCGGGCCAAGCCAGAAGTGCTGGAGATTCCCGATGAGCTCGCTGGCCACCTGGCACGAGTGCTGGAGGTGGGAGGTGAGCCCACATCCGCAGCGGATGTCATCAGTCAGAAACGGCTGCCCTTCGAGATTGATTTTGAAAGCGGCACCATCGAGGAGCGCATCGACCAATTGACGGATCCGGTTCTTGTGAAACTGTGCCATCAAACCCTCAAGAAGAGGGGAATCTTTGACCTCGAGTCGCAGTCGGCGCTCGACGTGATGGAGGCTGCAGGGATCGAAGACCCAGACCTGGCATCCTGGAGAACACTCCTGGAAGACGCCGGGATCGGGACCATCGGAAGCATCAGCCTGCAAGACTTTGGGATTTCGATTCCCGATCCAGCACTGGTGATTTTCCAGGAGTGGATCCAAATCAGAGCCAAAGCACGCATCGATGATGCGACGGAACCCGACAGCATTATCGAGGCGGGTGTCGATCTGTTCATCGATCTGGAGCGATTCTCTCTTCAAGTGGAGCAAAACCCGATCCGGCTGACCCGATCGGGTAGCTTTCCCAAGAGGCTAGCGGAACAGTGTCGCCAGGGGATGCTGCTGGAGAGACTGGATACATTTCTCGAGGGAGACTCCGTGACCAGCGTATTGCGGGTTGCCTTACGCTTGGGAATCATCGAGAACTTCGCCGGTGAATTGCGGGTTAACAGCGACAGCCTGGCCTCGTGGAGAAACCTGGAGTTTCGACGCAAGGTAGAGGTGTTGTTGCACCGCTTCCTGGAAGAGAGCGCCGGTGAGCGCTGGTCCTTCCACCAGGAAGCACTACGAGGCATCTTGATGGAGACACTACGAGCCACCAAGGGAGACCGTTGGTGCTCTCTTGAGGGCTTGATCGACCACTGTGTTGGAACCTACATGCTGGAGCTGGAAGAGCGCGAAGTGGCCAGCTCGTTACGTCTCCGCCGCGAAGAGGACTTCGCGCAGAAGCGGCTACAGAGTCCGTTCCAACGCCTCGGAACCGACCTGGCGTACTGGATCGTCAATCGACTGTTGTGCCTGGGAATGTGCGAAATCGGTCAGATCGACGGATCTCTGGCGGCTTTCCGGCTGACCTCTCTGGGTCATGATCAACTGGGACATCCATGCGAAGCTGGCGAGTGCCGTATCCTGGTCAATCCAGATTTTGAGATCATGCTGTTCACCGGAGGCGTGGATGGAATGTGTCTCGAACTGCAACTGGCACGCTTTTGTGAGCGACTCTCTGCAGAACGGGTGAGAAGATTCCGGGCGACACCAGAATCGATGCGATTCGGGATTCGCTCCGGCCTGGCGACCGACGAGATTCGCAAGGTACTTGAAGATGCCAGCGACCACCCTCTTCCCGAGACGGTAGCGGTGTCGATTCGCGACTGGGGACGCGACATGGATTGGGTGCAAGCTCGTCCGGCGATCATTTTTGCCGGACTGCGTCCCGATCGTTGCAAGTCGTTGCGAAAACTGCTCGATCAGGAAAAGGTCAAACACGTCGAACTCGGAAGAGGTGAGATCCTGATTCCCGGCAGCACCCTTCAGTCCGCGGATGGATCCAGCCCTGGCTTTATCGATCGTTTGCGAGAAGAGGGCTGGTTGGTGCGGATTGAAGAGGATACAGCCCTGCGCTTGAAGTCCCCCTCCAAGGGTTCGCAATGACCGATTCGATGTCCGCTCCAGACTCCAGCACCCTGGGAGTTTCAATAGACCTGATTCATCTCCCGATCCAGATCAGCGCAGAGCAACTTCGAGATGTCTACATGGAGGTCTCTGGAACCTGCGGATATGAAAATTTCACAAAGACCGCCATGGGTGCGCGGCTAGAGTCGAGCCCCACTCCAGAATCGGGTATCTCGAGGGTCACCTTTGCCAAAGATCGCGTGCAATTCGAAGAGCAGGGGGCCGGTACTGGCACGGATGTGTTCTTTCGAAGGATCGAGGAAGTGCTGAGGTCGCTGAAGCAGCGTGTCAACATTCCGATGATCGTCGCCCGGACCAGGAATCACCGTACTCTCTTGCAGGTTCCAGGGGGTGGAGAAGCTTCCAGATGGCTGTCCGAGCACGCCTTCAACTTCGACGGCGAGGATTTCAATGCCATCGGAAGACCTGCGACGGTATCCGGGCTGAGATTGCAGCTGCCTCCTCAGGTTCAAGGGGAAGCACATCACCTGGTGCGTATCGAAGCGTGGTTGAAAGATCCCCGCTCCTTGTTCATCGAGGATGTGGCGACCTGGAGGTTTCCTCTTCCCATCGATCAGATGGAGAAACTGGGTCAGGATCTGCGGGCAGCGGAGCAGGTGACTGCGGTGGGAATCCCTGCGTGGATCGCCAGCCTCGGGCGATAGTCATCTCCTCGGATCCGAGATCTTCCCGTTACCATCCCCGGTTAATCTTCAACCATGGTGGCGGAGGTTCATCGATCTTTTCCTCTTCATCGATATTACGCACTGGAACTTCAAGAAGAGTCCGGACCTGATTTTCCAGGTCCTTATCCAGTTCACTGTCGGATTCGACCAGCAAGACATGGTCGGCAGAGGATTCCTCGACTTCGATCCCTGAATCGTGAAGGATCATCTTGTACTTGTCTTTCTCGGTTCGACGACTCAGACCTTTTTGGTCGCCCACTGCATCGACCCTGACTCCGAGCGCGGAGACACGGTTGAAGCAATTCATGCGCAACTCGGAATCTGAACAGGCGATGAGGACCTTGGGTCCGGTCATTTGGGCTCCTTACTGGGGTGTCGAATCAGCAGGGTTCGGTACTTCAATCGAATCCTTGCGATCATTCTTGAGGTATACCACGCGCTGTGGGAATGGGATCTCGATCTTTTCCTGGAGAAATGTATTGTAGATTTCACAGGTCAACAGGTGTGTCATCTTACCGCGCAACACCGGTTCTTCGATCCACGCCAGAAGTTCAAAGACAACGCTGGAATCTCCCAGCTGTCGGCAACGCACCCTTGGTTCAGGGAGGGTCATGATTTCCGGGTGGCCTTCGGCAATTTTCACCAGCAGTTCTTCGACGCGTTCGAGATTGGTTCCATAAGCGACCCCCACCTTGACACGGATTCGCTCCTTCTCGTAGGGCCCCCCGCTCTCATTGGTGATCTTCGAATTTCCCATCACCGAGTTTGGGATGGTGATCTCGACATCGTCCCGAGTCAGCATGCGCGTGCTTCGGAGTCCGATGTTGGTCACCCGACCCCTCTCTCCGCTGTCGAGTACGATGTAGTCTCCCAGCTTGTAGGGTGCATCCGCCAGGATGAAGGCGCCGGCGAACAGATTTGCCAGGCTATCCTTGGCGGCAAAGCTCAAGGCCAGGCCGATGATGCCAGCGGAGGCTAACCATGCCGTGGGGTCTATTTCCCACGCCATGAACAGGCAATAGATCGCTGCGCCGATGATGATCAGCAGCGAAATGTTGTAGTAAAGGGGCAGGGTTCTCGGCTCCACCAGATGGTACTGGTCGTGCCTCTTGCTGATGCTGTCGAGCACCAGTCGAGATGATCGAATCAAGAAGCTACAGATGGTGATGATGCCGATGGTCTGAAGACAGGATCTCGTGATGAACAGAATGGAGTCCGACATTCCAGTCTTCTGCGCTGCCAGGTCGAGCCCTAGCAGAAGCACTACAAGAAATACTGGACGGTGCATCAACGCCACCAGGTCATCGTCGAGAGAGTTCTTGGTCTTTCCCGCCCAGCGTCCTACCAGGCTGGTGAGAATCCAGTCCGACAGCTTTGCAGCGATGATGGAAATCAGGATGATCAAGGCGGCTTGAGCCAGATGCGGAAGAGCGGACCAGAACTGGTTCATTTCGGACAGCATTGCCATCCACTCTGGATCGGAAGTGGTTTCGCTGACGGGAGGGGATTGCTGCTGTGTGTTCATGTTCCTCATTCCCACACTCGAACGCTGATCAACCGGTGATGTGGAGCAGATCTATGTTCAAAGATGAAGAGTCCCTGCCATTGACCGAGGTCGAGGACGCCATCCGTGACGGGGATGCTCTCCTCTGTGTGGGTTACCGCTGCTCGGAGGTGGGAAGGCATGTCATCGGGGCCCTCGCTGGTGTGGGTGTAGGCCGGATCCCCTTCCGGGGCGAGTTTCTGGATCCAGCGCTGCAAGTCGTGTCTCGCCGAGGGATCGGCATTTTCTGTGATGATGAGGCTGGCACTGGTGTGTCGGATGAAGACAGAGCAGACACCGGTCTCGATATCGGCCCGTTTCACCGCCTGGGCAATGGGACCGGTGATCTCATGAAGCCCGCGTCCAGGAGTCTCAAATGTGATGGTTTCCCCGAACAAATTGCCCCCTTCTGTCGGACGCTCCGCTTGATCGGCAAGTCTAATGCTCCCAGAATCATGTACACAACCCACAGAAGAAGAATGGGGAAGAAGATGTCCGTCATTGCCAGGTTTGCAATCTTGCTACTGTTACCGCTCGTTGGATGTTTGGACCAGGGGACCGGAGTGCCCAGATCCCAGTCTCGGCCCACGACCGGCGTGGATGCACTACCGAGGGTGGTCGACAACCATCCTGGAGAGAACCATTTCGCCAACATCATCCAGTTGACCGATGGGGCGGAGAATGCTGAGGCGTACTGGAGCTATAACAGCCAGCAGTTCATTTTCCAGAGTAATCGACCGCCCCACTCCTGCGATCAGATCTACACGATGGATATCGATGGAGGCAACCTCCAGCAGATTTCTAGCGGAGAGGGGAGGACCACCTGTGCCTATTTCCTTACTCCGGATGATACGACGGTACTGTGGGCCTCGACGCATCTCGGATCCGAGGAGTGCCCGCCGGAACCAGATAGAAGTCAGGGTTATGTCTGGCCCATCTACAGCAGTTACGATGTGTTCACCAAGAAGTTGCCCGACGGCGAGGTGGTGAGGCTGACCAACAATCCGGGGTATGACGCGGAAGCCACCGTGTCTCCCGATGGATCACGAATTGTTTTCACCTCGATGCGCGATGGAGATCTCGATATCTACACGATGGCTCCCGACGGATCCGATGTGACCCGACTGACCAGCACACCCGGTTATGATGGAGGCCCCTTCTTTTCTCCGGACGGAACCAAGATCTGTTATCGCGCCAGGCATCCGCAAGGAGAAGAACTGGCGGAATACCAGCGGCT
>Ga0209362_1001342_pt1 | contig 19978 bp, 16 predicted proteins | sample SaaInlV_165m_DNA_FD_184680 | JGI IMG/M metagenome (GOLD analysis project Ga0209362, IMG submission 184680) | Marine microbial communities from expanding oxygen minimum zones in the Saanich Inlet - Saanich Inlet SI037_S3LV_110m_DNA (SPAdes)... | ecosystem: Environmental > Aquatic > Marine >...
AACGTACCTTCTGGAACCACCACTACGGCGTCTTATCACACGCACGGTGCTTTCGATCCCATTTACGACAGTGAACACTTCTCGATAATGGACGTGACAATGAATAACACATGGGGTGTCGATGGGTACCTTGGCACCCCGGCCGGCTACCTCAAGTACCATCACTACGTGACGGGAATCATTACTACCGTTGGCACCATTGCCAATTGATTAATACTGTGCCTTGAAAAAGTCAAAAACAGGGCCGAATCGGTTAACCGTGGAGCCCGGTTTGGAGATCTTAATTTGAGCGATCACTATTGCGCCGACGCAGTTGTCATCGGCGCCGGGGTGATCGGGGCCGCTGTAGCGCTTGAGCTTACCCGGGGCGGACGCAAAACTATCAGCGTCGACCGTCTGCCGGCAGCCGGTTACGGCTCAACGTCCAGCTCCTGCGCCATCATCCGGGTTCATTATTCGACTCTGGAAGGTACCGCGTTTGCCTATGACGGCTATTTTGACTGGAAGCATTGGAAAGCGTTTCTGGATTGCCCTGCCGATATCGAAACTGCCCGATTCCAGGAAAGCGGATGCCTGGTGATGAAAACCGAGGGCAATGGCCACCTTAAAAAAATTGTAGCCAACGTTGAGAAATTATCCATACCCTATGAGCATTGGGATGCGCGCCAGATTGTAAAACGACTGCCGGGCTATGACTTACAGTCTTTCGCCCCTGCTCGGCGCATGGACGACCCCGGTTTTGGCGAGCCAGGCAAGGGGCGTATCGAAGGAGGTGTTTTTTTTCCAACCGCGGGTTTTGTCAGTGACCCCCAGTTGGCTGCACAAAATATTCAAGTGGCAGCAACGGCGCGAGGGGCTAAGTTTTTGTTTAACCGCGAGGTAACGGCCATACCGGTGAGCGCCAACCGGGTGGGGGGTGTAACCCTTGACGACGGCACTACGATTAGCGCTCCGGTTGTGGTTAATGTGGCCGGCCCGCACTCGTCCAAAGTGAACCGTATGGCTTCGGCCGATGTAGATATGAAAATTACCACGCGGGCTCTGCGTCAGGAGGTTGCGCATGTGCCCGCGCCGCAAGGTCTTGATCTTGAGAGCTCTAAATTGGTGATATCAGATAATGATATCGGGGTGTATTGCCGCCCGGAAACAGGAAATTTTGTGCTTGCCGGCAGTGAGGATCCTGAGTGCGATGCCCGCGAGTGGGTGGATCCGGATAATTTCAGCCGTGATTTCACCGAGCAGGCGACTACCCAGGCATTGCGGCTCGCTCAGCGGATGTCAGGGCTGAAAGTGCCGACTCGCATGCGCGGCGTGGTCGATCTTTACGATGTGACCGAAGACTGGCTGCCGATTTACGATCGCTCAGCGGTCGACGGCTTTTATATGGCCTGCGGATCCAGCGGCAACCAGTTTAAAAATGCCCCGGCGGCAGGGCGGTTGATGGCGGGCCTGATAGATTACTGTGAGGCGGGCAATGACCATGATCGCCATCCGCTTCAGTTTGACCTGGCGCATATCGATTTTGTACTCGATACGGCGACTATGTCGCGCCTTCGTAAGATCAATCCCGACAGCAGTTTCTCAGTGTTGGGCTAAACTGCTCCCGACTCGGCGGTGGGGCGGTTTCAGCTGATATCCAGCCCGAACTGCTCGGCGGTTTCCAGCAGCATTTCCCACAATGAAAGGGCAAAGCCGCGGGGGACAAAAAGATCGAGCCCGGTTGGGGAGCGCCACAGCGTTACCCCGACGTGGTGAAAGCCGCTGGAGGCAACTTGCCCGTCCGTGAAGTGTGATTCGCGAAGATCAATGGGAATAAAACGGTTGAGACAGGTCGATGCCTCAGGCCCGCTGATCCGGATATGAGTGCGGGAGTGGGATAGGTCCAGTGTGGCCCCGCTGTCAGCAGACAATTGAGGCGGCTCGGCATTCAGCAGCCACCACTTTAATGGCTCGACCCGTAAAGCGATGCCGTAAGAGCCGGTGGCCGAATGGCCGGGCTGTGGTGCTGATGTGCAGCCAATAGCCTGCGCCAGTTGATCGCCAACCTGGGTCACAGTTTGCGGCCATGCAGCCACCTGATGCAGTACCAGGCCTGTGATTTCCTGCAGGCGCACACCAGGCTCACCTGGCTTACCGTGTGGGCCGCGCCTATAGCCGGCACCTAGAGCGGAGTGTCGTTCAGCCATACATGCGCTCCCCGTCAGGGTCGAACATATGGGGAGAGACGATCTCGACTGCGGTGTTACCTTTACGAATCGGATCGGCGCACACCACAGCTTTGTCTTGCCACTGGCTGTGCCCACCTGAGATAAATCCCAGGCCGATCCAATGGCCCAGCGCTGGCGAGTGAGTGACGGCAGTAATCCAGCCTTCACCATAGCCTTCGATATGACCCGGGGCACATAACAGTGACCCTGCGTTGAAGATCTCACGTCGGTCGCGGGGAAAAATTCCCACCAGTCGTGGCCGATTATCACGAGCCATGTCCGGGCGTTTGCGAAGAGCGCTACCAATATAAGGTTTCTTGTCAGATGCCATGCGACCGAGTCCTGCGTCTTCAATAGTGACCCGGCCATCGAGTTCGGCTCCAGTCACATGGCCTTTTTCAATACGCAGCGCACCCAGTGCTTCGAGACCGTACAGGCAACCATTCATTGAGCGGGCACTCTCCCACAGAGCGTCCATTATGTCCGGGCCAAAATCAGAGGGCACGTAAACCTCAAAGGCCCGCTCACCAGAAAAGCTGATGCGTGCGATCCGGCAAGGGACCTTGCCTTTTAAGGTGGTTTCCAGAACTCCCATAAAAGGAAGGTTGGCATCGGATACGGCAGCGGCGTTCTCGACACAGGATTCGAGTACTTGCCGTGACTTGGGGCCTGCCACTGCAACACCGGCCCATTGCTCGGAAACCGAGGTCACATGGACTCGCAAATCGGTCCAGCGGGTTTGCAGTAGCTCTTCCAGAAAAGCCATAACCTTGCCGGCATGAGCTGTTGTCGTGGTCATGAAGTACTCTGACTCGCTAAGGTGCCAGGTGGTGCCATCGTCCATCACAAAGCCGTCGTCACGCAGCATGATGCCGTAACGGGCCTTGCCGATCGGGAGTTTGGCGAACGGATTACTATAGATGCGGTTCAATAGTTCGGTTGAATCGGGCCCCTGAATTGCAATTTTGCCAAGCGAAGTCACATCACAAAGACCAACGGTGCGACGAGTCGTTTGCGCCTCACGCACATAGGCATCGCCGATCGTTTCGCCTGAGCGGGCAAAATACCAGGGTCTGTGCCAAAGCCCGGCCATGGTCATTGTGCCGCCGGCCTCGAGGTTCCATTCGTGCAGGGGTGTGCGCCGCAAGGCGCGAAAATGGTTGCCGACGTTGCGGCCCTTAAGCGCACCCAGGCTGACCGGAGTGTAGGGCGGTCGAAAGGTGGTGGTGCCGACTTGGGGAATCTCCTTACCCAGAGCTTCAGCCATTAACGCAAGGCCAATGATATTACCCATCTTGCCCTGGTCGGCTGCCATTCCCAGTGTGGTATAGCGTTTAAGGTGTTCAACGGACACATAGCCTTCGCGATGAGCCAATCGGACGTCTTCGGTGGTGACGTCATGCTGGGGGTCGACAAAAGACTTCAACTGGCGTCCAGGCACGCTGACCTCGTAAAGAGGGGTTATTGCTCCTTGCCAGCCTCCGGGTGCAGGGGTGGCGGTAGAGCCTTGAGCGCCTCCCAGGTGTGTTACTGCGCGCTCCGCGGCTGCCTGTCCGGATAACAGACACGCGTTATCGTTCCAGACCCCTGCGGCACTACCTGCCATCGATAAAGGCTCGTTGGTTTGTCCAGGGACAAAGCAGGCGAGATCGGCATCCCACACCGGTTTCACCCCGCGGTGTGACAAAAGGTTGACCACAGGGGACCAGCCACCGGAAACAAGGAGTAAGTCACAGTCGGTTTTGCCGGCCTCGCGCCAGTTGGCCGCCTGCTGTTCGGCTATGTCGAGCGCTGTGATGCCTTTTGCACCATGCGCCATCAGTGGGGCTGCGCCCGTACGCAATGCTGCATGAGCATCTGCGGCCTGGGCGCGGATAGCGTCCGGTATGCTCTTGCGGGCATCCAGGATCTGGACCGAAGCGCCAGCTTGAGCGAGCTCAAACGCGCCAGCGTAGGCAGAATCGTTGTTGGTGGCGATCACGATGTTCTCACCCGCCCGAACCGCAAAACGATTAAGGTAAACGCGAGCTGCATTTGCCGTCATGATGCCGGGCCGGTCGTTGTTGCCAAAAGCCACGTGACGCTCCAGCGCCCCGGTTGCGAGCACGGTGTATCTGGCGCGCAGTGTCCAGCAGCGCTGCCGCGGCATCCACGTCGGCGGTTCAGCCAGGTGATCTGTTACACGCTCCAGCAGGCCGGCAACACCTCCATCGTAAAGGCCGAACGCTGTGGTGCGGACCATAATGCGTACACCGACATCTTTGAGTGCTTTGATCTGCTCTGCAAGATTATCTGCTGCTTGCGGTTGAGCCAGTGTATCTCCACCCAGTATTCCTTCTTGCTCAACCAGGATCACATCAAGGCCGGTTTTCGCAGCGGTTAAGGCTGCGCTGCGACCGGCAGGGCCGCTGCCGACCACAAGCAGATCACAGTAACCATGGGCATGCTCGTAGTGATCCGGATCTGGCGAGCGAGACGCTGTACCCATCCCGGCTGCTTTGCGGATGATCTTTTCATAGCGCATCCACATGCCGGTGCCCGAGCCCCATTCGAAGGGGGGTAAACCCATGAAGGTCTTGTAGTAAAACCCAGCGGCCAGGAAGCGCCCAAAGAGGTTGTTAATTGAGCCGACGTCAAAGCGTACACTGGGCCATGCGTTCTGGCCTTGTGCGACCAGGCCCGCATAGAGTTCCTGGGTGGTGGCGCGGACATTAGCATCACGGTGATCATCTCGGCCGATGGTCACCAGTGCCCCGGACTCCTCGACTCCGGCGGACATTAATCCACGGGGTCGATGGTATTTGAAACTGCGCCCCAGTACTTGTTGGTTGCTCGCCAGCAAGGCAGAGGCCAATGAGTCGCCCGCGTGGCCGTACAAGGTTCGACCGTCCCAGGTGAAATTCACCAATTGGTCGCGGTCGATGTAACCGCCTTTGGCAAGCCGTGTAGCCGTCACGATTCGCTCACCGGGTCAGCGCTTTGCGCTAAGGCGCTCGCCAGGCCTTGGTGAGCCGGGCGGACAGAATGAATTTCATGGGTACGGGTGTCTCGTTCAACTACGATCCACATACGACACCCGTGCAGGTGTTGCCAGGTTTCGAGTTGGACACCGTCGATATTGTCGCGTTGGAATACTGCCTCGAGCCACGCCTCGGCCGGTGCCTCGAGCGCCGGATACTCAACAGACGCATCGCCACCGTAGCTGAACTCGCTGTGGTCTCGTGTGCCGCAGAACGGGCAGGGAATTCTCAGCATGGTCGTGATTTATCCGTGCAGTTTCGGGTCTGGGCCCGCACCGCGTTCGTCGATATTGATACCCCGCTCAAAGCGAGACAGGGAGTGGTTCAAGATCACCGGGTGGGGCCGGTCGTTAGCGATCAGATCGGCAAAATACCAACCCGATGCCGGGCTTGCCTTAAAGCCGCCATAGTTCCAGCCGGCATTCAGGTATAAGTTGCTGAGCGGCGTTTTACACAAAAACGCAGATCCGTCCATGGACATATCCATAACGCCCGCCCAGTGTCGCAAAAGCCGCACCCGACCCAGGCAGGGCAAAATGGAGGTGGCGCATTCGGCGACATCCTGCACGATTGGCAAATTACCGCGTTGCGCGTAGGATTTGTACCAGTCCAGGTCGCCGCCAAAGACCATGCCGCCTTTGTCCGACTGAGAAATGTAGAAGTGAGCCCCACCGACCCCGAAGACGACGACTTGATCGAGTAGTGGCTTGAGCGGTTCAGAAACAAAGGCCTGCAGCTTGTGTGATTCGATCGGCAGCTTTCCAAGCTCAGCCATTCGCCACAGTCTTGAAGTGTTACCGGCAACGGCGAAGCCGATTTTCTTCCCCCGGATAATGCCGCGACTGGTTTTTAAGCCAGTCACCTGGTTGGCCGTACGTTCAACGCCCGTGACTTCACAATTTTGAATGATGTCAACCCCACGTTGGTCAGCACCTCGAGCGTAACCCCAGGCAACGGCGTCGTGGCGTGCCGTGCCTGCGCGAGGTTGCACTGTGGCCCCAATGATTGGAAAACGGGAATCGGCGCTGTAATTCAGGTGCGGTATTTTGCGTTTCAGTGTTGGCAGATCCCACAGCTCGCCATCAGCGCCGGTCAGGCGCATGGTGTTGTAGCGCCGTGCCGCGCCATCACGTGCAGCAGGGCTATGTAGCAGCGAGACGTGCGACCGCTGACTGAACATGACGTTGTAGTTCAGTTCGTGGCTTAGATTTTCCCAGAGCTTGAGCGAGTGCTCGTAAAATTCCCGATTGCCGGGCAACATGTAGTTGGATCGGACAATTGTGGTATTGCGCCCGGCGTTACCGCTGCCAAGCCAGCCCTTGTCCAAGACGGCGACATTTGTGATACCGTGGTTCTTGGCAAGATAATACGCGCTCGCCAGGCCATGAAGTCCGGCACCAACGATGACGACGTCATATTCGGTTTTGGGCTCGGGATCCCGCCAGGCGCGCTCCCAGCCTTTCTGTCCCGACAGGCCGTTGCGAAAGACGTTCCAGGCAGAATAAGGTTTCATGGATTCTGTTGTGGCCAGATTAAAGTGGTTATCAGCAGGTTACGATAATAATTGGACAGATCAGGGCAACCTATCCATTGTGCGACCCCTGTCGTCACTCCATGTTGGATGTTAGTGTGAGTTACACCTATTGGACAGAGCCAATGTTAAACCGAAGGTGATGCAAAGTTGATCGTTTACACACCGATTCTATGTTAAAGCCTGACCCGCAGCCGCGCTACCCACCCGCAAGTGTTGCTTGGGTTATTTGGGGATTGGGAGCTGGGTTTTTCCTTCTGGGCTTTTTTCATCGGGTCGCGCCGGCCGTACTGCATCGCGAACTCAGCCTGGATTTTGGCCTGAGCGCAGCCACCCTGGGAAGCCTGTCGGCCCTTTATTTTTATTCCTATGCAGCAATGCAGGTGCCCACAGGGCTTCTTGTCGACCGCTTAGGGCCGCGCCGCCTTCTTTTGGGGGGCTTGCTGGTGAGTACGCTGGGAGCGCTGATTTTCGCTTTTGCACCCGATCTCATTTGGGCAGGCATCGGTCGTTTTTTAATTGGCGGATCGGTGTCGGTGGCCTTTGTTTGCACATTGAAATTGGCTACACATTGGCTGCCCGCGCACCGATTTTCGATGGCAATCGGTCTGCTGTTGGTTGCCGGAGTGTCGGGTGCGGTTTTTGCCGGAGTACCCCTGCAGTTTGCAAGTGGTATGTTTGGCTGGCGGGCAGTGACTGTTGCGGCAGCAGGGGTGGGATTATTGCTGGGCCTGGTGGTGTGGTTGATGGTTCGGGATGATCCCGCAGAGCGACATTACGATAGTTATGTGAATGTCCACGTTCAAGGTGGGCACTGGTCTGCCGAGTGGCAAAAACTCACCGCGGTTTTTGGGTACCGAAATACCTGTCTTCTGGCAATTGCCCCTGGCGGGATCGTAGGATCCGTTCTGACTTTTGCAGGGTTGTGGGGAATGCCATTTCTGACCGATGTTTATGGTCTGTCACCCGCTGCGGCGGCCACGCTTTGTTCGGTTTTAATGTTGGCTATGGCTTTCAGTGGCCCACTGTTTGCACTGTTGTCAGAGAGGATTGCTCTGCGGCGGGCCCCATACCTCGTTGCTACAGTGCTTGCCTTTTGCAGTTGGGCGCTTGCTTTGCTGGTGCCAGAACTTCCATTGTGGCTTCTTGTGAGCGCGCTTGTGAGTGCGGGGTTTTTTTCCGGGGCGATGATTCTGGGGTTTACCCAGGCAAAAGAGTCGGTGCCGCTGGTGTTGGCGGGAACGGTATCTGGGGTTATTAATACGGGTGTTATGTGCGGGCCGATGCTGTTACAACCATTGGTTGGTTGGTTGTTGGACCGTTTCTGGCGCGGTATGACAGGGACGGACGGCATGCGGGTGTATCATTTTGATAATTACCGGGTTAGCTTTTTGTTGATGCTGGCGTGGTTGGCAATTGCGATAGTGAGTATTGCACTCACTCGTGAGACACGCTGTGAGCAAATGAGTAGCGCTGATCGTGCGCGTCCAGGGTCCAAGCGCTAAGCAAACGGGGTACATAAACGAATGAATGAGGAACTTGAAAAATTCCTGAAAAATAATCCTGAGTTACGGTTTGTCGACGTCCTGTTGCCTGACATTTGCAATATTGTGCGCGGTAAACGGATCCCACGTGACGACCTTGCCAAGGTATATGGCGATGGCTTGCAGGTACCCAGTTCGATTTACCTGCTGGATGTCAACGGCCGCGGCACTGATGCAGGTGGGCGCGGTTTCTCAGACGGCGATCCTGATGTCAAGGTGCGCCCGGTTCCCGGATCGCTGAACTTAGTCCCGTGGGGCCCTCCAGGGGCAGGGCAGGTGCTTGGCAGTTTGTATGAATTGGATGACTCTGCGTGTCTGGTGGATCCACGCCACGTGCTTGGCGGTGTGGTCGAGCGGTTACGCGAATCAGGTCTACATCCGGTGGTGGCACTGGAGCTGGAGTTTTACCTGATTGATGCGGCGAGTGCGGATGAAGGTAGACCGCGTCCGCCGGTATTGCCCGACACCGGTCGGCGAGCCTCGGCGACCCAGGTATACAGCCTTGCCGACCTTGACGGGTTTACTCGATTTCTCAGTGAAGTCGAGACGACCTGTCAGGCGCAGGGAGTACCGCTAGGCGCCACCACCGCAGAATATGCAGTGGGCCAGTATGAGATCAATCTGCAACATGTAGATGATCCGCTGTGCGCCGCTGATCACGCGATCCTACTGCGCAGAGCAGTGCAGGGATTGGCTCGAGGGCATGACGCCGTGGCCACTTTTATGGCCAAACCCTATCCTGAAGATGCCGGTAATGGCCTGCACGTTCACGTCAGCGTAATGGATGACAAGGGATACAATGTATTTGATAACGGCAGTAGTGAGGGCAGTATTCAGCTGCGCCAGGCCGTTGCGGGGATGCTGGATTTACTACCTCAATCGATGGCAGTTTTTGCCCCTAATGTGAATTCATACCGGCGCTTTGCGCCGAACCTGTACGTACCCACCGGGCCGACCTGGGGGTATAACAATCGATCGGTCGCCGTCCGGATCCCTGCGGGAGATAACACGGCGCGGCGCATTGAGCATCGTATGGCTGGCGCAGATGCTAACCCGTACCTGACACTTGCCGCGGTGCTGGCCGGCCTGCATCATGGCATCAGTCAAGGGCTGGCCCCGCCTGACCCTCGCACTGACAATGCCGGTACCGAGCTTGATAGCGCAGTCCCATTTACCTGGCAGGGGGCGTTAGATGAGCTGGCAAAGCCCTCGGCGCTTGAAGAATATCTGGGGGCGGAATATTTGTCACTGTATCGCCAGTGCAAACAGTTTGAGCTCGACACCTATGCCAGGGAGTTTACGCCGCTGGAATACCGCTGGTACCTTGCGCCCGAGTAGCGCTTTCAAGCGCAAGGCATTAACTAAAAAAGGCTAGGATGATCACGCTGGCCGCACCGAACATTGCCAGGGAGTAGCCAATATTCCAGGAAAAGCATTCTTGCGCGCTTATGCGGTACCGGCTTTGCATGGCGAGGTTCAGGCCTGACATCGGCCCACCAGTAGCCCCTACCGACCAGGTCACGAGAAAAACGAATGCGAGCAGAGCCGGCTCTGGATCAAGTGGTAGCAGAATCGCTGATGCCGTTACGATACTGACCAGGGCGTGGACACCCGCTATCGCTAACACCAGTAATACTGCCAGCACCGCAACAGCCACTTCAGGAGTGAAAGCGCCGATATCCAGCGTTGGCGATGTTTGCGATATCAGTGCCGCAAGGCCGGTCGCCATAATGCCGGCACTGAAAAACAATGCCAGTTCGCCATACATGTCTGGCAGGCGCTCCGAGCTGAAGTTTCTAATGGTGCTTAAAGCTTGAGAGAGTGATCGCCGCCAGGTCAGCACGGCGGTGGTGACGCCAATAGACAAGGCAGATACCAGTACCAGGACTGAGACCGCGGGAAGCACATGATGCAGCGCTAGCACACAGACCACCATGATCGATGGCACCCATAGCGCGCCAAAATTTACCGGGAAACCTTCAAAAGACTCCAGTCCTCCACCCGCACGGAAGCGATGTTCGGCAAAGGTAAAAACGAAACCAAACAGGCATAGTGGTGCGGACAGCATCCACAACTCAGCCAGTCGAGCGCCCGGCGCGTAAAGCAGGCACGTGCCCATCGCGGCGAAAAAAGGCGACCACAAAGTGGCCAGTGCAAAACTTCGCTGGAGCGAAGTGGCCGTGGTGCGCTCAAGGCGTCCGTTTCGGGCAAGTCGGTCTCCAAAAATCATCAGCGCCGACAGGTTGATCATCGCAGCAAAAAGGTGCAGTCCTGCGAGAGTTTTAAAAAAGGCTTTTAAGCCCGGCGCCGCCGATTCATGTTTTTCCTGACCTGTATCGGTGATCAGGCGCAAAAAGCTGACCGCAGACAACAAGCTGATCAGTAGGTGATTCTGGGTTATGAGTTGTAGCAGCGGGAGATTGCGGTATCCGATTAAGTAAGCCCAGCCCAGAGCGCAAAAACCAACAGCAGCAAAGATGACACACTGAATTCTCTGAATTCGCCGGGTTCGTCGCCATAGCATCATCAATGCTGTCAGTGCGCATCCGCCCGAAAGCCAGAGAAAATCACTTAAGCCAAAGCCGACAAGGGTTGTTGCCAGAATCATGACCAACAGCAGCTTGCCTGCAATGCGTTGTTGTTGGATATAACGTGTGGACAGTTTCAAAGCAGATTAACTCGATAGTGGCGCATTTAAACTACCCTGGTGCAAGTTGACCAGATCAGGCGCCGGTCGTTAACCGTGTCAAGCCCTTTGGCCTGGAACTGGTTGCTCTCGTGCAGGTCAGCGCGCACTGGATAGTGTGGTAACGGTAGCTGACAGTACGCCGGCAAGCGTACTATATCCGGGCCGTGATGTTGCAGGGTCGGTGGTCGAGACCAGTAGGGGTCGGCTATGTAGGGATCGCCACCAAAGCAGGCAATGCTATTCAAGGCCTGTGGGTAGTTAACTTTTTTTGCCTTTAGACCCTATAGCCTGGGTTGCCAACAGAAGTATTGTCGATACCAAAACCATTATTGTTGAGATGGCGGCGATGGTGGGATCTATGAAATCCCGTAGTGCACTGAACATACGCTTGGTCAGTGTCGCATTACTGCCACCTGATACAAATATCGCTATGATGACCTCATCAAATGAAGTGAGAAATGATAACAAGGCCGACGTTATCACTGAGAATTTAATCTGCGGTAAGGTAATTGTAAAAAAGGCTTTCAACCTGGTGGCGCCGAGACTTCGCGCCACACGTTCTTGATTGAGGTCATAGGAGCGTAGCGCTGCGGTTATAACAATCATGACCAAGGGCGTCGCCATTGCGGTGTGCGCTATCACCAGACCTGGAATTGAGTTGTTTAAGCCAACCCGTCCAAAGGCATAGAAGACGCCGATGGCAATCAGAATTACCGGCACGATCAAGGGCGTGATCAGCAACATAAAAATCACCTTGGTCACCTTGTGACGGGAAACAAACAGTGCATAGGCGGCCATGGTTCCAAGGGGGGTGGCTAACAGCATGGTTAGCACGCCTAACTGCAGTGAAGTCACGGTAGCCCGCATCCACTTGGATGATCCGAAATACTCATCGTACCAACGCACCGACCAGTTGCTGGGTGGAAACTCCAGGTATTGAGAGTCCGAAAACGACATGGGAATGACGATAAAGGTGGGAATCACCAACAGCAACATAATGATAGCTGCCACCACATACAGCCAAAAGCGAGCACCGTGGGTGACCTGGGTATCTGAGGCGGGACTGGTCCACCAGCTCATATCAGCTTTTTCCAAACAGTGCGGCGTCTAACTTGAAAAACCGCGCCGCCAGATAAAGAACCACAACGGTTGCAAACAGCAAAACGACACCTAGAGCGCTGGCCGAACCCCAATTGAACTGATTCTCAAGTATTGCTGTGATTTGGGTCGCCACCATAATCACCCGGCCACCGCCAAGTACCGCAGGAGTCACATAGAAACCAAGACACAACACAAATACGATCAACGACCCAGCCACCATACCAGGCAGCGATAGCGGAAAGTACACCTGCCAGAATGCCTTCACTGGAGAAGCACCTAGGTTAGAAGCCGCATACATCATATTTTGATCGATTTTTTTCATCGCCCCATACAACGGCAGAACAAGAAATGGCAGCATGATGTGCGCCATTCCGATCAAGGTACCGGTCATGTTATGCACCAGTTTTATCGGTGAATCCCATAGTCCGATATGCTGGCCAAAGTCATTGAGAATACCCTTGCGTTGCAAAAGCACGAGCCAGGCATAAGTACGAACCAGCAATGATGTCCAAAATGGCAATAGTACTGCCAGCATAAATATGCCGGACCAGCGCGCGGGCAGCAGGGCCAGAAAGTAAGCTAACGGGTATCCGATCACAATACAGATCAGCGTGGTAAGCAGACTGACCTCAAAGGTGGTCACAAAGGTCCTGGCATAGGACTTGTATTCAATCATTTTCCGGTAGTGTTCCAGCGTAAACTGTCCATCACCGTCGATGAATGACAGGTAGAACAACCAACCCACTGGTATAAATATGACCAGTACAATGATCAGCAAGGTCGGCCCCGCCAGACTCATCAGGGTCCACTGCTCTTTGATTTCCTGGGCTTTAAGGGCCTTTGCGTTAAGCAGACGTTTGTCTCCGGATTCCATCCCGCCTTCGCAGTTCATGATTAGCGATCCCGGGGTATGATAATGACATCTTCCCTGAGTAGCCCGATAGACACCTGCTCGCCGGGGTGTAATGAACCAGTTCCGGCTGCGGAACTGGTTCCGAAGCGAACCGAGAGTTCGGTCCCCTCGTCGATGGCAACCAGCGCAAAAGCTGTTTCGCCCTGGAATACCGACTCCACGACGGTGCCGTCAAATACCACGACTTGATTGGTATCTGCCTCGCCATCTACCACGTATAGCCGCTCAGGACGGATCACCAGCGACCAGCCATTGGGGGCATCTTTTACCGCTGTATCAGTTATCCGGCGATCATTGAAGTACAGATAACCCGACTCATCGCGGGTGAGAGGCAGCATGGTGGATTCTCCAATGAAATCCGCCACAAAGGCGTTCGCAGGATGATTGTAGATGGCCTTTGGTGTATCCACCTGGGCCAGCCGGCCATCATTAATCACCGCGATCCGGTCAGACATGGTGAGCGCCTCGCGTTGATCATGGGTCACATATACTGTGGTGACACCCAGTTTCTGGTGCAGATGTTTGAGCTCAATCTGCATGCGCTCTCTGAGTTTCTTGTCCAGCGCGGAAAGTGGCTCGTCCATTAACAGGATACGGGGGCGAAAAACAAATGCCCGGGCCAGTGCCACACGCTGTTGCTGGCCGCCGGATAATTGATCAATGCCGCGATCACCCAATCCCGACAGTTGCACGGTCTCCAGCGCTTCGGCTACGCGTGCAGTACACTCCTTTGGGCTCACGCCTCGCAGTTTCAGGGGAAAGGCAATATTTTCCGCCACCGACATATGCGGAAACAGGGCATAACTTTGAAATACCATGCCGACATCACGCTTGTGGGGCGGCATCAGAATCACTTCTTTTTTATCAAAGCGGATGCTGCCGGCATCGGGCCGGTTGAACCCGGCAATGGCCATCAGCAATGTGGTCTTGCCTGACCCGGAAGGTCCCAGGAGAGTTAGAAATTCCCCACTGTTGATGTCCAGATCGACCGAATCCAGGGCATATAGGTCACCATATTTCTTAGTCAGCCCTTGGATATGGATGGGTAAGGCCGTTGAATGTTTCAACGCGCCGTTGTCATTATGGTTAGCCAAGGATTTACACGCCTAAAAATAATGATGCCGGACGACGGGATCGTCCGGCATCAAGAATACCGTGTCTATTCGCTGAGAAGTTCCATATAGAGTTCGAGCGCCTCCTTACGGTGTTCAGCATACCAATCCAGGCTGACCGGCATCATCATCGGTACATTTTTGGGATGTGATGGCAAAGACTCGATCAACTCCTTTGGCGCGGTGGTAACCTCGTAGGCCTTCTTGTTGGTTGGTCCATAGGTAATATGAAATGGCAGGTTGGCCTGATACTCAGGCTTGGAAATTTCAGCGAGAAACTTCATGGCCACGTCCTTGTTAGGAGCGCCCTTGGGCATGGCAAAGCAGTCATAGTCCAGCAATGCCTGATTAAAGGTATAACCGACTTTCGCCCCATCCTTTTTGGCGTTATCGAAACGGCCATTCCAGCCGGTAGTCATATCCACCTCGGCATCTTTCATCAATTGGGCCTGCTGCGCGCCAGAGCCCCAGAATACGGCAATATGGGGTTTCAATTCGCGGATCTTGTTGATGGCACGCATCTTGCCAGCCCGGGTCGAGAGGACTTCATAGACTTGGTCCGCAGGCACGCCGTCTGCCATTAGCGCCGGCTCAAGCGCACCGTCCACATTGTTCGCGCGGTAGGCACGGGTCCCGGGGAATTTTTCAACGTCAAAAAAGTCTGCCCAAGAATTTGGGGCAGTGGCGCTGCCGGGTTCACCATATTTCTCAGTGTTCCATGCCATGACGGTGGCAAACACGTCGGAGCCGACACAGTAATCGGTGTATAGGTTCGGATAAAAGTCCGAAACATCAACAACACTGTAGTCAATCTTTTCCAGACAACCCTCGGCAGCTGCAGCAGCTGCACCACCAGAACCGGTTACCACGAGATCCCAGATGACCGAACCGGATTGAACCTGCAAGCAGGTTTTCGACATACTGGCTCCAGACTCCCGATTAATTTCGATGCCAGTGTTCTTGGATGCATCATTGAATAGTGCATTATCCTGCGCAGCACCATAAGTGCCACCCCAAGATACTACGGTAATCGGTTCTGCGATCACGACGCTTGACACCAACATGGCCGCGGCAATACCGATAACGGTCTGCCCCGTTTTCCTTGCAAAAATCTTGTTGCGAAATTTCATAACTTATTCCTCCGTCTCTGTGATGATCTGGTTCTGGCCCGTTTAATTTTGTCGCTCAGTCGCTAGGAATGCTGGCCTGGTAATCCTAAGCAGAATCTAGTCTGCTTTGTAGAATGGTATTAGCAAAAGGTCCATTCTCAACAATCTATCATACCAATTCACTGAGCCTGCCACTTTTTCAATGTCAGGACTGGGTTTTGGGTAATGATCTCAGATATTCATGCGATCGCGCCATCGGTGCCAGGCAACCGCTGTGGCCAAAAACCACGGCTTGCCGGTATACAGTGGTCGGGTCTGAAATTTGACACCGTCGAAACCTGTTTGACCCGCTTTTGTGCCCAGCAGTTTCTGCCCCACTCGCATACCCAGATAACTGGCCATCGATACGCCCGATCCACAATAACCCATGGCATAGTAAATACCATCATGCCTGCCCACATGGGCCAGCGTATCGAAGGTATAGGCCACATAGCCCATCCAGCTGTGACTCACTCTCGTTGTCTCAAGGTCCGGAAAGATTTGTACCAGGTTGCGTTTGAGCAGTAACGCACTTCTACGGGTGTCGGTCTCAGAGCTGGAGACCCGGCCACCGAAGATAATCCGAGTCCGATCTGGCGAGGGGCGGTAGTAGAACACCACCTTGCGGGTGTCACTGACAATTCTGTCTTTAGGCATCAACCGATTCATGAGTTCTGGTTCAAGTACTTCGGTGGCAATCATATAACTGCCGATGGGGATTACTCGCCTTCTTTGCCATGGTGTGAGCGATCCCGTATAACCATTGGTGGCAATGATTACATCCCTTGCGTGTAATTGACCCCGCGGAGTATCCACAACAAATCCCCGACCAGATCTGTCTATCTTTCCAGCAGGGCAATGAGGTATGACACTGGCGCCGGCAGTTAAAACGCGATCCATAAGTTTCTGGTGATAGCGCGCCGGATCGATCGAGGCATGATTCTCAAATACCACGCCGCCATGATAAACATCGGTGCCAAGTTCGCGCTGTTGTTCAGGGCGGCCTACGACATAACAGGGTACCTCGAGCCCTTCAGGCTGATGTTGCACCGACTCGACGAGCTTTTTGAACTGGGTGGAATTATGGGCGGCATGGAAACGGCCGGGGACCTTGAAATCACAGGATAACTGTTCGGATCCTACAAACTCCTGCATCCATTCAAGCGCATTGTGCCCCTCCTTGATGATATTGAAAGCTGTCTTTGCGTCATGCTTTCGGCTGAGCTCCGCCAGTCCAGGTTTTATACTGGTGCTGATCTGCCCACCATTGCGGGAACTGCAGCCATAACCGGCGTCCTTTGCATCGAGCACCACTGTCGAGCGTCCTGCTCGGGCCGTCACCAGTGCGGCATTCAGGCCGGTATAGCCAGAGCCGATAATGGCGACATCGGCTTCGGAAGGTGGAGCAGTGGCCTTGGCTGACGGCCGCGGCGTACGTTCCCACCAATAGGGCTCCAACTTGTAATCCGATGTGAATAGTCCGTCCATTTTGATCATCCCCACCTGTCAGTCTAAGGCGCTGATCTGGTAGCTTGATCGCTCGAGCCAGTCGGGGTTGATCGCAACCCCCCAGCCCGGACCCTCAGGGATCTGCACTTTGCCATCTTTGGCAACGAGAACCGGGTCGTAAAGGCCTTCCTGCCAGGGATAGTAGTCCGCACCCTCAATGGAAAATTCAACATAGGGGCCGGCTGCCTTGATAGCGCCCATCAGATGCAGGGTAAAAACCGTGACCAGTGAAAGATTGGCTGAGTGTGGGGTACATGGCAGGCCGCTTGTTAACGCCAGTTCCGCTACCTGGAGACTACGACTTATTCCACCGAGATAACAGATATCCGGTTGTAGAACATTCACGACGCCCATGGCTGCCATACGGCGCCAGGTAGCCAGATCACAGTCCTGCTCTCCCCCGGTGACATCTATATCCAATGAGTTGGTCACCTGTTGGGTCCACTCGAGCTCCCAGTAGGGGCACGGCTCCTCATAGTGGCAATAGCCATAGTCCTCGAGCAGATGGCCAACCTCGATGGCACGATCAACGGTATAGCAACTGTTGGCATCTGCCAGCAGATCGACATCATCGCCCAGCACCCTGCGCACTTTCGGTACCACGGCTTCGGTGCGACCTTCAGACTCGTCGACATTGTGGCCGAATTCACTTCCGACCCTGATTTTGAAAGCATCGTAACCGTGGATATCGCGCAGCCTGGCAAGCCGGTCCGCCTCATCTTCTGCACTGATATCGCGTCGCATGCTGGAGGCATAGACCCGGATCGGCCGCGGGGTGCCTCCCAGCAATTCACAGACGCTCTTGTTTTCAAATTTGCCGTACAGATCCCAGATCGCAGTATCCAATCCACCCATGGCGCGGCGCAGGTAGGAGCCTGGAAACTTGTGCTCGCGCTCGGGGATCAACTGTATCAAGCGGCCTAGCTCGGCAATATCCGCGCCCAGGGCATAGGGTGCCACTTGCCGGTGTAATACCAATGATGAGATATCCGAGTGGTAGCTCGAAACCTGCCCCCAGCCTTGATGGCCACCCTCGGTGGTGACCCGAACAAATCCAACAAATTCTGTGCTGAAGGTTTCTATACTTTGGATTTTCATGTTCCGCATCAGCCTACGCTCGTCGGGATCTCGCAACCACCGTGTTTAAGGTGCGAGTGGGACATAGAAATGGCTTGCACATAAGGTCCATTTCGAATAATTTAACATACCAATTACTGTCAAATCACAGAGTCATGGTCAAAAGAAGCGCGGGGGCACTGCTGCAGTCTATCGAAATCGACCACGACTCACCCCGCACCTTAAGCACACAGATCACCATCGCCATCCGCGACATTATCCTTGTGGGTGGCCTGCCAGCAGGGACCCGACTGCCTTCAACCCGCACGCTGGCAAAAGATCTTAGTGTCTCTCGAACCACGATGGTGGAGACCTTCGAGAGGCTGGTTGCCGAAGGATTGCTAGTCTCGACAACCGGCTCTGGTACATTCGTCAGCGACGCGGTGGGGACCACGCGGCAGTACAGCGCGCCCTCGGCTGATACCGAGGTAACCGGAATTAAACGACCGTATTTTCCTTCTTTACAGCATCGAGAATTCCTGCACCGGTTTGGAGATTCTGGCGATACTGCCGGACAATTAAATGCATTCGGGGAACGGCTGCCCCACCAGGTGCGCGCCTTTACCACCGCTCTGCCGGCGCTTGATCAATTCCCCCTTGCACTGTGGGCGAGACGGAACTCCAGGCATTGGCGAAACCCAAGGGATATTGTTTTGGGCTATGGGGATCCAGCCGGCTATCCGCCTTTGCGCCGCGCCATCACCGCCCATCTTAAGGCCACCCACGGAATCAGTTGCGAGCCGGAGCAGCTTTTTGTCACCAATGGCGCCCAGCAGGCATTTCATTTTATCGCCTCGGTCATTTTGCAACCGGGAGAAAAGGTTTGGATCGAGAACCCCGGCGCCATCGGTGCTCGTAACGCACTACTCGCAGCGGGCGCCGAACTGGTGCCAGTGGGTGTGGATAGCGAAGGCATTATGGTAGAGCAGGGTATCAATAGAGCACCAAACTTCAGATTGGCTTTTGTCACTCCGGTGCATCAACAGCCGATGGCTGTCACTATGAGTCTCGCACGGCGTCTTGCATTGCTTGAGGCCGCGGAGCGTGCGAATGCCTGGATTATTGAGGACGACTTTGATGGCGAGTTTTATTATGGCAGCCATCGCCTGCCAAGCCTGAAGAGTGTGGACCGGAGCGGACGGGTTTTCTATGTCGGAACATTTAGTAAGACCCTGTTTCCGGCATTACGGTTGGGCTATTTTCTGGTACCTGAATCCATGGTGGAATTATTTCGGACCGCAATATTGGCCTATGTTTCGGGCGCGCCTTCAAACCCCCAGGCTGTGGTCGCAGACTTCATGGAAGAAGGCCACTATGCCACCCATATTCGTCGCATGCGCAAGATATATTTGGAGCGTTACGAGGTGTTCCTGGACTGCTCCAGACAGCGCCTTGACGGCCTGCTGGATATCGAACCCACTGACGCGGGCCTGCACACCATTGGTAACCTGCAATGCGGATTGATCGATACCGACGTGGCAGCCCGTGCCGAGAAGCAGAACATCACAGTCACTCCCATTCGCCGTTTTTGCATCAGTGATGCCGATGTCAATGGCCTGTTGCTGGGGTTCAGTGGTATTGACCAGTCGGCTATTAAGGCCGGTGTAGCCACCCTGGCCAGGGTGCTGGAAACCCAGGCATCCAGACTATGACCTACGACTACATCGCAGTCGATGCAGGATTGACGAGTTGCGTGCTTGATAACAACCTGACAAAAAAGTCACTACAAAGCGTTACTGCCTGGGGCGGCGATGGCGACTTCAATTACGACGATGGCGGCCTATCGACTCTATGTTTTTAACATTGGCGCCATCCGGTTCGTTTTTGTTCTGCTGATCACCACGGCGCTGTTTTTGCTGGTGCAGGTATTGGGAAAAAACAACAGTCTGGGCGCGTGACTGGTGTTCGCATAAATATCATAAGTTGTGTAAACAAGTGTTAACGCGCGATCAAGGCCAACTAGGAGGAGCGAGATGAGTCAATTGGAACCGGTCAGGATTCCGGCAGGTCACGGAAAGGCTGTACGTCTTGGGGCGGGTGCGAAAGTAAAACTTATCAACACCTATGGCACCCAGGTCGTCGACTGCT
>Ga0209362_1001349_pt1 | contig 19923 bp, 21 predicted proteins | sample SaaInlV_165m_DNA_FD_184680 | JGI IMG/M metagenome (GOLD analysis project Ga0209362, IMG submission 184680) | Marine microbial communities from expanding oxygen minimum zones in the Saanich Inlet - Saanich Inlet SI037_S3LV_110m_DNA (SPAdes)... | ecosystem: Environmental > Aquatic > Marine >...
ATATGAAGGTCTATTATGAATTTCAATGATTGACGGATTTCCATTCTTAATAAATTTTTTAAATTTTTTTATATAAATGTTTGTTCTGCTTCTATATTTTGTATCTGGTATTTCTAAATTTGTATAAATCTTTTTATTGATAACATCTTTTATATTTATTGTAGATCCAAATACATTGATATTTTTTTTATAAGCACTATCTTTATAAAAATCTTTAACCCATATAGATGCAGATCCAGAATAATTATTCAAAAATTGATCTTTATGAGGTAGTAATATAAAAATTTTTATCATCTGTTGTTTATTCTGAATTATCTAATTTATTGTAATATAAAATTATAATGGATAATATCAACTAGAGCATAATTCAATAAATAATTTAGATTAATATAATGAGAATTAATATATTAGGTTCAGGATATATGGGTAAGCAAATTTCTGCTTTATTCAAACTTATTGGTTTTGATGTGTTAATTTGGCACAATAATAGCTCAGATCCTACAAATCAAATAAATATTGAAACTAAAAAACTAGAAAAAAACTTTAATGTTAAATCATTAGGTAGTATTTCTCTAGAATCTGATTTATCAAAATTTGAGAACAATTTCACTATAGAGACAGTTACAGAAAATTTAGAAATTAAAAAGAAAATTATATCCTCACTTAATTATAAGGAAAATATTTTTAGTAACACTTCCTCAATTAAATTATCTGATATAGGACAAAATATTAATGGATTTCATTTTATGAATCCTGTTTCTATTAAATTAATTGAAATTTGCAAGATTACAAATTTTTCCAAAGTAAAACTACTTAATGTACTTAATAAATTAAAGGATTTTTCTTATGATATAATTGATGTTCATGACTCACCAGGTTTTTTGATAAACAAAATTATTTTTAAAGATATTTCTTATTTTTTTTATCTAATTGAAAAAGAATTATTTAGCGTTGATAATGTCTTAAAATTATATCAAAATGATATTAAGAAAATAAATCCAATTAGATTAATCAATATAATTGGCACTGATACTTGTTTACATATTTTAACTAATTTAAATAAATATGATAAAAAATTTTATGTGCCAGAAAAAATTAAAAAAGCTGTTAAAAATAATATACTTGGATTAAAAAATAAAAAGCTCTTTAAAATTTAACAAATTTTTCTTTTAATTTTGTATAAATTTCTTCAATATTTTTTGGATAGTCTTTTTTAAATCTTAATATCCAAGGATACGCATTATCTTTTTTATTTGGAGTTTTCATAAGATTTATACTTCCTCTTTGTTTAAAAGGATTTCCACTTCCAATTGTTTCTGCTTTAAGATCTTTATTAACTAAACTATTAGCACCAACAAAAGACCCAAAACCAATTGTTCTGCCCGGCAAAATAGTTGACCTTGTGCATATTATAGAAAATGGTTCTAGTGTTACACCATCTCTAATGTCACTAGGTGGTATCGGATCATTAGTCGTTATTACATAAGGAAAAAGCCAACAAAAAGACATGATAGTTGAATGTTGAGAAACATGAACATTGCTATGTAGTTTTGTGAAAGATTCTATTTTAGAATAACCTTCAATATCACTAAAACTACCTATTTGAACATTGTTCTCAATTACAGTATTTTCTCTAATCAATACATTGTGCCCTATTATTGAATTTTCACCTATAGTATTGTTTTGATGAATTATAGAGTGTGAATTAATTATTGTATTTTTTTTTATTATTAACTTATTAGATGCTTTATTTTTTGAAGATAAACCAATTAAACAAAAATCACCAATTTTAACATTGTCTTCTAGAATTACGTTATCAAAAATTTTAGTTGTATCAGCAACTGTTACATTTTTTCCAATTTGAACTTTTTTTAATATATTCATTATAAGTAATTAGTATAAATTTGATTAATCTCAACACGATAAATATTAGGATTTCTATTGTATCTAAATCTTCTTGTTCCCAAAACTTCTTCAAAGGTAATTTTATTATTAAGCCATAGATTAAATTCATTATCTTCAAGTATAAAGTAATGACATTTATTAGGTATCTTGTTTGTATTATTAAGTATAACAGAATCTTTTTTTAAATTAATCACTATTTTGAGATTTTTTTTTGATTTAGAAGAAATTACAATATTATGATCAATTTTATTATTATTTTTAGAAATTTTATTTTTTAAGTTAATGAGTTTATCTTTATTAATAGTAACAATATTAATCTTATTCTTTTTGACTTTGGTTTGTTTTTTTTTATTAGTGAACTTAATGAGTTCTGAGTTAAAATATTGTTTATCAATATTTTCATAAAATAATTGTATTTTGTCATTTTTTTTTAAACAGAAGGATCCAGAAAGCATAGTTTTATAATTATTAGACAAGTGTTTGTGTTGTTTTTTTGCATAATTAACAAAATCTACAGGTGTAGCTACACCTTTATTCATAGCACATTTAGGGTTATCAATGTGAAATAAATTTGATCCAAAAGGTATTATAATTTTAGGTTTTAAAATTTTAGATTGTTTAATTCCATAATCCATAAATAAATTTTCTAAACGTCTTGCCTCTGATTTATTTTGTTTGTTAGATATCCCATTAAGTAAATATGGATAATAATTTATATAAGCAAAAGGAATACAGCCGACATCAATATTTCCCACTTTTTTTTTAAAAGGAATAAGGCTTTTTTCAGTAATGAAATTATCGTTACCATGATAAACAGATAAATTATTATTAGAAATAACCAATGATGAATCTATGTCATTATACTCGTGTAGGCAGCCATAAACCCATGTGTTGTTACTTATAAAAGTTTTTTTTTTAACTGGAATTAGATTAACTTTAAGTTTTTCTTTTTTTAAAGCTTTTTTAAAATTTTCTCTTCCATTTAAAATATAAATTGGAACACCTTTCCTTTGAAATTTACGCAATAAAGCAGGATCATAATGATCTTGATGTATATGAGAAACAAAAACACCATCAACATTATATAATCTTTTATCAATTATCTGATTGGGAAAAAAGATCCAACTATTTCTATAAAAATTTGTATTATTGATGTAGTCAAATAAATATTTTTTCTTATTTAGTCTAACTAAAATCGAAGCATGACCAGTGTAAAAAACTCCATCAGTTTCACTACTCAAAAATTTTGTTAAATCGCTACTTTTTTTACCTATATTGTCTAGTAAATCTATGTTCATTTAAATATTTTTCCTTAATTTGACTTCTCATTTTTATATTCTTTTTTAAATAAATTTCAAATTTCAAAGCATCATTTTTATTCGTAAATTTTTTTTTATATAACATTTTCCACTTTCTGCCTCTAGTAAATTTTGCTCCGATACCTTTATTATGTTTTTCAAGTCTTAATTTAGGATTATTTGTATAACCAACATATGAAATCTTTTTTTTTGTGTTAGTTGAAATTAATAAATAAACATAAAAAAACATTTATTTATTATCTAATAAAATCATTAATTTAGTTATAGAAAGATTGAATTTATCATTTAAACCTGTTCTTTTATTTTTGGACAGAGATTTTAAAATATAATTTGCTAAATTTGTTAATGGTTCTGTTAAATCAATTTTTGGAATTTCTAAAGTATGTTGGTTAAATTTATTTTTAAAAGATTTATATATTTTAATTTTATATAAAGTTTCATTTTCATCACAATATAATGTCGCTTTATCAAATATAAATTTCATAAATCTAATTTTAGTTGGAGACTTCCAATTATTCTTGATAAATATTCCAATACCAGATTTACTTAGAAGATTAAATTGAATTTTATCATAATTAATTTTTTTTTTATTATTTTTGATAATATTTTTAATCTCCATCTTTTTTATATCTAAAAGATAAGAAATTATAGAAATGTCATGTATAGACAAATCCCACAATACATTTGTATCAGTTCTTATTGGTGCTTGCTCTCTATACGATTCAATAGATCTTAATTTACCAAATTTTTTTCTAGTAATAACATTTTTTAAATATTTTATTGTTCCAGAATATATAAATGGGTAATCGATAAAAATATTTACATTATTTTTTTTAGCTATTTTATTAAGATTTATATGTTCCTTAATCGAAAGACATAATGGTTTTTCAACTAACAAATTAATAGATTTATTTAATATAAATTTTGCTTGATTATAGTGTGTGGATGTAGGTGTAGCTAAAACAATGAGTTGAAAATCATTTTCAAGAATCGCTTGCTTGAAGTCTGTATAATTTTTTACATTTGGATAGTTTTTTTTTGCAGTTAATAAATTCTGATTATTTAAATCACATATACTTGCTAGATTATATCCTTCTGTGTTAGAAAAATTTCTACACAAATTAGGTCCCCAATATCCATATCCTATTACACAAACATCAATCATAATTTATGGCGGTCCCTGGGGGAATCGAACCCCCCTTTGCAGGATGAAAACCAGCTGTCCTAACCGATAGACGAAGGGACCATTCTGAGGTTTCTATTTTAAAAGGAGTTATTTATCAAGTTTAATTAATTTAAAGGATAAGATCTTTGATAGTTAATTGTAGAGTATTTTTATTATTCCAAAAGTTTTCATTAATTTGGCCTATTACATCCAAATTATTTTTATAGTTTAGTATATGTTCACCAATTTTAGTATCTATTGAGTTAAATGATATTGTCTTAATTGAAAAACCAGACTTAGATTTTAAAATAGATGAAATATGTTTTTTTTTTAAAATAGTATTTTTTATTATTTTTAGATCTTTAAAAAGAAAAGTTGGCTCAGGATTTCCTGTTCCAAAAGGTTCAATTTTTTTGATATCATTAAAAAAAATTTTGTTAAAAGCAGTAGATGAAACTTCAGCATCATATTTAAAAATGTTATTTGTAGAAATACTATTCTTTAAAAAATCAATAATGATAAACTCTTTAAAATTAGATAAATTTCTTTTTTTTAATGTAAAACCAGCAGCCATACTATGACCACCGCCGCTCAAAATTATATTTTTATCTAATGAGTTCTTAATAGCTCTTCCAATATTATAATTGTAAACAGATCTTGCTGAACCTTTAAGTAAATTATTAGAACTTGTAATAACTATTGATGGCTTATTAAAATAATCTTTTAATCTTGATGCTATAATTCCTATTAGTCCTTCGTTAATAATTGGATCATAATAGACAATAACTTCTTTATTATCATTTTTTATTTTATTAAAATCGATACTATTTAAAATTATTGATTCTATTTCTCTTCTTTTGTTATTTAAATTAATTAGTTCGATGCTTCTTTGGTTTATAATTTTATGATTATTTGAAGATAACAGTTCAGTAGCATAGTTGGATTTTCCAAGTCTACCACCTGCATTTAAAATGGGTCCAATTAGGTACCCTAGATCATTTATATTAATTTTATTATCTTTATCACATAATTTGTAAATTTTATTAAATGCATAATCATCATTAATATCAAATTCTTTTAATGCTATTATTGATATAAGTCTATTTAATTTTCTTAGTGGCATTACATCACAGACTGTTGCTAAAAGCACATAAATTAAATATTTTCTTAAATTAATTTTACTTTGAATTTTTTTTGATAATATTTCTAAAAAAAAATAAGACAGTGATGTTGCACAGAAATAATCATATTCCAAATAACCATTATCTTTTTTAGGATTAATAATTGCATTTGCTTTTGGATAAGGCTTATTAATTTCATGATGATCAATTATTAAAGATTTAATATTATTTTTATTCAAATAATTTATTGCGTCAGTAGATGTTGATCCACAGTCTACCATTATTACTAATTTAGGTTTCTTTATTTTAAGTTTTTTAAATAATTCTTTACTTGCACCGTAACCATCTTTTTCTCTATCTGGTATATAGTAAAAAAATGGATGATTAATACTTTCAAAAAATCTGACAAATAAGCTTGTCGCTGCAGACCCATCAACATCATAATCACCTAAAATGCATATATTTTCTTTATTATTAATTGCATTAATAACAAGGTTTGAAGATTTAATAAAATCCTCATTATTTTGAAAAATATTAAATAGTTCTAAATCATTTTCAATTGTATGAATTTCATTTAGATCAAAATTTCTTGAAACTATTAACTGTGATAAAATTTTAGAAAAACTATATTCTTGTTTTATTTTTTCTACTAAATTTTTATTTATTTTATTTTCTTGCCATCTCTTACCAGAAACTGAAATCATTTTTTAATTTTAACATTATCAGAAATTAATTTTTTTTTTACAATACGTTTATCACCTGAACTCTTGTGAGTAACAAGTGTTTCTGACATGTAACAACCTTTATCATTCATTTGTATCCCTTTAAGATCCATGGTATTAGTTATTGCTGTAGCACAAAAAATTGAATCTCCTTTAACAATTTCTTTTAATTCATACTTCTTTTTTAAGTCAATAATACCCATTTTTTTGGCCGCTTTAATGTCATTTTCATTATCGAAGATAAATCTACCTTGAAATTGACAATCATGAGCATCTAATGCAGCAGCAGCTAAAACCCCCTCCGGTCCTCCACCAATTCCTAAAAAAAGATCGACTTTATATATTGGTTTTGTTACCAAAAGTGCTCCAGCAACATCACCGTCAGATATTAATTTTATTTTTACTTTTAATTCTGTAAGTTCATCAATAATTTTTTTATGTCTAGGTCGATCCAATATACAAACACTCAAAGAAGATGGGTTTGTATTTTTAAAATCTGCTAAATTAAAAATATTTTTTTTTATAGTGAAATCAAGATCAATTAAACCCTTTTCTGTTTTTGCAGTAGCAATTTTTTGCATGTATGTTTCTGGGGCATTAAATAGATTGCCTTTTTCAGCAATAGCAATCACAGATAGAGCACCTGGTAAATTATTTGCTGCAAAATTTGTTCCTTCTAATGGATCAACAGCAATATCGAAATCTGGTCCATTTTTATTTCCTAATAATTCTCCAGTATAAAGCATTGGGGCTTCATCTAAAGACCCCTCTCCAATTACAACTTTAGCATTCATATCAATTTTATTTAATTCATTTCTCATAGAATCAACAGCTGCTTGATCAGCAGCAATTTTATCTTTTTTTCCAAGTAAAAAAGACGAAGCTAAAGCAGCCCTTGATGAAACATTAATAAATTGATTAATAAATTTTTTATTAATTGTCATTAAATCTTTTCATCAATAAAATCTTTCGAATTTAATTTAGACTCGAACTCGCTAAGTCGCTTCCAAACAGATATAAATTCAACTATTGTAGACCAACTCTTAACTAAATATTGAAGTGAACCTTCAACTCTACCAAAAGCTCTAGTTATTTGTTGGACAAATCCTAAAGTTATTGCACCTGTTACTATCGTTGGTGCTAAAGCTAGGTATGGAACTATTACCATTCCTTGAAAATAACTCCACTTAACTGTATTGAAATATAAGTAATGAAAATATGATTTATAATGTATACCTCTAACTCTATCATAAAGTTGTCCGATAGTAGGTGGTGCTGCTCTTATTGGATCTTCTTCACCTAGAACTAATTCTTTTCTATAACCAGCTTCTTCTTTTTGTATATCATATTCTATTCCTGGTAATTTTATTCCAACAGCTGCCAATAATAATGTTCCACCCAATGCAGATATAATAGCAACCCAAACTAAAGCATGTTCAACTTCACCAATCCATGGTAATACATCAATTTGCTTTGATAGACCCCATAAGATAGGTGTGAATGCTATTAAAGTCATTATACTATCTAACAAACCAGTACCAAGACCCTCCATAATTCTTGCAAACTTTAATGTATCCTCTTGAACACGCTGCGAAGCCCCTTCTGTCAAACGAGCTCTTAGCCATTGTTCGTGATAATAATTAGCCATAGATGTCCTCCAACGAAAAACCCAATGGCTAGTAAAAAAACCAGTGAACACTGCTATTAGTATCCAAAGAGCAGCTATTTTTGCAAATGTAAATAGATATCCAATAAACTCACTTTCACTAACTGAGTTAGGTGTGGTTAAAGCCTTTTGCAACGTATCATAAAATATACCAAACCATTCATTAATTTTAACATCTAGTTGAACTTGAAACCATGTAGAAACCAATATAAATATAGATCCAAATATGCTCCATAAAAACCATTTTTTTTGTGTAAAAAATTTAAACATAAAAATTATTTAAGAAAATTGTTAGCGTATGATTTCTTTATTGTTTTTCTTTTTTGAGGTTCAATAATTTCAAAATCAATTTTATTTTTTTTTGCATATTCTATTGCTAGCTCTTTTGTTGAGAATTCTAATTTTAGTTCTGAAAAAGTATCCGAAGAAGTTATCCATCCCATTAATGGATTTATACCAGTATTTTTTGTTTCAAATTCAATAAGCCATTTGTCAATTTTACCCAATCCAGACTGCATTGAATTTTTAGTAGGTATATAAATTTTAGCTTTTTTCATTTATTTATTCAATTATTCCACTCAATATATTACATATTTTACACTTCTAAATTCAAAAGTTTTAGAGTGGTCGGGGCGGCAGGATTTGAACCTGCGACCCTCTGGTCCCAAACCAGATGCGCTACCAGGCTGCGCTACGCCCCGATTGGAGTACTAATACAGTAGATATCAATAATTTCAAAGGATAAAGAGTATCTAAAACAAGGAATTTTTTATAGAATCTGGTATATAAGAAATCATGATCATTGGCTGCAATAAATGTAATAAAAAGTTTGATATAAATTCAAACTTGATACCTGATAATGGGAGATTGGTTCAATGTAGTAGTTGCAAAAATCAATGGTTTTTTAAAAAAGAAAAAGAAATTGACCAATCATTTCCTGCTTTTGATGAAAAAAAAGATGATATAGATTTAAATCTAAAAGAAAATCCTTCCCAAACTTCTATTATAGATGAACCAGTTGTTGAAACTGACAATAAAAAAATAAAAGTAACAAATAATAATAAAATATCTACTTATAAAGAAGAAAATAAAATAAAAAAGAATACTAAAAAGACTAATATATTAAGTTTAATTTTAGTTTTTATAATTTCGATGATAGCTTTAATTGTTATTGTTGATACATTTAAATCTCCAATTAGTATTATAATTCCTAATATTGAATATATTTTGTATAATTTATTTGAATCAATTAAAGATATAATTTTGTTTATTAAAGATTTAAATTAGTTATTTATGATTAAAAATTTATCTAAACCATTCAAGTGGTTTTTTAACCTAGAAGCAGCAAGTGGTTTGATTTTATTAATAGCTGCAATATTTGCATTAATTATAAGTAATTCAAATTTAAGTAATTTATATTTTTCCACACTTAATAAATATTTATTTGTAGGCATAAATAATTTTGGTTTAAAATTATCTGTATTACATTGGATTAATGACGCCTTAATGGCTATATTTTTCTTTTTTGTTACACTAGAGATCAAAAGAGAATTCATACAAGGAGAGCTATCTAATATAAAACAAGCCTTATTGCCTATAATAGCGGCAGTTGGTGGCATGTTAATTCCTGCACTTTTTTACATAGTGATTAATTTAGATAATTCACAAACACTAAATGGTTGGGCAATACCTTCGGCTACTGACATAGCATTTTCTCTTGGTATACTTTCATTATTAGGATCCAGAGTGCCAATTTCTTTAAAAATTTTTTTAACAGCATTAGCAATAATTGATGATCTTGGTGCTATTGTAATAATTGCTTTTTTCTATTCTGGTGATTTAAGTATTAGTTATTTAAGTTTAATTTTGATTTCATATATTTTTTTATTAACTTTAAATAAATATAACATCAAAAAATTTACCCCCTATTTATTAATAGGAAGCTTCATGTGGTTTTTTACTCATGAGTCAGGTATTCATGCAACAATAGCTGGCGTTCTTTTGGCAACAACAATACCTCATAGAAAAAAAGATAAAGACTTTTCTTTATTAATTAAAATTGAACATTCTATAAGTCCATATGTTGCATTCATTATCATGCCATTATTTGCTTTTGCTAACGCAGGAGTTTCACTAAATGGTTTGTCATTTTCATCATTAATGTCGCCTGTACCTTTAGGAATATTGTTGGGTTTATTTATTGGAAAACAAGTTGGTGTTATGGTCTTTTCTTATGTATCTATAAAACTTAAAATAGCACAAATGCCTAATAATTCTAGTTGGTTAGCTTTATATGGAGTTTCCATATTAACAGGTATTGGATTCACAATGAGTCTATTTGTTGGAAATTTAGCCTTTTCTGAAAATACTCAGTATATAGACGGTGTTAAAATAGGCGTTTTAACTGGTTCACTGCTTTCAACTATTTTTGGGTACTTTATGTTATTACTTTCTTCAAAAAAATAATTAATGTTTTATAAAAATAGAATAATACCTTATATCATTATCTTTATGTTTTCATTTTTAAAAAATTCTGAAGCTAAATATGAAAAAATATTTTTTGACTTATCAATAAATAATACTAATGGTAAAATTATCAATTTTTCTGATTATAAAGGTCAAACAGTTTTATTAGTAAATGTAGCTAGTAAATGTGGCTTTACAAAACAATATACGGATCTTCAAAAACTTTATGAAAATTATAAAGACAATGGATTTTTGATTGTAGCAGTGCCATCAAACCAATTTGGCGAACAAGAACCGGGAACAGACGAGGAAATAAAGAACTTTTGTGAAACTAATTTTAATATATCTTTTCCTATAACAACAAAAGTAAATGTAAAAGGAAAAGAAGCTCACGAAATATTTCTATGGGCAAAAAACAATCATGGAAATAAAGCCGTACCAAAATGGAACTTTCACAAGATACTTATAAATAAAAGTGGAAAAATTGAAGAAACATATAATTCTTTCGTAAATCCTTTATCTAAAAAATTAATTTCAAAACTAGAAAAAATTTTATAGTTAAGCAATAAGTTTATTTAATGATATTTTTTATATAATTATCTAAATTAATCTTACCAAAATATTTATAAACTTTGTTTGAAAGATTCATATTTGTCAGCGCTGATGCATATCTTTCACCTGGTCTTTTGGGCAGATATTTTATTTTAGATTTAAACATTTTTGCTACCTGTAAAATTGAATAACTTTTACGATTAGCTATACTATAATGCCTACATAGATTTTTTTTCCACGCTATATAACAAACATTTACCGTATCTTCTATATGAGTAAAACGTCTAGATTGATTACCAGGTCTAACTACAGGTAATGGTTTATTATTTTTGAAACATTTTTCAAAGATGCCTATAACAGTAGACATTTTTCCTTCTGATATTTGGTTTGGACCATAAACATTATAAAAATAAACAACTTCAAATTTAAATTTAAACCATTTTCTTAAATTCTCTAACAATTCTAAATTCTTTGCTTTAGTAAAAGCATAAGGTGAAAGATTTTTATCTTTACCATTATTGCCTAAAGTTGCAGATGTTGCAGAATAAATAAGTTTAATTTTATTTTTTAAACAAAAATTAAATACTGCTTTTGAACCAACTGAATTTGAGTCTATGCAGTCAAATGGTTGAAGGAAACTTTGGTATATTCTAGCGAATTCACCAAAATGGAAAATTGCATTTATAATATTTGGTTTTTTAATTATTTTAAAAATGTCTTTAGTGTTCCCCTTCAAATAACTAACTCGTTTATGTTTAATGTGATTTTTTTTTGTTCCAGATGAATAATTATCTAGACTTGTAATTCTGAATTTTGTTTTTTTTAGTAAAAATTTTATTAAATTTGATCCTACAAATCCAGCACCACCAGTTACAATTATGTTATTTTTTTTCATCTTATATATTTACAGTTAAACCATCATAACCCGGTATTACATTCTTTGGTAAAATTTTCAATAGAAAATCGTAATCTAAGTCTGAATGTAGATTGGTTAAAATTGTTTTCTTTGGTTTTAAAATTTTAACTAAATTTAAAGTTTCTTCTAAATTAAAATGAGCAGGATGTTTATGGATTCTTAAACAGTCAATAATTAAATATTCTAGTTTTTTAAAAAGTTCAATATCCTTTTTATATATATTATTTATATCACTAGCATATGCCAATTTATCATTGATGATAAAAGCCATACATTTAATTAAACCATGTTGAACAGTTACTGAATTAATTTTAATTTTATTTTTCTTTTCTTTAAATATTAATTCTTTTTTAAGATTATTTAGTTTTAATGTTGCTGGATAATCAAAAGTTTTTTTAAAACAATATGAAAAATTTTTTTTAAGATATGATTTAGTTAATTTATCAGCATAAATTGGAATTTTATTTCTTTTATTCAAATAAAACACTCTTAAATCATTAATACCGTGCGTTTGATCTGCATGCATATGAGTAAATAGAACTCTATCAACTGAATCGATTTTATTGGCTAATAATTGAAATCTTAAATCTGGACTTGTATCTATCAATGTATTTGATTGATTTGTAGAAATTAAAGCTGAGCATCTAGTTCTATAATTTCTTTTATTTTTTGGATTACATTTTCCGAAAAAACCATCTGCTCTCGGTACACCCATTGAGCTTCCTGTACCTAACAAAATTAGCTTATTGTTCATGCTGCTTAAATAAAAAATAATTTGTTAAAATTGATATCCGTTAATTTACTAACTTCACTAATTGATAAATTTTTTATTTCAGCTAATTTTTCTAAAGTATATTTAACATAACTAGGTTCATTTTGTTTACCTCTCATTGGTATTGGAGCTAAATATGGACTATCTGTTTCTACTAATAAATTATTTATGGGAATGTTTTTAAATGTTTTTTGTAAATCTAAACTATTTTTAAAAGTTATAATTCCACTTGCTGAAAAAAATGCATCAAGTTTTAATAAATTTTTAGAGAATTCGAGCGAACCTGTGAAACAATGCATTAATATTTTCAAATTTTGTGATTTATATGAATTAAGAATATCAAAAGTTTCCTTTTCTGCGTTTCTTGAGTGAATTATCAAAGGTATCTTTAATATGAGTGATGCATCAATATGCTGGATAAAACTTTCTATTTGTCTTTTTTTATTACTGTGATTGTAATAAAAATCTAATCCCGTCTCACCAATACCTATTATTTTATCATTATTTTCAACGTTTAAAATTATTTCAGATTTGTCAACTATGTTTGATTCAGTTTCATGAGGGTGAATTCCGTATGTACCATAAATAATTTTATCTTTAAAAACTAACTTTTTAATTTTTTTAAAACTTTCAAAAGTTGTGCATATTGTTAGTATTTTATTTATACCAACTTCTTTTGATCTCGAAATTATAAGATCAAGATTTTTGTATAATGGTTCATGATCTAAATGACAATGTGAATCAATCATTTGTCTTTTCTATTTTTTTGAATAAAATTTCAATTTTGTTTATACTCTTTCCTGATTTGAGATAAGTATGTAAACCAATAGATGAAAAATTGACATCTTTTTCATTTAAATCAAAAATTTTAAGTGATTTTTTGATTGAATCGGGAATTATTGGGTACAATAAAAAAGTAATTTTTCTAATAATTTCTAGAGATGTATAAACAATTGTATTAAGTCTATCTTTATTATCTTTTTTCTTCCATGGTTCCTGATCATTAAAATATTTATTTGCTTCAAATAATGAATTAACTATGAAGTTTATATAGAAATTAACATTGAGATTATCAATTTCTATTCTTAAATTTTCTAGATTATTTGAAAATTTGTTTAATATTTTTAAATCATCATTATTAAATTTAATGTTTTCAGGAACTTTTGAAGAACAATTTTTTTCAGCAAAGCTAACTACACGTTGGCATAAATTACCATAGTTGTTTGCAAGATCACTATTAATACAATCTTCTAATTTGTCATAAGATATATTTCCATCATTTCCAAAAGAAACTTCTTTGATCAAATAATATCTCAATTGATCAAGTCCATATTTTCCTATTACTTCAATTGGATCTAAAATATTTCCTTTAGATTTTGACATTTTTTCATCACCGGAAAGAATCCATCCATGACCATAAACTTTTAATGGAAGCGGTATTTCTGCAGCCATTAAAAATGCAGGCCAATAAATAGCATGAAATCTTAAGATATCTTTACCTATTAAGTGAACACTTGCTGGCCAAAAATCTTTAAATAAATTATCCTCTGGATTGGAATAATTTAATGAACTTAAATAATTAGTTAAAGCATCCAACCAAACATAGATAACATGATCTTGATTTTCTGGGACTTTTATTCCCCAAGAAAAAGTTTTTCTGCTGATAGATAAATCTTTTAATCCACTTTTAACAAAACTTATTACTTCATTTTTTCTAGACTTAGGTGAAATAAATTCAGGGTTATCATCAAAATATTTTAATAATTTGTTTTGCCATTTTGACAATCTAAAAAAATATGACTCCTCCTCAATCCATTCAACACTAGAACCAGATGAAATTGAAAATTTTTTTCCATCTTCTTCCTTAATCTCATTGTTATTATAATATGCTTCATCAGAAACAGAGTACCACCCAGAATATTTTGAAAGATAAATTTCATCATTATCTTTTAATTTATTCCACAAATACTGGACAGTTTTCTTGTGTCTTTCTTCAGTTGTTCTAATAAAATCTGTGTTCGTTAAATTAAGTTGTTTTGAAAGGTTTCTAAAAGTTTGACTAATTTCATCACAAAAAGCAAGAGTGTTAATATTTTTTTTTTCAGCAGCTCTTTGAATTTTTAGACCATGCTCATCGGTACCAGTTAAAAAGTGAACTTTATATTCATCCATTCTTTTAAATCTGGCAAAAAAATCAGCTAAGATACTTGAGTAAGCATGTCCCATATGAGGCTTAGCTGATGGATAGTATATTGGTGTTGTAATATAATAGTTTTTATGCATTTAACATTTTAGATTTAAATTCAATAAATAAACTTTCTTCATCAAGATTAAATTTATTTGCATTATTAATTTGATTAATAAATTTATGATAAAAGTTTAAAAAAATATCTTTAGTTTTAGAATTTTTATAATTTATTAAAAAATAAAATTCTATATAGTTTATTAATAAATCTCTAACAATCTTGTTTTTTTTATAATAATTGTTGTCAATTATAAAAAACAAAAATTCAATTATAGTAAATTTTTTTAAATTAATTTTTTTCTCAGTTGCAAAATTTATTAAATCAAGAATTTCACCTGGTGAATTATAATAATTAATTAAATCTTTACTAATTATTTCAAATAAATTTACTTTAAGAAGTAGGTTTGTTATATTAATAGTTTCTTCAAAAGATAAATTTATATTAAAAGTCAAACATCTAGATTTTAAAGTTGGTATGATTTTTTTATTATTGTTATGAATCAATATAAAAAAAATATTTTCGTTGGGTTCTTCAATAATTTTAAGTAATGCATTAGTAGAGTTTTGATTTAAATTTTCAATATTATCTATAAGAATAAATCGAGGTGAATTATCAAAACTAGATTTATTAGTATAGTTAATCATTTTTCTGATTTGTTCTACTTCAATAATTTTTTTTTCATTTATTAAATCAATGAGATAAAAGTTAGGATGAGTATTATTTTTTACTAGTATATAAGACTTATTATTCTCATTAATTGCATATTTTTTCTTATCATACTTATAATCCTCGGCCTCTGAAAGTATAGAATTAATAATGTGGTAAGCTAATGTTGATTTTCCTGAGCCTTTTTTTCCACTTAATAAAATTTTAGTAGGCATAATTTTTAAATCATGAAGTCTTATTATTTCGTTAAATTTTTTTTCGATACAATAGAGCTGTTTTTGATTTGAAGGATGCATAATTTTCAAATAAGCTTGTTAATTTTAGTGAGTATTAATTTTTTATTTGAATGAATATCTCGATTAGAGTCAACAACCATGTATTTAGTTGGGTTTTTTTTTACTATTTTTGAAAAACCTTTTTGTACTTTTTCGTAAAATTTATCTCTAAATTTATCATATCTATTCAAATTTTTCCTTTTCGAAAGTCTTATGTACATATTTTTTTTATTAACCAAATTAACAAAAGTAAAATCAGGTTTAATATTTTTTAATAAAAACTGATTAATTAAGTTAATAAATCTCAAATCAATACCCATTCCATAATGCTGATATGCTATAGTAGAGTCAGTAAATCTATCAATTAAAATAATTTTTTTTTTAAAATTTTTTTTTATCAATTCAATATTTTCACTTCTTGAGGCTAAATATAATAGTAGATCTGTACTTTTGTTAAAAGTAGATTTATTATTTAAAATTAATTTTCTTATTTTTTCAGAGTTTGGATTTCCTCCTGGCTCTCTAATTTTAATAAAATTAATTTTTTTTTTTTTAAGAAAATTAGCAACATTATTAATATGAAATGATTTACCAGATCCTTCTATACCTTCAAAAACGATAATTGGTTTTTTAGACATCACCCCAAATCAAATAGCTAAATGATCTTATTAATCTTGAAAATATATTTACTTTTTTCACACTTTCGTATGCTAATAAATTGTATTCATCAATAATTTCACCTTTATAAAAAACTTTTAATTTTCCTAAAATATCATTTTTTTTAATTGGAGCTTCTAGAGGACCCATATAATTAATTGATACTTTTAAATGTTTCTTGTGTCTTTTTGGAATAGTTTTGTAAATATCTTCGTTAACATAAGCATTAACAAATTTTTCTTTACCAAGCCAGACTTCAAGTTTTTCTAGCGGTTTTTCTGATTTATTAATCTCAATTAAACTAAAATTTGTCATTCCCCATGTAAGTAATTTTGCACTTTCTCTAGATCTTGAATTTTTTGTTTCAAATCCACTTCCCACAGCAATAAGTCTTCTATTGTTTTTAATTATTGATGAGGCTAAAGAGTACTTTTCTACTGCTAAGTAGCCAGTTTTAATACCATCAGCACCTAAGTTTTTGTATAATAATGGATTTCTATTCCCTTGGGTAATTGGATCGCCTCCAGTTCTATCCCATGTAAATTCTTTTTCTTTAAAATATTCATAATATTTTGGATATGTCTTTATTAGATAATTAGACATAATCATTATATCTCTAACAGTTGAATTGTTATTGACATTATTTATACCAGAAGCGTTAGCAAAATTTGTATTTTCCATCCCTATTTCATAAGCCTTTGCTGTCATCATAATCGCAAACTCCTCTTCTGAACCAGCAATACCCTCAGCTAAAGCAACACAAGCATCATTTCCTGATGCTATTATTATTCCTTTTAAAAGATCTTCGACAGAAACTTCATCGCCCACCATTACAAACATTGATGAATAACCAGATGCTGAAAGTCTCCATGCATTTTCTGATATAATAAAGTTATCATTCAAATTTAACTCACCTTTTTCAAGCAATTCAAATGCTATTATTGAAGTCATAATTTTTGTCATTGAAGCAGGATAAATTGACTGATCAGCATCTTTTTCATAAAGAATCTCACCGGAAAAGTAATCTTGAAGGATGACTGATCGAGCTTTTATGTCTAATTCGGCACTAGCATGAGCAATAGATATTATGGTAAAGCAGAAAAAAAATAGATTAGTTTTAATTGTTTTGATCATTTTTGATAATTTCAATATTTTCAAATTCTAATATCTTTATATCATTAAAAGAATTTTGTAGAGAATTAATGTTGGTAAAAGGACCTAAATATACTCTATATTTTTTATCAGATATTTTTTGAATTTTAGGATTTTTAACATTAGTTTCATTGTTGATTCTTTTAATCATAGAAAGCGCTGTTTTTTTAAAGTAAAAATCAGCGATTTTAATTTTATATAAGAATTTTATTTTACTTTCTTTTTTAACTTTTTTTTTGCTTTTATTAAGATTATTGATACTTATGCCATCAATAGGAGCTTTATTCGCAACTTGTTTTTCTTCATCATAAGTTTTTGCTTGCTTTGCAACAAACATAGAATTTTTAGGAACAGACATAATTTCCACATATGGTTCTGCTAAATTTAAATCTAATTCACTGGCTATCCTATTAGAAATTACAGAATTAAAAAAAGAAGGATATAAAGCATCACTACTAACTTTTGCAATTAATGTTTTTTGATTCAAAATATTAGTAATTTTTACTATCGTATTTTTATTAAGATTTTTTTGAAAAATTGTTAAACTTCTATTATCTAATTTTTTTGTAATTAATTTTTCCTTATATAAAGATTCATTATAAATTAAGGTAAAACCTTTATTAACAAAATTTGGAGTTGGTTTTATTCTAATCTTATTTGTAATAAGAGTTTCTGTAGAACAACCTGAAAAAATTATTAGTACCAATAAATATAAAATTTTTTTATAAAGCATTAGAAAATTTATCTTTTAATGTACATACTGCAAGTCCAAATCTTAAAGATCTATTCCATTGCAATATTTTTTCATAATTTTCAAAAACAATATATGCTGGTTCAAGTTTATGTGCTTCAGGAATTATATCTTTATCTGGAGTGATAATTGCTCCAATTAAATTTTCAGAAACATTATATTGATTAGGATTCACAATGTATTTTTTTATATATTTAAATTTCTTTTTATTAATAAGCTTTTTGGCTGAGGTATTTAATAGTTTTTCAGGAACATTATCTGTTAATTCAATTTTTAAGTAACATGGTTCATTTTTTTTCCATCCTATTTTATTGATATAATTGGCCGCTGAAGCAAATGAGTCTGCTGTTTTTTTAAGTTCAATAATATTATTTGAATCATAATCAATAGCGTAATTTTTAATTGTGGTAGGCATAAACTGAAAATTACCAAAAGCACCGGCCCATGAACCATATAGTATTTTATGATCAATTATTCCCTGATCCACTAATTGAAGAATTGTAATTAATTCATTGGTAAAAAAATCACTTCTTCTCTTATCATAACTAAGAGTTGCAAGAGATGATAAAATATCCATTTTTCCAACATACGTTCCAAAATTTGTTTCTATACCCATTAGGGCTAATAATAATTCTTTTTCTACTGAAAATTTTTTATCAATAGAAATAATAAAATTTTCGTTTTTTTTAAATAACTTGATTCCTTTTTTTACTTTATTATTAGATGTTCTTTTTGAAATATAAGTGTTTGTATCTTCATAAAATTCAGGTTGAAAACGGTCGTATTTAATAACATTCTTTAAATAAATTACATCAGACATGGTTGAATCAAAAGTCTCCTCGGAGATATCATTTTTTAGAGCGTATTCTTTAAATTTTTTTAACCAATCATTAAATGAAATTTCTTTAGATAAAACGGGAAAGGTATAAAAAGCTAAAATTAATATTAAAAATATTCTAATTTTTTTCATATAGATCTTTTAAATAAATAAATACAGCAATCCAGATTAAAATGAAACTTACTAACTTCGAAAGTGAAAAAATCTCATTATAATAAAAAAAGCCAAGTATAAACTGAAAAGTAGGAGTTATATAAAAGATCATTCCTGTAGGTCCAAGACCACAAAGTTCAACACCTCTTACATAAAGAAATAAAGGAATCACAGTCATTGGTCCAGCTATGAGAAGTATAATCATTAAAGATGGATCAGAAAAAGTAAAATCGTTCAAACCTTTTTGCGCAATCAAATAAAACACAATTAATGCAAAAGGTAAAATAAATAAACTTTCAATTAAAAGTCCAACACCTGTATCAACATTTATTTTTTTTCTTAATAAATTATAAAAACCCCAACTTAGAGCTACGGTTAAACCAACCCATGGAATAGCTTTAAAGTTTGTATAAATTAAAAAAATTATTGAAATTATAACTAACATAATTGAAATTATTTTTTTTTGGTTTAGATTTTCTTTAAAAAAAACAAATCCTAAAAAAACACTTAATATAGGCATTATAAAATATCCAAAACTTGCATCGATGATTTGGTTATTTGATATAGCATAAATCCAAACT